>Ga0137403_10000198_pt1 | contig 73759 bp, 89 predicted proteins | sample CZOMad2_1_16fung_FD_122057 | JGI IMG/M metagenome (GOLD analysis project Ga0137403, IMG submission 122057) | Vadose zone soil fungal communities from Angelo Coast Range Reserve, California, USA - CZOMad2_1_16fungal (Hybrid Assembly) | ecosystem: Environmental > Terrestrial > Soil > Vadose zone...
CTGTCGACCGTCACAGCGGCAAAACAGCACCGATCAGCATGCCATCATGCCGTCACGGCGGCCTCTGCACGGTGGTGACCCCCTCGAATTAGACCGAGCCAACACCCGTCGCCTTCTGAGGTCCCTTCCTCCTTACCAGCTTCTCACGACGGTATCTCACTCACACATACCTGTGGGCTGCGGCCATGGCGGCACACGGCACAGCAGCACCTCGCGTAAGCGCCACACATGATCGGTGAGTCCTGCCGCCATCGCTGGCGCAGAGGGTCGCCACTTCTTTGCCGAGCCCGAGCCCTTGGTGGCTTCAGGCTGTGGTAAGGGGATGCGTAGAGAGGCGTGCGGCAAGCAGAAATTGTGATAGGCGTGGAACAAGGCCAATTGCTGACGCAACCCCGCTTCGTGTTTACACACGGTGTTGACCCGCCGGCCGACGGCGGCCACATGCTGACGGAGGTCGAGGTTGAGACGCTCGATGAACGCCGTGTTGATCTGCCAGCCGCAGGCCACTAGCACCTGCTTCACGCGATCGAGCGTGCCGAACACCACGCGGTGGTGCATGCCAACGAGTCGTCGGCGCCGGTACTGCTTCACCACTTGCGCATAGAGCAGCTCAGGCAGGGGGATCCAGCGCGGCTTGGGCGCCGGGCCGTGAGCTTGACGGCGCGGCGGCTGGACCCACTGCCCAAAGTGGGTCAACAGGGCGGTGATGTACTCCTTGAACCCGTCGGTCAGAAACAGCGGGGCGCAGTCGGGCGCTATCACCTGGGTGACCTGATGTACCACGCACTGGGCCATGGCGAGGGTGCGCTCGCCGGCGTCGATCGTCAGGAGCAGTTTGCTCTCGGGGTCCATCGCCACCCACACCCAATGGGGTGAGCGGGACAAGCGATGAATGGCCTCGGCCTCAGTGACCTCAGCGTCTTTCACCGCACTGAGGAGGGCGAAGAGCTCATCGAGCTGCACCTGATTGACATGCACCTCGTGCAGGAAATACTGCGAAAACGCCTGGAGATGGGCTGCCACTTCGACCAGCCACGCCAGCACGGTATTGGGATCAACCTCAAACACGCGGGCCACGGCCCGAATCCCTAGGCCTTCCGCCAGTGCACCCACGGCCCACCCCAGCATCTCAGGAGGGACGCGTGTGCGATGAAACGGTGTCCCGTGGGTCTCCTGAAAATACCCGTGACACGACACACACTGCAGCTGCCGCCAGGATTTGCTGCCAGGATGCCCGTTGGCCCGGATGTTGCCCCGTCCTGCCCAGCCGTAATAGGTGCAGTCCGGGTCGGGACAGAACTGCTGCTGCGTGTCGACGGTGCGCCAGCGTCCTCGCGTGCACCTGAGCAGGGGTGGCGGGGCACAAGGGGGCTGTGGACGGGCATCAGCGGCGTGTTCACAGGCGTCGCAGAGCGGCTTATGCATGAGGCCGGGGAAGGGCGTGGGGGCTTTGACGCGGGTCTTGATCGGCCTAGCGGGCGTGGGTGTCATCTGGCTCGCTGCAGGTCGTCCCTGGCGGCACACCCAATACACGAGCATGCTGAGCCACAGCCATCCGAGGAACAAAAGCACGTCGAAAAGCGGGTCGTGTCCCATATTGCCTCCCTTCCATGATCATGGCAGGGAGCTATATCACCCTTTTTTGCCAGCTCAGCAAATTATCCGTTCGCTACAGGTACACGACCCTGCTCAGCCTCCTGGTCGATCAAGGCCCCACCGCCCGCATCCTGGCGCTGTTCACCTGTCGCCCCGACTTCAGCCCGCCTTGGACGGGGCGCGCGCACCTCACCCAGGTGACGCTCAATCGCTTGCCGCGGCGCCAGGCGGCGGAGCTGACCGGCCGGGTGGCGCCGCGGCAAGGCGCTGCCCGCTGAGGTGGTCGAGCAGGTGGTGGCCAAGACCGATGGGGTGCCCCTGTTTGTCGAAGAGCTCACCAAGATGGTGCTGGAGTCAGGCCTCCTCCAGGAGCGAGAGGCGCGCTATGAGCTCACCGGGCCTCTGCCGCCCCTCGCCATTCCCACCACGCTGCACGACTCGCTGATGGCGCGGCTCGATCGCCTGGCGGCGGTGAAAGGCCTGGCGCAACTGGGGGCCACCCTGGGGCGCGAGTTTTCCTACGAGCTGCTGCAAGCCGTCTCCCTGTGGGACGAGTACACCTTGCACCGGGGCCTGCACCAGTTGGTGGCGGCGGAGTTTCTCTACCAGCAGGGGCTGCCGCCGCAGGCGACGTACCGCTTCAAGCATGCCCTGATCCAGGAGGCCGCCTATCAGTCGCTGCTGAAGAGTACCCGGCAGCAGTATCATCAGCGCGCTGCGCAGGTCTTAGAAGAGCGCTTTCCGGAGACCGCCGAGGCGCAACCCGAGTTGCTGGCGCATCATTACACACAGGCGAGCCTCACCGAGCAGGCGGTGCACTACTGGCAGCGGGCGGGTCAACAGGCTAGCGACCGCTCGGCCTATCTGGAAGCCATCAGCCACTTGACGACCGGGATTGAGCTGCTGAAGACGCTGCCAGAGACACCTGAGCGGACTCAGCACGCCTTGACCCTGTATATTGCCCTCGGCGCGGCCCTGCAGGTGACCAAAGGGTACACAGCACCCGAGGTGGAGCACGCCTACCTCCGGGCACGCGAGCTGTGCCAGCAGGTAGGCGAGACATCACAGCTGGTTTCAGTTCTGTTTGGTCTGTGGCGATTTTATCTGTTACGTCCACAGTTGCACACAGCAGGCGAGTTCGCGGACACGTTGCTGCGTCTGGCGCGAGGTGCCGACGACCATACGCTTGCGGTCCTCGCTCATTATGCGCTCGGGGCTGTGCGGTTCTGCCTGGGCGCGTGGCCGGCGGCCCGCATGCACCTGGAGGAAGCCCGCGCACGCTACACATCAGACCAGCGCTCGACTCCGGCGTTCCGCATGGGCGTCGACCCGGGGGTGGCCTGCCGCATGTTTGCTGCCATGGCCCTCTGGCTGCTGGGGTTCCCGGCGCAAGCCCTCACCCGCCTCCACGAGGCCCTGGCGTTGGCACACAGGCTGTCGCATCCCTATAGTCTGGCCTGGGCACGCAGTTGGGCGGCCGTCGTCGCCCAGTTGCGCCGGGACGTCCCGGCAGCGCACGAGCACGCAGAAGTCGCCGTCGCACTCGCGACCGAGCAGGGATTTCCATTGTATGCGGCCCTCGGAACCATCGTGCGTGGGTGGGCGCTCGCCCTGCAGGGCCAGGGCGAGGAGGGGATGGCGCAGGTCCGCCAGGGGACCGCCGCCTGGCGGGAGACCGGGGCAGCATGGTTCGTGCCATACTTCTGCACCGTGCTGGCGGAGGTCGCTGACCACCTGGGCCACCCCGAAGACGGCCTCCAGGCGCTGGCCGAGGCCTACACTCTGGTGGAGCAGCACGAGGAACGCTGGTGGGAAGCGGAAGTCTGTCGCCTCCGAGGCGTCTTGCTCCTGCGCCAGACGGGGACACCGCAGGCGGAGGCGGAAGCCTGTTTTCAGCAGGCCCTCGACGTCGCCCGCCGCCAGCAGACGAAGTCGCTGGCGCTGCGGGCCGCCATGAGCCTGGCCCGGCTGTGGCAGCAGCAGGGCAAGTGGACCGAGGCCCACGAGCTGCTGGCACCCATCTACGGGTGGTTTACCGAGGGTTTTGACACGGCCGACTTGCAGGAGGCCAAGGCCTTACTGGAGGAGTTGTCATGATAGGCGACTGTAAGTAGCACCATCCAAAGTCTCTGGGGCGGAGAACACTTAGCGTATATCTTCGCACGGATCTAGTTGGTACCCTATATAAAGCGCCGCCTGCACGACTTTTACACTTTTTGTTCCGTTGCTACGGGAACCCCTATCTCTATTTCCTCGAACCGCTCAGAAGAGCTAAAATAAGCCATCCAGCAAGTTTTCGCCTTTGGTCTGACTTTGCGAAATGGATTTCGATTTGGCCCCACGTTATCTGAGAACCTCCGCGTGTCATTCACGACCATGATGGTTGCAACACGGGGGGAGTCCATCTATGATGCGTTCGGCGGCTTCAGGAAACCGCTGGTTGCTGGTCAGAGTCGTCCCTGACACGAAGGCTCTCACGCGACTTCCCCGACGAAGCGTGTGCATGTCTCGTGGGTGGGGGGCCGGTACGTATCGAAAGGAGGAAACTCATGTCACGGGTGTCGGCAGGACTGCAAGCGGTCGTGTTGGCTGTTCTGGTCGTCGTGGCCATTGCCGCGACAGGGGCTCAGGCCCAAGGGTTGGTCACGATGCAGAAATTGTCGGCGCCGCTGGCGAATGAGCTCGTGGGTGAAGCCGTCGCGAACTGCGCGCAGAAGGGGTATACGGTGACCGCGGTCGTCGTCGATCTCGACGGCGTTCGCCAAGCCGTGCTACGCGGCAATGGAGCGCCGATCCACACGCTCGACAATGCCTTTTACAAGGCCTACTCGGCGGCCTCGCTGACACTTGGGCGGAAGGAAGACAGCACGAAAGCCGTCGCCGACCGGATCAGCAAGAATCCTCCCAGCACGGTGCCGCAGACGCCGCTGCCCAATGTTACCTATGCCGTCGGTGGGGTCACCATTATGCCCGGCGGCGTCGCGATTGGTGCGATCGGCGTCAGTGGCGCTCCCGGCGGCCAATTCGACGAAGAGTGTGCCCGCGCAGCCCTCACCAAGATCCAGGATCGGATGAAATAACGCGCACTCGCGTGGTTGCACTCCTTGCCCGCCGTGAGCATGCCTACGGCGAGCGCTTGGCCTCTTGGCCATCCATCCTTCAGTGGTGTGGCGTCACCGCATAGTTTCCCTCTGAGCTATGTCGGTACCTCTGCCGCACGACGCAAGACGTCACACCCGAGGCATGCCCTAGATGGCCAGGGGAGAACCGACCATACAGCCATTCCGTCCTTGGCGTGAGGGAATACATGGCTGGAACAGTTCAGGGAGCCCCTCTCCCTGGCCAGGGAGAGGGGGAACCGAGGACTATGCTGACTTAGGCCTGTGCCGTCTCGTGATACTGGCTATTCCGGAGCACGCGCCCTGGGAGCGCGCCGGTGTGGTGGCCGTTTTCGAGCAACACCTGGCCGTTGACGATGGTGTACTGAATCCCGGTGGCCAGCTCGCGGATGCGCCAGCCGCCGGCCGGAAAATCGTGCACCGTGTCCTCCGGTAAGGGACTGATGGTGTCGGGATCGAAGATCGTGATGTCGGCCGCAAGGCCAGGGCGGAGGAGCCCCCGATCGTAGATGCCGAACGTCGAGGCCGACTCGAAGGTCAGCCGGCGCACGGCGTGCTCGAGCGACATGATGCCCTCCTGGCGTACCCAGTAGCCGAGCAACCGCGTGCTGTACCCATAGCCCCCGTGGAACTGCACGTGGGCGCCGCCGTCGGAGAGACCGATGTAGGCATTGGGATAGTTGAGAATCTGGGCCATCGCCGCCTTATCGACGTTTGAAGAGCCCTCTAAGAACACGGTATCCAAGTGCTCTTCGACCACCAGATCCAGGAAGCCGTCGATGATGCCCTTGCCCTGGGCCTCCGCCATTTCACGGATCGACTTGCCCTGCCAGCCCTTGTTTTTCGGCAATACCGTCTCTCCCACCCAGATGTAGTCGTACCAGCGCCGGCCGATGGTTGCGCCCGGTAAGTCGGCGGTCCACTCCACGACTTCCTGGTGCAATTTGCGCCGCACCTCCGGATCGCGGTAGGCCCGCAGTTTGTCCTCGTCCGACGCCAGCAAAATGGGATGCCAGGTCGGGATGCCACGGAACGCCTGGGTATTGCGCATGGTGAAGCGGGTCGTATTGCTGTTGGGCGTGCACAGCGGATTGGCCCGAATCCCCGCCCTGGCCGTTTCATCGACCAGCGCCATGTGCTGTTTCCACGCCTCCGGCTCGCGGACCGACTGCCCCAGGTTGTTGTAGACCACCTGGCGGCCGCAGGCCTCGGCGAGGCGGGTCATCAGGCCGTTCTGTAATTCGGCATCGCGCCCGCCGCCGCTCTGGATGGTCCCCACCCCCAGCTCACTCAGCACGTCCGCCAGCGCAAAGATCTCGCTCTCCTCGGCCCAAAACGCCGGAATGTGCACGCCCTGGGGGTCGTAATGGCCACGATTTTTCGACACGGAGAGCCCCAGCGCCCCGGCCGTCATGCCATCGCGCACAATGCCACGCATGGCGTCGACCTCGTCCGCCGTCGCCGCGCGGCCCTGGCAGTCATCGCCCATGACGTAATAGCGCACCGCCGAATGGCCGATGAGCGCGCCGACATTCACCCCCAGACGCGTGTCGAGGGTCTCCATGTATTCGCCCACCGTTTCCCAGCTCATCTTGACGGTGCGCAGCACCTCCATCGGAATGGCTTCGACATAGGAGAGAAATTCGGCCAGCCGTTCTTCGCGGCCACGGCGCACCGGGGTCAGGGCCAGCGAGCAGTTGCCGATGATCACCGACGTGGCGCCGTGATAGCACGAGAAGCTGCACAGCGGATCCCAGGTCACCTGGGCGTCATAGTGGCAGTGATTGTCGATAAACCCCGGTGCGACCACCAGGCCATCGACATCGATGATGCGCGTGGCGGCATCACGCAGTTTCCCTGTCGCCACAATCTTGCCGTGGCTGACCGCCACATCGCCGCGGAACGCCGGTAGTCCTGAGCCATCGATTATTCGACCATTCTTGATTAATAGATCATACGCCATAGCCTGTCCCTCCTCAGGATTCAGTAAACTTGCAGCACGAACATCGTCCCTCTATTGAGGGCCGTCCTCGATATATACCCAACCTCGACATCACCTCCCTGCTGACTATTCAGCCATCACTTTCTTCGTGACCCGTGTGGGCTGTTCCGAAGGAGCTATCTTTCCATCAGCAGCAGTCCAGGTTCGCCCGCTTGGTTTCGGCCGATATGGTGCCGCTCGCGCAGCAACGCGGTGATCTGGCGCTCGGCCGTCGGAATGGCCTCTGGCGAGATCGCCGAGCCCATGATGTCGTCCACCCAGGTGATGCCCTTGATCTGTCGCTGCACGATCGGGAAGGGCATCAAGACGACATCGTCGAAAGCCTGGCCCAGCGGCGACCGCCCTTTGGCGGCGAGTACGCCAATGACCCGGCAGGTGATCTGCTGCACGCGAATCGTCTGGCCGACCGGATCATCCGCACCAAAGAGATGGTCCACGACGGTCTGGCCAAGCACACAGACTTTCCTGGCGTCCTCCATGTCGTTAGCCGCGAACGCGGTGCCGTGGGCCAGGCGCCAGCGCAGCACCGCGAAGTAGGCGGGGGTGACCCCACGCATCTGGGTCGACCAATTCTCACTGCGGTAGACGACTTGGACGCGCAGGTTGACGTGGGGGGACAGCTGCGACAGGAGGGGAATTTGCTGTTGCATGGCGTGCTCACAATCCAATCCTAGCCCTTGAGAAAACGCCTCCCCCCAGTAATCCGTCGTGGGCTCTTGCCTTACGGCCGCTGCCACAGGTCTATTTGTCCTCCTCGTCCTCGTAGTCACCGTCGGTATCCACGAGCAATACTTTCCCAGTGCCGGCATCCCCTTCACATCCTTGATCTCGTTCGCGCCGCTCTTGACCTCCACGCGGTACACAAGGTTGACGTTCTCATTGTCGAGCGCGGCCCTGAGAACCGTCCCTGGCACCGGAGCTAGGGCTGCCTGCAGCGCCTGGCATAGATCGATCTTCGCCAGGCTCTAGGCACGCTGGACGATATATTCCAGCAACATTGCCTCAACATTTCCTCAACATTACATCGATGAAAGGTATTTGATCAGATGCTTAGATACGGATATCCTATACCTTGACGGCACTATCAAGAGATCCAGGCGGTTTTGCAAGTATCGGTCCGATCCCAGGCCAATAATCCTGGCCAACAACGCTGCTTGTGGGAGTTTGCCCCGATGATGTCGAGGTTGCCAATGCTGGAACTCTTCCAATGAGCCTGTCGCGTGCCAGCAGGGGAACCTTCTCTCCCTGTATGCCGAGCGGGAATGAAACGATTCCAACGACTTTGCCGCTGGTGGCAACTTGTTCAGTCAGAATCCACATAGTTCCTGGATCATGATCAATTCGTACTCTACGCATTGCAAGCATTTTCGCCCAGCGACTTTCCTACGCATAGTTGTCCGCGGCCGCCACATCAGCTGGCAGGCGTGGCAGCGCCTGCTTTTCCTGGTCGCACTGGCACTCACGGGCGGCTGCGCCACCTACCAGCCGATGCCTCTGACGCTGCAGGAGGTAGACCGCACCTTAGCTATCCCAGACGTGTCTATGCTTTCCGCTGCCGCTGTCGCCCTCCGCAACCCGCTGCTGCGGCCTGTCCCGATAGACCTCCAGCGAGGACTGACGCCCGATGCAGCAGCCGTGCTAGCGGTGCTCGTGAACCCGTCGTTGCGGGCCGAGCGGGACCGCCGGGCGCTGGCTTCTGCTCAACTGCTGCAGGCCGGGCTGCTGCCCAACCCGTCGCTGGACGTGGGAGTCGATCCCGTGACCGGCGGCAACACAGTCGATACCGTCACCGGATACAGTATAGGCCTGAGCTGGGAGACGACGGCGCTGCTGACCCGCGGCGCGAAAGTGGCCGTGGCACGGGCAGCCTCCCAGTCGGTACGGCTCGATGTCGCCTGGAAGGAGTGGCAGGTCGCGCAGGCGGCGAAGAAGGCGGTATACGATTTGGTGGCCCTCGAAGCACAGCTGAAAGAGGCCGCCGCGGTGGACCAGCGGCTGGCCGACGATGCCGCCCTGATCCGCCGCGCGGTCGCCGCCTACCAGAAAACGCTGCTCGATCTGTCGGCAGCGGAGGCGGCGAGCCAGAAGGCGCACGCAGACCGGCTCTCCATCGAGCGGGACCTCTCCCATCAGCAGCTTGTGCTGCACGAAGCCCTTGGGCTGCCACCCGACGCCGCCATCCGGGTGGCGGGCGAGCTCAGCCTGCCGTCGCGGCTCGAGTTGCCATCCGAGCGGGCGTTACTGACTGGCCTTGAGGAACACCGCCTGGATCTGGTGGCGCTGCGCCACGGCTATGAGAGCCAAGACCAGACCCTCCGTGCAGCGATCCTAGCGCAGTTTCCCAGGATCACGCTGGGCTTTCACCAGGCCAGCGACACCACAAATGTCCACACGACCGGGTTCGGTGTGACGATTGACCTGCCGATCTTCGACCGCAACCAGGGCCATATTGCGATTGAGCGGGCCACCCGCCAGCAGCTGTTCGATGAGTATGTCAGCCGCGTGTTTGAAGGTCGATCAGCGGTCGCACAAAGCGTGATCGACATCCGCTCACTCGCGACGCAGATTGTTGCCGCCGAGGCCGCTATTCCAGCCTTGGAGCAGCTGGTGCGCACATACCGCGTGGCGGTGGCGCAGCACAACGCGGACATCCTGAGCTATTACACGGCCCAGAATGACCTGGCCCAAAAACGGCTGGACGTGCTCAAGCTGAAGCAGCAGATCATAGAGAATGAGATCGCGCTGGAGATCGCCTCGGGGACATATCTGCCCGTCGAAACCCGTGCACCGGCCACTCCTGCGCGGCCACCGATCATGGAGGGACGGCCATGAGGCCCTGGGTGCAATGGACGCTGGGCGTGACGGCACTAATAGCCATCGCCCTCGGCGGATACTGGTACAGCCACCGCGCGGCATTAGAGTCCGGCACCGGCAGCGACCTGCCGCACAACTCCACCGCCGCGGTGGAACCGGTGGCGACTGTGACGGTTGTGCCGATCCGGCAGTCTTCCATCGCCGAGATGATGACTGCTTATGGGACCGTCGTCTCCGAGCTGGGGGAGGTCCGGGTCGTCTCTGTCGCCTACGAGGTGAGAGTGCTAGGGATGCTGGTAACGCCGGGACAGGAAGTTGCCGCGGGGACGCCGCTGATCGATGTGCAGGCCAGTCCTGCGACCCTACTGCAACTGAAGGAAGCACGCAACGCCGCCGCCGCGGCGCGGGAGAGCCTGGAGCAGGTCCGGCAACTCTACCAGCAACACCTGGTCACGAATCAGGAACTGTATACAGCCCAAAATGCTCTCCGCTCGGCCGAGGCCACGCTGCAGAGCCTCCAGAACAGCGGGGCTGGCAAGGTGCGGCGACTCAAGACCGACGCGCCGGGCGTGGTCAGCAAGGTGGACGTGCAGGTGGGCCAGATCGTGCCCACGGGGAACCCGCTGGTCGAGGTGGCGGCTCGAAACCGCATCGAGGTGAAGCTCGGAGTCGAGCCGGAGGACGTGCCATACCTACATGCCGGTCAGACGGTCCGCCTGACCGCCGTACACGCCTCCGCCCCCAGAGCGATCGAAGGGCAGATCCGCCTCATCACCGAACAGGTCGATCCCACCACGCGGCTCGTGGAGGTGTTTGTCTTGCTGCCTCAGCCGTCAAACCTGATGCTGGAGGAGTTCGTCCGCGGCCAACTGGTGAAGGCGTCGACCCATGGACTGGTCGTGCCCCGCGAGGCCGTGCTGCCGGAGGAAGGACACTACACGCTGTATACGGTCAAGGATGACCATGCGAGTAAGCATGTCGTGGAGGTGGGGCTTGAGAACGATCAGGCGGTCCAAGTCACGGCTGACGACCTCAAACCGGGAGACCTGGCCGTCATCATCGGCAACTACGAACTGCAGGACGGCATGGCGGTCCAGGTGCTACATCCTGGGCCGGGAACACTCCCGGGCGCAGGAACGACCTCCGGCACACCGGCCTCATCGAGCACGGAGGCAAGCCAATGAGCATCGCCACCTGGGCACCACGACACGCCCGCTCGCTACTGTTCTTGCTGGCACTGCTCGTCGTGGGCGGGGTGGGGAGCCTGTTCCGCCTGCCGGTGGGTCTGTTCCCGCAGGTGAGCTTCCCCAGGGTGCGGATTGGCTTGGAGGCCGGCGACCGGCCGGCCGAGCGGATGGTCATCGAGGTGACACAACCGGTGGAGGAGGCGGTGCGAGCCATTCCTGGCGTCCGTCGGATCCGCTCCACCACCAGCCGCGGCTCGGCCGATATCGACGTGGACTTCGACTGGGGCCAGGACATGGTGACGGGGACGCTCCAGGTTGAGAGTCAGGTAAATAAGCTCCTGCCATCACTCCCACAGGGGACCAGCTTCGAGGTGCGGCGAATGGACCCCACGGTCTTCCCGGTCATCGCTTACAGCCTGACATCCGACATCCGATCGCTCGTGGACCTACGGGACTTGGCCCTGTATGAGTTACGGCCGGCGCTGGCGACCGTTCCGGGTGTGTCGAGGGTCGGCGTGCAGGGCGGAGCCGTCCAGGAGTACCGGGTTGTAGTGGACCCGGGCAAGCTTCAATCCCTCGGGATGAGCCTCGGTGACGTGGCCACCAGGCTGGCAGCCTCGAACGTCTTGGTCGCCGTCGGCCGCCTGGAAGACCACGACAAGTTATATCTGGTCGTGTCCGACACCCGCTTTCAGAACCGGCAACAAATCGACGAGACGGTCCTCCGCGCCGGCCCGAATGGCGTGGTCACGCTTGACGATATAGCGGTGGTCCAGGACAGCGCTGAACCGCAGTATACCCGCGTCACGGCCGACGGCCACGACGCGGTGCTCCTGAACATCTACCAACAGCCCGGCGGCAACACCGTTCAGATCGCCAACGACATCAAGTCCACGCTCCAGGAACAGGAGCATAACCTGCCGCCGGGGGTGCGGATTGCCAACTGGTATGACCAGAGCCATCTGATCCTTGCCTCCGAGGCGAGCGTGCGGGACGCGATCGCCATCGGTGTGGGGCTGGCGGCGCTGGTGCTGTTGGTGTTCTTGCGTAACTGGAAGGTGACGCTCATCGCCGTCCTGGCCGTCCCGTCTGTGCTAGCCGCGACCGTCTTGCTCCTGTACGTCATGCACATGAGCCTGAATATCATGACACTCGGTGGGATGGCGGCGGCGGTGGGGCTGATCATCGATGACGCCATCGTGATGACCGAGCATCTCGTCCGACGGCTCCGGCAGGGGTCGGGTGACGTGAGCCACACGGTGGTCTATGCTGCCAGCGAGTTCACCAGGCCCCTGGCGGGCTCATCGTTGTCCACGGTCATCATCTTCGCCCCCCTGGCGTTTCTGTCCGGCGTCACGGGGGCGTTTTTCCGGGCACTATCGTTGACCATGGCTGCGGGTCTGGCGATTTCATTTATTGTCGCTTGGATCGCGGTGCCGGTCCTGGCGGCGCACTGGCTCAGCCGTAAGGACGGCGAGCCGAAGGCGGCCAGCTCCATCGGCGTCCAGCTCGATCGGCTGTACCACACCACCATGCGCCGACTGCTGCGCCACGCATGGCTCGTGCTGTTGATCGTTGCCTCCCTCGTGATCCTCGGGTACCTCGCCTACCAGCATCTGGGGTCCGGGTTTATGCCAGCGATGGACGAAGGCGGGTTCGTGCTCGACTACGTGGCCCCACCGGGCACCTCGTTGACGGAGACCGACCGGCTACTACGACAGGTCGAGGCCATTCTCAGCAAGCACCCGGCTGTGCAGACCTACTCGCGCCGCACGGGCCTGCAATTGGGCGGTGGCATTACCGAAGCCAATCAGGGAGACTTTTTCATCCGTCTCAAGCCTTTCCCCCGTCCGGCGATCGAACACGTGATGGAGGAGGTCCGGAAGGAAGTGGAACACGCCGTGCCGGGGCTCCAGATCGAGACCGCGCAACTCATGGAGGACCTGATCGGCGACCTGACCGGCGTGCCGCAGCCCATTGAAATCAAGGTGTTTTCGCCTGATGAGAAGACCCTGCTGAAGGTGGCCCCCAAGGTGGCCGACGCGATCCGGCCGGTGAACGGTGTGGTCGAGGTGAAGAACGGGATCTTCCTGGCCGGCGACGCGCTGGACGTCAATGTGGACCGGGTGAAGGCATCGCTGGAGGGTATGGACCCGGACGCGGTCACCAAACTGGTGGACGACGCCGTGCGGGGCCAGGTGACCACATCGATCCAGCATGGGCCCAAGCTGATCGGCGTGCGCGTGTGGGTACCGGCCGACGTCCACCGGACCGAGCAGGATGTACGGGACCTGCTCCTGCACGCACCCAACGGCCGCGTGTTCCCATTAAAGCGTGTGGCGACGGTCACGGCGGTCACGGGTCAGCCGCAGATTACCCGTGAGGACCTGCGCCCGATGGCGGCAATCACGGGCCGAATCGAGGGCCGCGACCTGGGCTCGACCCTCACCGACGTGCAGCGGGTGCTCCAACAACCTGACCTGATACCCAGGGGTGTCACCTACGAGCTGGGCGGACTATATCAGCAGCAGCAGGTTGCCTTCCGCGGGCTGCTGCTGGTCATGATTGCGGCGGTCCTGCTCGTGTTTGTGCTGCTGCTGTTCCTCTACGAGCAGTTTCGTGTGGCGTTGGCGATGCTGACGGTCATGCTACTCGCCATCACCTGCGTGCTGGTGGGACTGTGGGTCACCGGGACGGAACTGAATATTACGTCGATCATGGGCATGACGATGATCGTCGGCATCGTCACCGAGGTGGCGATTTTCTATGCCTCCGAGTACGCGGAACTGCCTACCGAGACTCGCGGCCATGAGCGCCTGACTGGCGCCGGAGCACAGCGGGCGCGCGCCATTGCCATGACCACTATCGCGGCCATGTTAGCATTGCTGCCGCTCGCGCTGGGGATCGGTCAGGGGGCGGCGATGCTCCAGCCGCTGGCCATCGCCATCATCGCGGGTTTGATCGCCCAACTGCCGTTGGTCCTTGTGGTCTTGCCCGCTCTGTTCGTGCTATTTCGGGTGTCCTCCCAGGAGAGCGTTTGATTCTGGGGCCGCTGCTTGAGGTGTCGGTTTCGCTACGGTCGCTCCTTCCACGTGACCCCATTCCCCTCTGTCACTGACAACTTCAGCTCCAGGAAATGCCCCCCGCTCAGCACCAAAAGGCGCCACACCACAGCCACCAACGAGATGACGCGGACCCCATGTCACGCAACCTCGCACTGCCTCCCCGTGAACCACAGCAGTGGCAAGGACAAGAATCCAAAAGTTTCTGGCCAGACAGATCCTGGCACGGCTGCAAGTCTCCGCTGGCGTTGGTCAGACAACCCACGAGGCGCGCCATGGCTCAGCAGGCCTGTCGCTGCCGCCTGTATCTGATCGTCAGGACGACGCCGATCAGCGCCAGCGGCTCCCCCAGAGCCACGGGCAGCACGTTTGCCGGGTTGAGGATCCGGACATCTTTGATCGATAGCACGGCCAGCGGGCCGCTCTCAATCGGTCCGCTGGGACCCGTGATCACTGACGCATAGATCCATAGCGGGCCAGGTTGGATCATCACTAAGTCCCAGGTCGCGGAGGCTGAGCCGCCGGGGACGAGTGGTGCCAACCCCCTCGATTCAGGCTCGCTGGTCCAGCCCTCAAGCCCGAGCGGAAGCGGCTGCCCGGGGGTCATGTCCACCAGGCCGAGAAATAGGGTGGCTCCATGCACGGGCTGGCGTGTGGTGTTCGTGACGGTGGCTGTGATGGTCGCATGATCGCCGGTCTTGGCAGCCACACCGGTGATCGTCAAGGCCACGTGCAAGCCTTCGGCCGCTCCGGCTTGGGTCATGTCAGCGGGAAGTGCGGCGATGACCAGCAGGGGGCAAGCCTGTATGCTCAGAAGCGTCAGCACCCCCAGGACGAAGCGAAACCTTATCAGCCGTTTTTTCACTGGAGCCCCCAGCTGATCAGCGGCCTGATAGACGATAGCGATGCCAGAGCAGGGCCCCATTCCCCCCAAGGAGCACCAGCGGCACTCCGATGGCGACCGGTAGCACCGTCATGGACGTCAGGTTATGGGTGGGAGCGATGCTGAGCACCAGGGGCTCGCTATTGGTCACTGCTCGGCTGCTGCCGCAGAGCGCGGTGGCCACGATCGCCAGCCGGCCTGCTTGAATCATGCGAAGCTTCCACGTCGTGGTAAGCTCAGCCCCAGGTGCGAGGGTGACCGCATGCACCGCATCGGGGTGCGGCGTCCAATCCTCAAGGCCCTGTGGGACGGCCGGAAAATTGCTCACATCCAGCAGGGAGAGCAGCAGGAAAACGTCGTGGAGCGGTAAGGTTCCGGTATTACTGATAGTGGCGGTGACCGTTTCATGGTCCCCGGCGAGGCGGGCCCTCCCCACGCCGGTGAGGTGAACCTGCAGGTCCGCGATTTCCCCGGCTTTCGCCACGCACGTGCCCGGCAGCACCAACACCATTCCGACTATGATCCAGCTTACATACCCTTGCCATCTCGGCGTCCACACGCTCATGGTCGTCTTCGCCTTAGCTCGCCGAGAGAGTGGTGAGGCGCCAATGGGCATACAGGAGGCCAGCTCCGGTGAAGGCGACCAGCATCAGCAGTCGGTCCATCTGGACGATCAGTTCCTGTTCGTCGATGATCATGCTATCCAAGGTATTCATCACATTGGCGAAGGGGTTCACGAAGTCGTAGGCGCGTCCGAGCCAATTGCTTCGCAAGGCGGAGCTGAGGAGGGCCGGAGCGGCTAAGCCAGCATACGCCACCAGGGCCAACAGAAGGCAATTCCGAAGCGAGTCGGCCCGGGCGGAAAGGCCGATGGTCCATGCGCCAACGCCCAAGGCCAGCAAAGTGCCAGTCCCCAGTAGGCATGTTACCGCCAGCGCGAATCCCCCGGTGCCCGCTGAAACGACGGCCAGGTAGGGGAGGGCGATGACCACCATAGCCACCCAGGGCGCAATGGCGCCCAGGACGTAGCCGCCCAGGCGCTGACCTGGGGAAATCGGGGCGGCCAGGAGCGCCTCCAGCGTGCCGCGGTCACGCTCACCTGCGACCGAGTCCGCTCCGGCCACGGCAACTGCCAGAAGGCCGAGCAGGAGGATGGCTTGCGCGGTCATGAACATCATAGTCTTTTGGTCCATCAGGATGAGATCGCCATGGTCAAGTCGATTTTCGCCTGGCTGGCAAGGTGTGCTGCCTCCCCACGCCCCTCATGGTGCTCCTCGCGCTCTTCGCGGTCCTGTTCCCGCACCTGAATACTCGAGGTGTAGGCAGGATTGTGGGTCGCCGCCTGGTTCGCAGCAAATCCCACACCCAGCACCCCGAATCCCAGGGCCACAACCCCTAATGTCGTTACGATCGTTTGCGGCACGTTCATGGTGGATCCTCACTAAGGTTTTAGCGCTTCGGCTGCCTTGGACCGTCACCTCACGCCTTGGCTGCGTAGTGATCCTGTGTCCGCCGTCCCCCAGATGGGAATCTGGGTGATCGTGACTGCCCAGCCGCGTACGTCAACCCACGCCATGCGGTTGTGGTCCTTTCCCTCCGGAGAGGTGGAGCCTTCCCCGCTGATGACATAGGGAATGCCGTCCTGAGGCCACCTATAGCTGGCATGGATGTGGCCGGTAAAGACCGCGTCCACCCCGGCCCGCCCGAAGCTGCGTATGAGTGCTTGGGCAAACCCTGTGTCCTCCATGGCGTGCCGCTGGGTATCCGGACGGAGATCGAAGGGTGGCTTGTGCATGACCACGAAAACCGGATCTTCGGCGGGCATGCCCAGGACATTGGTCAACCACCGGTACTGTGTGCTGCGTCGCCAGAAAGTGGGTATGTAGCTCAGAGCATTGTCCAGAATGATGAAGGTGGCTCCTCCCAGCTGGAACGTGTAGTAGGGAGGGGACAGCCCTCGCATGAAGGCGATCCGCGCCGCGTTGCGATAATCGTGGTTGCCTCGGACCGTGAAAACAGGCAACGGCGAGGTCGCCAGGATATCCCTGATATGCGGCATCTGCTCATCGCGGTAGATGAGGTCGCCCGCATGGATCAGGAAATCGGCGCCTCGACTAGCCGCCAGACGGAGCGCCTGGATGAAGGTTGGACTGTCTCCGGTATCCCCGAGGACAGCGAAGCTGACCCGGCGCTCCGCATCGATGAACCCGAGGCGGCGGGTGGCCTGGGGCGAGAAGCGGAGCGTGCGGATGAGCCCGTCGCGTTCTTGCGCCACAGATCCGATAGCCTCCAGGCGGACACGAGTAGGGAGGTTTTCGACCTGGACGGTGATCTAGTTGGAGTTTCCGGGCTGAATCACGTGAATATTGGGCGTCGGTGCCCAGGCCCGTAGGCTGAGCCGATCGGACTGGACATCCTGGACAAAGGCCCCCGTTACGGCCAAGGTGTGCTCGCCAATGCGGACCGTATCCGGCATGGCGGGTGAATCGAGGGTGATTAAGCCTCCTGTGCCGATTTCTCGGTCTTCCAGGAGGTGGAGCCCAAGATCTACCAAGAGAGCAGGGCTCATGACGATGAGGGCAAGGGTGAGCCAACGATGAGGTCTCACGGCGCACAGCTTCCTTGTGCATGCTCCAAACCGACAACGACCGTTGCGCGAACAAGGAGGGTGCGGTAGAGATCAACCTTGAAAAGACCGTGTGCCAGCATGAGCGGGACTCTGAGGGGTGCTCTCCCATCAAGACCTGTTAGCGCCGAAGGGCCTCGATGGGGTCGAGGTGCGCGGCACGTTGGGCTGGGTAGAGGCCTGAGCCGATGCCAACCACGCCGGCACAACTCACGGCCACAACGATCGTATCTACCCGGATGACCGTGGACCACCCGGCGACCGCGGCGATGCTATAGGCACCAACTACCCCAAGCCCCAGCCCAAGCCCGCCACCGATCAGCGTCAAGGTGACGGCCTCCACCAGAAACTGGACGAGGATGTCGCGCCTACGTGCGCCGACCGCCAGGCGGACGCCGATCTCCTGTGTACGCTCCACGACGGAGGCGAGCATGATGTTCATAATCCCAACGCCTGCCACCACCAGGGCCACCGCGGCGACGCTCGCCAGTAAGAGCGTCATGGTGCGCTGGGCCTCGACTTGGGCCTGGGCCAGATCGACGGGGTGCCGCAGGTTGAAATCATCCACCTGGTTTTGCCCGATATGGTGCCGCTCGCGCAGCAACGCGGTGATCTGCCGCTCGGCCGTCGGAATCGCCTCTGGCGAGATCGCCGAGCCCATGATGTCGTCCACCCAGGTGATGCCTTTGATCTGTCGCTGCACGATCGGGAAGGGCATCAAGACGACATCGTCGAAATCCTGGCCCAGCGGCGACTGCCCTTTGGCCGCCAGTACGCCAATGACCCGGCAGGCGATCTGCTGCACGCGAATGCTCTGGCCGACCGGATCGTCGGCGCCAAAGAGATGGTCCACGACGGTCTGGCCGAGCACACAGACTTTCCTGGCGTGCTCCACGTCGTCAGCCGTGAACGTGGTGCCGTGGGCCAGGCGCCAGCGCAGCACCGCGAAGTAGGCGGAGGTCACCCCACGCATCTGGGTCGACCAATTCTCACTGCGGTAGACGACTTGGACGCGCAGGTTGACGTGGGGGGACAACTGCGCCACGAGGGGAATTTGCTGCTCCATGGCGCGGAGGTCCCAGAGGGTCAGGCTCTGGGTGCCATGGGGGCCCGTTCGCACGCCATTGACCTGGCGCCCCCCGGCTTCGATCCAGATCAAGTTCTCCCCCAGGTTGCGGATTTGCGCCTCGACTTGCCGTGCCGCGCCGTGCCCCACCCCGACACTGCAAATAAAGGCGGCGATGCCGATGCTGATGCCCAGCATGGCAAGCCCACTGCGCAGCGCATGGCGTGCCAGGGCGCGCAGCGCGATGTGCAGTGCCAGCCACAGGGGCATGCCAAGGCTCCAAGTCATACGGGCCCCAGAAGTCGATGGTCGATACCGGCATCTCCAGAGCCCTGGACACCAACAAGGGCATATAGACAGCCCACGCCTGGCGGAGATCGATCCTCACCAGGGTCTAGTAATCCCAGACCATATAACCTAGCAACATTGCCTCCACCTTTCCCAAACATGACATGGATGAAAGGTACAGGCACTCGGGGGCGTTTACTGGCTGTGCCCAGCGGTCATGGGCAGGACGAGGGTGAAGCGCGAGCCGGCGCCCGGCGTGCTGGATACCTCGACAGTGCCGCCATGCGCCTGCACCACAGCCTTTACCAGGCTCAGCCCGAGTCCAAGGCCGCGCTGTGTGCGGCTGCGGTCGCCACGATATAGTCGCTCCCAGATCTTCGGGATCTCCTCGGCGGCGATACCCATGCCGGTATCCTCGACGATCAGCACGGCCTGGGTCTCGGCATGATAGGCGATGCAGTCGATATGGCCGCCCGACGGCGTATATTTGATGGCATTATCCAGCAGGTTCGCGACGACCTGCCGCAGTCGATGACGGTCAGCTTGTACCCACAGGTCGTGCGGAGCGCTCATCTTGACGGCGAGCGCTTTCTCCTCGGCGACCTCCCGGTAGAGATCGACCGCATCCTCGAGCAATGCAGAGATGTTCACGGGCGCTAAGACGAGCGTCAAGGTCCCGGTTTCGGCCTCGGAGATGTCCATGAGAGTATTCAACATCGTCAGCAGCCGGTCCGATTCCTCCACACAGTCGGCCAGGGCTTCCCGACAGCCCCCCGGGTTTGACGTCGACCCTAAGGCGATTTCGGCGGTGCCACGGATGCGCGTCAACGGCGTGCGTAAATCATGGGCGACGTTATCCAGCGCGCCGCGCATGCCCTGGATCAACCCCGCGATGCGGTCGAGCATAGCGTTGAACAGTCGACCCAACTCGTCCAGTTCATCGCCCGTGGCGCGCCTCGGAACGCGGCTGTCCATGGTGCCGCTTTCAATGGACTGGACGGTCTGGATCAGGTGCCGTATGGGACGTAGCGTGTGGAACGCCAGCAATGCGCCGCAGCCAACCCCGAGCAGGATCACCGCGAGGATAACGCTCGCGAACACCGCCCGGAAGTGACTCAGGACGTGGCGCCGATCCGCCGTGCTCTTACCCACTTGTAGGACCGACCCATCGAGTAGCCCTAGCGAGACCACCTCAAGCCTGCTCCCACCACTGTGTGCTGCCACCTCGACCCATTGCAGGTCTGCCGTGGCGGCCATCTTCTTGACCCGCTTCAGACGGAATGCTCCCCATTGCTCCGGGATGATGAGGACGTGGGTATGCTGGTACGGGTCGGCCAGGCGAACGAAGAAGGCCTGTGTGCTGTGGAGTCGCTGTTGGAGCTCGAGTTCACGGCTCACCCCTACCTCGCCGCTGTCGTGATAGAGCGCTGCCAACTCATGGAGTTCTTGCGTGATATTCTCCCGATCGGTGTGTCGGAGAGAGGACCACAGCAGGGCATAGGACAGCGCAAACAGGATGAGAACACTCAGCATGAAGACGCCCGAATACCAGAGGGTCAAGCGGAAGCCAATGGTGTGGCGCAGGCGATCAAGAGACACGAAGGACATAGCCCATGCCTCGGATGGTGTGAATCATCTTCACCGCAAACTCTCGGTCCACCTTTGAGCGCACACGGCACACCAACACATCCACCACGTTCGTTTGGGGATCGAACCGGTAATCCCAAATATGCTCCAAGATCATGGTTTTTGAGACGACATGTCCTGCATGCCGCATCAGGTATTCGAGCAGGGAAAATTCCCGAGCCTGCAGCTCGATGGGTCGCTCTGCGCGCGTGACCTTGCGGGCGAGGAGGTCCATGACCAATTCCCCCACGACCAGCGAGTTCGGTTCGGCGGCTCCACTGGAGCGCCGAATCAGGGCTTGAATGCGGGCTAGCAGCTCGGCGAATGCAAAAGGTTTGGTGAGATAGTCATCACTGCCGGTGTGCAGCCCCTTCACCCGGTCATCGACGGAGCGCTTGGCGCTGAGAATCATCACGGGGGTCTTGATCAGGCGCCGCCGGATCTCCTCAATCAGACTCAGACCGTCCACCCCAGGCAACATGAGGTCGATAATCGCAGCGTCGTACGGTTGGGTCAGAGCCAGATGCAAGCCGTCTTCGCCAGTTTCCGCCTGGTCCACGGCAAAGCCGGCCTGTTGCAGCCCTTTCAGAATGAACGAGGCGATCTTGCCATCATCTTCGACCAGTAGCAGGCGCATCCAGCCCCTCCTTTCCTGGCGACACCAACTCTACCTCCCCTTCAATTCAAACCAAACCCGCTCATACAGCCGCCCAGCATCATCGAAGTCGTGCAGCCACCACAGCTTCGTGTCCTCTGGCCAATAGTATGATGGACCGTTCAGGATCTCCGGCTTAATGAAGGCTCGAGCGGCCTCGTTGACGCTGGCGTACCTGGCATGATTAACGATCATGGCGCTGATCTCTGGCCGCAGCACAAAATTCATAAAATCCTCGGCCAACTCTTTCTGCCGCGCACCCTTTGGGATTGCCCAGTTATCCACAAAGACGAATGTGCCCTCAGCGGGAACGACGAAGGCGATGTCGGGGTTTTGTGCCTGTGCCATGGCGATTTCACCGCTCCAACCGTGCGCCAGCACCGTCTCCCCTGAGGCCAGTGAATCCTCGAACGACTCGCTGTCATATTTGGCGAGGAAAGGCTTTTGCTGCTGCAGCAACGCTTGTGCCTGCGCCAGGTGCTGCGGATCGGTGCTCTCAGGTGAGAGCCCTAAGGCGACCAGCGCGGCGGCGATCACCTCACGCATATCGTTGAGCATGCTGATACGATTCTTATAGGGCTCGATCCGCGTCGGCTCGAACAGGTCGGTCCAGCGCGTGGGGGGTGGAATTACCTGGCTCTTGTTGTAGCCAATGCCCGTAATCCCCCACTGATAGGGCACCGAATAGCGATGGCCAGGATCGTACGGGGGATCGCGAAAGCGCGCCCCCAGATACTGGAGGTTAGGAATACGTGACAGATCGATGGGCAACAGTAGCCCCTCTTTCCTGAGCAGCACCACCATATAATCTGACGGCACCACCAGATCATACACCGCCCCGCCCGCTTGCAATTTCGCCCGCATATCTTCATTACTGCCATAATTATCTTCGATCACCTTGGCCCCGAATTCGCGCTCGAATAGCCGAAACACCTCGGGATCGATATACTCCTCCCAAATGAAAATCCGCAATGATTTCGTCTTGTCGGAATTGACCGCGACAATGACCCCAACTACAACGACTATGGCCAACACGAGGCCTCCCAACCAGGCATACCGTGCCATCATCGCCTCCTTTGCAGCACGACAGATAGCGTCACCAGCGCGATGGAAGCCAACAGCATCAGCGTCGAGAGCGCATTGATCTCGGGTGTCACGCCGCGTTTTACCATCGACCACACCTGGATTGGCAGCGTCGTCGCGCCCGGACCGCTGGTGAAGAAAGTGATGACAAATTCATCGAGCGATAAGGTAAACGCCAGGAGACCTCCGCTCAACACCCCCGGCCAGATCAGCGGCAGGGTGATGCGCTGAAAGACTTGCCACTCATTGGCCCCAAGGTCCATGGCGGCTTCTTCAAGGCGTTTGTCCATGCCGCTCAGCCGTGCCCGTACAACAACAGCGACATAGGAGATGGCAAAAGCTGCGTGGGCCATGATGACCGTCGTACGCCCCAACGTTGGCCGCCAGTCGAGCACATATTCGAGGGCATTGAACACCAGCACGAAAAATAACAGCAACGCAATACCCTGCACGATGTCAGGCATCAGGATCGGCAGGGTTAGCGCCGCATCATAATGTGAGGCCCGACGGCGGTCGGGAAGACGCTCCAGCCCCACGGCTGCCAGGGTCCCGAGAACCGTGGCGATCAGCGTCGTCGCTGCAGCGATCAGCAGACTGTTGAGCAACGCCTGGGCGATGTCAGGATTGTGGAACAGCTTCGCATACCATTCCAGGGAAAACCCTCCCCAGATGCTGGCGTAACGGCTGGCGCTGAAGCTGAACAGGACCAGCACGGCGATCGGAAGATACAGAAAGCTATAGGCCAGCAGGGCATTGAGCACCAAGAGCGGCGCGATGAAGCCGTCGAGGACGCCCCTACGGACGTGCGTCATCTGCGTCTGCAGCGGCCTAACCAACGGCATCTCCCGCACGAGCGAACTTGAAATAGGCCCAAATGGCCAGCGAGATGACTAGCATGACGACCAAGGCCAGCGCCGATCCCAGCGGCCAATCTTGTGGCTGCGACAGGAACCGCTCTTGAATGACGTTGCCGATCAGCGCCGCCTTCGCACCGCCGAGGAACTGCGGTACCACAAAATTACCCACAGCCGGAATGAAGACAAGCAGACTGCCCGCCAGCACTCCTGGCCATGTTAATGGCAGGAGAACTTTGAAGAACGCTGCCACACGTGTTGCCCCCAGGTCCTGGGCCGCCTCGAACAAGCGCCAGTCGAACTTCTCCAGTGAGCCGTAGATCGGATAGGCCATGAATGGCAGGTACCAGTAGACCATGCTCACAATGACGGCCCCAGGCGTATACAACCAGTTGAGGCTCTCGTGAGTCCCCAACCAGCCAACTAAGCGAGCCCCCTGATCGGCCATCCCATCGACGCGCAGCAGAACCATCCAGGCATAGGTTAGCACTAGCGAATTGGCCCACAGCGGGAGGAGGGTCAAGAAATAGAGCCACGTGCGTACTGGTGCGCGCTGCTGCACGATAAAGTAGGCCAGTGGATAGCCGATGACGAGGCATAACGCGGTGGTGGCACAGGCCATCCAGAGTGAACGTGCCACGATGGTCAGCAGCAGGGGATCAGCGAGACGTACGTAACTGCTGAGGGTGAACTGCCACATAAGAGGCGAACCACGCTCCGTCAGACTGATCACGATGATGATACCCAGCGGGAGAAAGGCGAACAGTCCGAGCCAGACAGCGGGGGGGATGAGACACCATAGTACCACGGCTTCTACTCAACAAACGGCGCGATGATGAATCTTTTCGCCAATGGGGCAGCAATAATGAAGACGACGTACAACTCTGCCAGCAGAATTTGCCTGGCAGAGCTTTGAAAATGCGCAGTCCCCTGCGGCTTTGCGAAACGGGTGAGCCATCGCGGGACCGCGACCAGGTAATCCAGATATGGCCTTCCATACCTGGCGGCCAGAACGCGCTCCTCATACCGCACCACGCAGGAGTACACCATTGCGCACCAGAGCAACGTGACGGGGACCATCCACAAGACTTCCGACATCACTACTGTCCCAAGGATCACGAGGGTGTTGCCGATGTAGATTGGGTTCCTTACTATGCCGTACGGCCCGGAGGTAGTCACGATTCTCTTGATTTTGAGTCGGTACCCCAGATGTTTTTGGGCCCACATGCGCATAGCCCAACCCGCGACGAAAAGGAGCAAACCAAGCGGCCAAATGACGACGTCGTTTTCATATTCGCCGACAAAACAAAAAAAGGAAAAAATGACCGGCAGGGCCGCCAGAAGACCACGCCACGTATACATCGCCTTGAGCCACATCGATCACACCTTTCATCGTGTGCACGCGGTTTTCTATGGGTCGTCGCGGTCATCAAAGGCCGACACTGAGGCGGAATATAAGATAGTCTTGGCGGTTGGTCAAGGTTGAACCCCACCCCCCGATCGGCGACCTAGAGGCCGACCGTTTCCGCAGCGGCCCAGACCTCCAGCGTGACGGCATCGGAATGGGCATGCCAGGCCACGTTCGTGAGCGCCTCCTGTGCGATCCGCTAGACCGTGGTCTCGAGCAGCGCCGGGAAGCGCCCCTCCAGCCCGCTACGGCGCACAGTTGACTTCTCACTGGACGGCTCTAAGCTCTCCCTTAGAGCAGGGCGGCGAACTGGCGGCGCCATGCCAGGGAAGGACGGTCAGCTTGTACACTGGCCGTGGCAGTGACCTCGAGGGGCAACACGCCGGGTATGCGCTCCAGCATGGTCTTGTCCTCCAGACCAATACGCCGGTCAAAGGCGACCACCTCGTCGGCCGGGACTGAGAAGTCATCGTTGCGCCAGACGACAAACGTAAAATATGAGGTCACATCATCGATGGGTGTGGTGAGCAGTAACAGGATGTGCTCGAGCCCTGTGGCGTAGCGAATCGTGCTGCGCGTGGTGAACGGTAAGGCAAAACCGGTGGTCATCCAGCGCGTGACGACCGGCGCCTGACTTCCACTCGCCACCCTCGCGACGTCCGGGTTGTCGGCATCAATGGTGTAGCGATAGCCAGCAAAGGTGTCGTCCAGTTGCTCCAGCGTCAGTCGTCGGCCATGCGCGTGGACGACACCCGCCAGACCTCCACGGGCGTGTTGAGCCGACGACACCGCGCCTCACCGTCGGAGGCCATGGCAGGGATGTCAGCCACGGGCGCGTCAAGACTCACCCACGCGAAACCATACCGCTCCGTGGCATGTGCCATGGTCAGCCGCGCGGTCGGCGGCACCGCCTGCGCTGGCGACGCCGACAGGATACGCACACACGCGCCACACGTCCACCCATGAGACGGGCACTGCACGCCGGTCTCGACCACCTGTCCACACGAGAGCGGCGCTTCCCGATGCGGACAGCGATCACGTGCCGCCGTCAATGCTCCGTCCGCCGTGCGCCATAGCACGAGGCGCTCGCCAAGCACGGTGACCGCGTGCGGGCCTGGCGCGACGTCGCTCGACCGCGCCACGGCGTACCAATACCCCCGCAAGACGGGGTTGCGGGCGAACTCCTCGGTCTGCATCACGACCTCCTGGTTAACAGTCCCGGAGCGGTGGGCTCAGCACTTCGACAGCCGAGAGTTCCTCTAGGACGGTGAGCCCATACAGGCTCCCTGCCGGCAGGTAATAACTATCGCCGGCGCCGGTGATAGACTCTTGCCCATCAATGAGCCACAGACTCGACCCTTGGATGATAAACCCTGGGATGTCCACCGCACAATCATGTGGTGCAAAGTGATAGCCGCGCGGCACGTGCTCCCAGACCCGCATCTCCATGTGGGGGCCGCGCACATGCTGTTGTTCCCCGGCCGGGCCTTGAGTTGTCTGACTGCTTTTGACGACCATACGAGACAGGCCTCCTGCACCGTGGTGCTCACCTGCAAGCTGCGGTGATCCTCCGACACAAAACCCAGCCAGGACCTCTAGGAGGAACGCTGGGAGACGACCGCACAGATGTCCTACAGATGTCCTCTTGTCCTCTTCGTTTCTGCTTTCTGGTGAATGTCACCTTCGTCCTCACTGGTTCCCTTCTACACGGCCGACGAAAATTACCCCAGGATAGATATAATCCACGGCCTTCTCCTCCGGCCACACCGGTAGTTCTCGATCATCACGGCAGCGGTACGCCGCCGTGATGGTGTGGTCATCCGCTAGAGCTTTTGGAATCTCGGTAAAAATTTGATCAATGAAGTGGTCACGCTCTAAAGGTAGGCGTTTGGAGAGCCCTGGCACCGCATAGAACACGGCCATCCGAACACCGTCCCGGTAGTCAGAAGGTAGTCGGCGAATTTCCCAAAACGCGCGGTCGAGCGCTGCATGGATATCATCTATGGTTTGATCGCGTGTAGATCTGGTCCACGTCTGCACCGGCGGTTCAATCCATGGCACCCAGTCGCGGGTAGCCTTAATCGTCCAACTCTTTGATTCCATCCCGAGCCACATATCCCCTCGCTTGCTATGATGTATTCCCTCGCCGAATTCTTCCAGCGCCCAGAGATCGCGGGCTCCTTCCCCGCGCAGCCGCCATGTTGCTGCAGCGAGCAAGCCGCTTAGGGCGCTGGCCCCATACCAATACGCCACATCACGCGGCGTCACCGCTGGATGATCATAAGCGTCCAGGAGCGTGCTCCATTCCTGGAGTATTGTGTCCCAGCCCATCTGCTGGAGCGCCGGCGCTCCTTGTAGAATGATCCTACCCTCTCCTGAACTGCCGGCCTGAGTGGCCATACCTTAATCCTCCACACCTAATTGGACACTAAGATGCATGATGAATTATGAACTCATAACCTCTCTACCGCCGCTGCCGTGCATTACCCTATACCACTCCCCCGTCTGGAGTTCCGCCGCGATCAGGCGGACCAGCTTCTCCCCGAGGTCCTGTTGTTCGGCCCAGCGTAGGAGCGCCCGCGCCGCCGGCGTCAGCGCCACCAAGCGGACGACTAGCGGTAGTGCCACGTCGGCCGGGCGCCGTGAGGCCGTTATGGCTTCTGCCCTGGCTTGCTTCAGCAACTCACCGAGTCTCTTACGCGGTGATCTTGAGGGCATGGACCACGTCCTTCTTCAGGGCCAGTAGATCGTCCCGGGCTGGGCGGGACTCGCTCAACACCGTGGCACCCAGAGCGACGACCCGCCGGTACACCTGCCGGTCATGGATGTAGGTCGGCAGCACTGGGATGTCGGCATCGACGAGAGTGTCTTGCATCTCCCGCGCGAGGGTCGTCCGTGGGGGCAACTGGTTGATTACGAAGCGCAGCGTGAGCGTGGCGTTCACACCCTGTGCCTGGCGCAGCAGCGGCACGAGCCCGAGATCAGCTTGCGTGACGGCTGCAGCGGTGACGTCGGTCTGCATGGGTGGGCAGTCCACCACAATGAGATCATATGACTGCCGTAGGCGGGGTATTTGCTGATACAGCACACGGGCGGTGGTGAGCTGCGTGCAGTCGAAAGGCAAGTCCTCGACGGTTAGGTCGAACCACTTGGTCACCGAGGCCTGGGGATCAGCATCGACCAGGAGCACGCGGCAGCCTGCCTCGGTCGCCGGGCCCAGACGAGATTCCCGGCGAGGGTCGATTTGCCGACACCGCCTTTGGTGTTGGCGAGCGCCATGACGTGTCCGCCGGTGCGGGCCGTAGAGTCCCCGATATGTTATGAGTTATGAATTCATAACGATGATCGCCGGCGCCATGCGTATCAGTGACAGCGACAATTACCAGGCACACAGCGCTCGCTGCCGTCTCGATGACCTGATGTTGTTACTGCCCGTTCGGCGACATGATCATCGCTCCTCCTTCGGCGGGGCTTTACCCACTTTATGGCGGGATGGATCCGGGGTAATGCAGCGCTCACAGTAGTGCCCCTTGGATGTCGGCTCGTCGTCCTCATGGACGCAGGAGTACGCACCCAGAACTTGCGGCGGCCGGGCTGGTCGATCTGCTCGCCACAATTCTCACAATATCGATTCCAGATAGTATCCTGTGCTTCTTGCATCTCGTACCTTTCAAGCTTCCGTCGCATCTGCTCGTTGTCTGGCGTGTAAACCATGACAGCCTCCTTGATGGATTATGAACTCATAACTCTATTAGCGACAGCGCACCTCTACCTGCCGGGTGCGCGGGTTCATGCGTCCGGTGCTGGCCCCGTCTACACATCCTTTGCACCCGGGCTGAGTGAAGCCGATCGTCATTATCCTCGTTTAGTATGTTGATGTCGACGTGTTGCCGCGCACACACCAGATATGTCCGCCGAAACCCTTATCGTTCGCCCCAGCCTCGCCATCGGCAAACCGGACGACCCAAGCTTCAGTCGGCACGTCGGTGCGGGTCGTCGAGGTCCAGTAGAACGTGCCTGGTGTGGTTGCATCCACGTTAAAGAATGGATGACCGGGAGGCAGCGCCGGGCCAGGTCCTGGTGCAGTAGTTGGGTCAATAAGACTCGCTAGTTCATGTACGGTGGGAAGCCGCCAGGCTTTTCGCCCACCGATCGTCGCAGCCTGGGAACACGTGTCAAGGGCCTCAAGCCAGCGAACCTCTCCAGTACGCGGAGACCGCTCCCACACCAGTTGTGTTTCGCTGTCCAATACCGCTTGAGCGCCGAAGGCGTCCAGAATAATAAATCGTCGCGTCGCGTCATTCTCGATCATGCTCCAGCTTCGAAGGTCAAGAGCAGGTTGTTCTACCTTCGTACCAGCGTCCGCGGCCATGTTCGCGACAAGGCCGAATAATCCTAGGACGAAGATCAGGGCATGCCGCAGAGGAATACACACAGGCGTTGTTTTCATAACCTCTCCCGATCCGAGTGATCATCGAAGCTGAGAACCTGCTGAGTGAGGACACATGGCATGCACCTCGCAAGGTGGTGCAGCGGGGGGCAGCCAGGGCAGGGGTGGCCAGGAGCAGCAGGATCGCCAGCCTGAACGCGAACAGATGAATTCTCATACAGATATACCTTTATTCACAACTACATGACGGCCGACGGCGGTCAGGTCCATCGCTTCGGATTTGCCGCTGGACGTCCGGGCGATCGTCACCAGTCCCTTCGTCGCCAGGCCCTTAAGCGAGGTGGAAACGTTACTCTTCTCGAACCCCCGCGCCATCAGGACGCGCACCAGGTCGTGATGGCTAGCGGCCATGGTGCCACACGGGCGCTGGTCCTCGGCCACGAGCCAGGTTAAGATGCCGCGTTGTAGGCGGGACAGGCGTTCAGCCGCGATGGCCATCCCTTCGAATCTGACGGGTGCGGGCTTCAGTCACATCAGCGGTCGTATGAGGCAAATCCGATTAGGCCCCCGTGTGTCTGACTTCACGCACCCCAGGCAAACTGCGCAACTGCTCGGCCATCGAGCGCATACTCGGCCGGGGCGCACGGCGCAGCCTGATCTGCAGACGATCCTCATGAGGAGCCGTGCCGTGCTGAATCCGGATGTGCTTCAAGCGCAGATGGGCCGCTTCGAGCGCCGATTCAATGTCCAGCACGGAGAGCTCCCGGCGATCAATGACCAGCATGAGGAGGCAGGCCTGTCGCGCGCGGGAGAAGCGTCGCTCCAGCGGTTTAATCCCTGCTAAGATGACCAAGATCAGCGCGGTGCCCCAGATCGCCGCGAGATACAGACCGCCACCCACCGCCAGGCCAACGGCTGCGACCGACCATAGGCTCGCCGCCGTCGTCAGCCCCCGCACCACCTCGCGCCGCAAGATGATCGTGCCGGCCCCCAGAAACCCAATCCCACTGACCACCTGGGCCGCCACCCGGGAGGGGTCGAGCATGACACGCTCATTCCCGAGGATGTCCGCGAAGCCAAAGGCCGAGACGATCATCAACAGAGTCGAGCCGACACACACCAGCATATGGGTCCGCAATCCCGCCACCCAATTCAGCCGCTCACGCTCAAGCCCTACGACACTCCCTAATACCGCAGACACCAATAGCCGGAGAATAATTTGTTGCTCTGGCAGCATGGCTCTCCCCTCCCTCCACAGTGCCCGCGCTATGCTTACGGACTCGGTGGAATGTGACACTGCTCTCCTACGGTTCTATGTCGCGGGATGCCGTTGGCCTCTAGGCGGAAATCCATCGGCGTCCGTGATGCAATGAGCCTTGACGTGCTCAATCCCGTTTCGCGTGAAATACGCCAATGGCTCCACACCGTAGAGCACTTCGTCGAAGTGGTCGCGGTGTTGATCGACGACAATGAGCGGATAGCGCTCGACCTTGAACCCACGGCCGCGCTGACGGCGCTCTTGCACATAGAGGATGGAGCCGTCTTGCTCGACCCAACTGCCATTCGGGCTCCAGGTGTCCATGATCATGGTGACGACCTTGGCAGGGAGCGGTTCGCCTTCCGGCCAGTCCGCGATGACACATTCGCGCGGCTCCCCCTCAAACACGACGCTGATAATCTGCCGCAGCACCACAGGGCTTCGGAGCTTCATCATGCCCCCTCCAATCTGTCCTTCATCGACGTCGGTCACGTTGGTCCCGGTATCACTGCCTCATACCGCGCGATGTTCGGAAAGGGACCATTCACGGCGGTGTCTCCAACCCCTCTGGGAGAAAGGCCGCGTCCAGCACCTGCTCGACCGTCCAGGGGCAGGACTCCGGGAACGTGGGTAGCGGCAGGCCAGTAGCATCGACGGCATCCTCGCGGGCGTACCGATAGGCGGTAGCCAGGTAGTGCGCGGGATGGTGCTGCAGACCAGGGTTTTTACGGATCAGCCGGCCGAGCTCACGGCGGGCGTGCCGGATAGTCAGGCGCCAGCCGCGGCGGGGACGCTGGGTGGGATCATAGCGATACTTCAGGAGGTGCAACAGCAGGCGTTCCAGATGGCTCTCGATGGCATTCTCGATCGACTGCCCCAAGTCTGCGATCTCCTCCGCCAGGTGCTGCAGGTCCAAGGCCGCCATGTCCTTCGCCCGCAAGGCCGCGGCCTGGGCCTGCGTCCAGGTGTAGAAATCGACCTCATAGTCGCTCATGGGGTGCGTCCTCCGCGGGTGCGTGTCCGGTGACCGGCGTGGGCGCTTGCAGGAACGCCTCCAGGTCGGTCTCGCGCACGCGCCACTGGCGTCCGACCTTGATGCCCTTCAGTTTCCCACTCCGCAGCCATTCAAAGATGGTCCGAGCCGAGAGGTGTAGATGCTCGGCGACCTCTTGTGGGAGATAGAGCTTAATCATCAGACCTCCTCCCTCAGGCCGCCCAGGTGCCCGACAGCACCGCGGCGGTTAACTCCTCGCGTTGGAAACTCTTGAGATGCGCCATGGTCGAGCTGACGGAGGCGTGCCCCATAAACTTCTGCACCTTCTCCAGGCGGTCGTGTAACCACTCATACATGATGGCAGCAAAGCTTTTCCGGGTGGCATGAAACCCTAAGCGCCCTTCAAGGTCATTCGCGGCATAGGCCTCGGTCCAGATGCGCCAGGCCTGGGTGCGGGTAACCGCTTCCCAGGTGCCATCGGGCGCCCACGTACGGCTACAGAACAACGGCAGCTCCGGGGTTAACAGGCCGACCAGGCATTCCAGCTCGTCCAACCAGCACGACAAGACCGTCCGGACCTCCGAGTGGAGCTCAATAGCGCGTGAGCGCCTCTTGCCCTTCATGTGCTGGTGTTTCACCTCCACGACTTTGAAAACCTTCTTGTCGCGGGAGACCTCACCGACCGTGAGCGAGAGAATTTCCGAAATGCGAAAACCAGTCGCCACACCAAAGAGGAATAAGGCGCGGTTCCTGGTCGCATAGCGCCCATGAAAACCCTTCAAGACCTGCTTGACCTCATCGGAGGGTGAAGGGTCGTGCTCCAGAAATCTCGTGCTCCTTTATCTTACGTCTATCCTACATATAGATACAACTATCGACAGTATACCTACAGGACGGTGGACCGCCTGTCAAGCTCAATTACCGGGCGGCTCATGCTCAATGTTGACAGACGTAACCTCTTGGAGAAGGGTTCCGCTCAGGACAGCCCAGGAGCAACGATTCTGGTGAGACCAAGGGGGATGTAATCAAGTTGCTACACCTACAGTAATCCAACAAAATAATTCCGGTCTTCCTATCAGCGGGAAAATCTATGAATACTTTGCAGAATCAACGGTTTGCTACCTGGTGTATATACCTCAAAAACCCCGGGCTCTGGCGTTGCATTACTGTAGGCAACAATTCTTGCAGCAGACGATCGATGGTTCGGCTATGATGCGGCACCATGTTGGCCATGTCTGTCTCAACACCATCGAGAGGCGGTAAGATGGCAGATGGGCTCGCGTAAGGAATCACGCCATGCCTTGAGTGTCCATCATTTTGCGGTAACCAGCGGTCGCATTGGCCAGGACAACACACATGCATGCACGCCAGTTCCAGCAGAATGAGACAAACGGCATCCGGCTGTGCACCGTGGTAGAAGGGCATGGTCCAGTGGTGCTGCTCCTGAACGGCTTCCCGCAGGGCTGGTATCTATGGCGCTGTCAGTTCAGCCGGTTAGTCGATGCCGGGTTCCATGTGGCGGTCCCCGACCAGCGCGGCTATGGCAGCAGTCACCGAGGCCCTGCTGGGGTTTCTGAAGACTGTGACTTGACGCGGGAAACCACGAGAGGTGCCGGTCTCGCACGATGGCTTAGAGGCGATGTGGCCACCAAGAAGTAGCATCACCCCCGACCCCCTGGAGGGCTGCGCATATCAGCAGATAGGAAAGCCATATTCCGGCGGAAGAGACAACGGAGACATCCCGCGTGACGTACCTCCTGATCGGTATTGGCGGCTTCCTTGGCTGCAATGCCCGTTATCTTTTGGGAGGCTGGATCGCTGAGCGCTATGGGACAAGCTTTCCCTATGGGACCATGGTCATTAATGTGTCGGGAAGCTGCGCCATCGGCTTCTTCCTGGTGCTGATCTCGGAGCGGTTCATCGTCCATCCCAACTGGCGACTCTTCTTCGCAATCGGGTTCCTCGGAGGTTATACAACCTTCTCAACGTTCAGTTTTGAGACCTTCGCGCTCATCCAGCAACGGTCGTTCTTCCTCGCGCTGGCGAATATGGTCGGGAGTGTTGTCCTCGGGCAGCTGGCCGTCCTGGTCGGCATGCTTCTCGCCCGCCTTGTGTAGAAATGTCGGCGAGGAACCTTCATGACCGTTCTATGGCTCACGCTTTTATTCGCTGTGGTGTCAATGCTACACGCATCTGTGGGACATGCGGGAGGCTCTTGCATATCTGGCAGCCATGGCGTTGTTGGGGGTATCGTCAGCGGCGATGAAACCCACAACCCTGGTGCTGAATGTATTAAGCAAGAGCGTAATCGTGGGTTACATGCGGCAATTGACTGACCAGCTGGCATGTGGTAAATTTGCGCTGGTTACCGATGATTTGGCAGATCGACGATGGAGGCCGCCGGGGTGGGGTGTTGCCCTACCAAACCGCGGTTAGCCGAGTGCTGACGTGCTGATGGCTCCTGATCAGGCCCGGGTGGGCGGTCAGGGGCTTTTTCATTTTTGGCTTCCTGTCTCTCCGGGTGGCGGTTACTCGACAGCTGGAGGGGCGGAGATGGAAAACATTTGGTTTATCGCTGCAGCCTGGATGGGGCTGGCCCTCTTGGCCAGCTTCATCTCCATTCGGCTGGGCATCTCGGTTGCCTTGATCGAAATGTTCGTCGGCGTCATCGCCGGGAATTTTCTTGGCTTCCATACAACCCCCTGGATCGATTTTCTGGCCACCTTCGGGTCCGGGCTCCTAACCTTTCTAGCCGGCGCAGAAATCAATCCCGAATCGCTCCGTAAGCATCTCAAACCCAGCCTCGTCATCGGCAGTGTCTCCTTTCTTCTGCCATTTTTAGGGGCGACGGGGTTCGCCCATTTCGTCATTGGCTGGGATCTGCGCGCGGCCCAGATCGCGGGTATCGCGCTGTCGACCACATCGGTCGCGGTCGTCTATGCCGTGATGGTTGAGGGCGGCCTGAGCAACACCGATCTCGGCAAGCTCATCCTCGCGGCCTGTTTCGTCACCGATCTGGGCACCGTCGTCGCCCTCGGCGTGCTCTTTGCGAGCTTCAACGTCTGGATGGCGGTGTTCGTTATCGTGACGGCACTCGTGCTCTGGAAGTTACAAACGGTCATGCGCTGGGTCATCAGCACGTGGGGGAGCCGAGTCAGCGAGCCTGAGGTGAAGTTCATATTTTTGGTGCTGGTCTTCCTGGGGGGCCTTTCGACGACCGCCAAGAGCGAAGCCGTGCTCCCAACATATCTTGTGGGGTTAGTCATCGCCGGCGTTTTTGTACGCGATAGGATACTGGTGCAACGGATGCGCTCGATCGCGTTCACTATGTTGACCCCCTTCTTCTTCATCAAGGCCGGTACCTTTATCTCGCTGTCTGCGCTCGTGGCCGGCCTGGCCCTGATCGTGGCACTGCTTGGCGTCAAGATCGCCACCAAGTTTATCGCGGTCTGGCCCGTGACCCAGGCATTGAGGCTGTCCCCCCACGATAGCCTCTATACCACGTTGCTCATGAGCACGGGCCTCACCTTTGGCAGTATTTCGGCCTTATACGGCTTCACCAACGGTATCATCGACCGCTCGCAATATACCGTCTTGGTGACGGTGGTGGTCGGCTCTGCTTTCGTGCCGACCTTCATTGCCCAAACATGGTTTCAACCACAACTGCCGACTCCAGTTGAGCCAGTCGCCCCCGAGATCATCTCGGCGGTGTCAGTAGACCACAATTGTTGAAACGTTCAGCGTGAGAGCACCCAACGTGGTCTACCTCATCATCGGCATTGGCGGCTTTCTTGGTGCCAATACTCGCTATCTCCTCGGCGGCTGGATCGCGGCACGCTACGGCACCAGCTTTCCGTATGCTACAATGGTGATTAATGTGTCGGGAAGCTTGGTTATCGGCTTTTTTCTGGTGCTGATCTCTGAGCGCTTCATTGTCCACCCCAACTGGCGACTGTTCTTCGCGATCGGCTTCCTCGGAGCATATACTACCTTCTCCACGTTCACCTTTGAAACGTTCAGTCTGATCCAGCAGCGATCGTTGCTCATGGCGCTAATGAATATGGTCGGGAGTGTTTTCCTCAGCCAACTCGCTGTCATGACTGGCATGTTGTTGGCCCGAATGCTCTAGCACCGGTCGCGGCCCTCGGGCTTGAGGGCTGCCAGGTTGGGTGGCAGCATCGACGCTTCATCGGGGCAACCATCTCATGAGCGGCAGTCGCATCAGATGAATCAGGAAGAGGTCGCGCTGAGGAGGACTGGGCATGAATATCGTGGGTCTGGGCCGACGGGTGCGCATTTATACTGGTGAGGCGGCGCAGTGGCAGTGGAGGCCGCTCTTCCTCGCGGTCCTGGAATTTCTCCGCGCGGAGGGCGCCGCTGGGGCAACGGTGACGCGCGGTGTGGCTGGCTTCGGCGCCAACAGCCGCATCCATACCGCGACCATCCTGCGCCTCTCAGAGGACCTGCCCATCGTCATCGACTGGATTGACACGCCCGAGCGGGTGGAGCGGCTGTTGCCCCAGATCTGCGCCATGGTCGCTGAGGGCTTGGTGACGGTGGAAGATGTGCGGATCGCCCAATATAGTCATCGGCCTATACGAGCAGACATCCCCGAACATCTGCGTGTGGCAGACGTCATGAATCCTCATGTCATGCAGGTCCGGCCGGAGTCCTCGCTGAAGGAGCTGGTGGGGTTACTGATTGGGCGGGATTATCGGGCTGTCCCGGTCGTCGACGAGGATGACCGGTTGGTCGGCATCATCACCAACAGCGATCTCGTCGTGCGCGGTGGCCTGGCCATGCGATTGGAATTGCTCTCCACGGCCAGCCGAGACACCATCCAGCATGAACTGGAGGCTCTCACAACGAACGGCCGGACGGCGGCCGATGTCATGACCCGCGATGTCATCACCGCGCAACCCGACATGTCCGTCCTCGAAGCCGCACGCCGGATGGCCCAACAGCGCCTCAAACGTTTACCCGTGGTCGATGCGTCGGGATACTTGCTGGGCATCGTCAGCCGGGTCGATCTCCTGCGCACCGTTGCCCAGGGCTATCCTGCGCCAGAGCTGCCGTCAGCGCCGCACCCACCTGCCCGGCTCGTGGCTGACGTCATGCGTCGCGACGTCCCCACCGTCTCCCTCCACGCCCCCTTGTCCGAGGTGCTCGATGCCATCGTCTCAACGCGTCTCAACCGTGCGGTCGTGCTAGATGAGCAGCGCCATGTGGTAGGGGTCGTGACTGATGCGGAGGTGGTACGTCGCCTGGGCGAGCACCCAGGGATTATCACGTCGCTGATGCGGCGAGCAGCAGCGGTCCCAACCACCGACCAGGTGAAGGCGGCAGACTTGATGATCGTCGATGTCATCACGACGCGGCCTGAGGTGGCCATTGAGGTCGCCATGCGTGAGATGCTAGCCCAGCGCCGGAAGATCCTTCCCGTCGTCGATGCGCAGGGACGATTGATCGGCATTGTCGACCGCTTCGACCTGCTGCAGGCGATTGCGGGGCTGAGTGCCAGCCTGGGTTGATGCGTACGACGGCGAGGCCGATTCATGCGTATAGGTGCATCACGCTCACCGCGACTGTCGCCTCACCTGGATGAACAGGGGGATGGCGGCGATTTCGATCACCAACGAAAAGGCGATCACCGCCGGCAGTGAGACATCGTACAAGATGCCGATCAGCGCGCTGCCCAGGAACCAAAACACGCCATACCCTGCCGTAAAGAGGCCATAGGCCGACGCCCGGCGCTGGACCGGCACCATCAGCGCCACAGCCGCTGGCACGATCGATTCATGCACACCCATGCCGACCCCCCAGAGCGCCATGCCAATGAGAGCAGCCCAGAAGCCTCCCAGAAACACCAAAGGTGCAAACAGGGCCGAGATGAGTGTCAAGGGGATCAAGACCGCGATGCCGATGCGGTCGAAAAGGCGTCCGAAGATGAGCGAGCCAGTCCCGCTTACGCCCATTGCCACGGCATAGAAGACTGGAACCCAGGGGCTCGGCACGATGGATGCCTGCGCGAAATGGTAGGCGATGAGTGGAAAATCGGCAACCCCGGCCGCGATCAGCGCCGCCGCTGCGAGATACCACCAAAAGACATGCGGAAGTCCGGTGGTCCTGACGTCTGGTGGATTGGTCTCCATGTGATGGCTGTCCGACACGACCTCAGCAGCCACGCATGGTAGACACAAAACCCCCCAGGATTGCACCAGCTTGAGCCGAGTCGCCACGTCGTTCACTTGTTCGTGGAGAAACCAGCTCAGATAGCTACGTCCATAATATTCCCGCAGCCGACATAGCGCACACCCCCTCTGGGGCGAGGGCGTCCTTCAATCGGAAGAAAGTCAGGTCGTAGAGCACGCGATAGCGCTCCAGTAAGGCAAAAAAAGACCCCAGCCGATGACTGGTTTCCTCGACTGGGGCCGCAACCTGTAAGCCGCTCTCTCCCCTGCTCTGTCATGGACAGAGGGGCTTCTGAGACGATTGACCCACGAGAGCACACGCTCCAACATAGCAGCTGCCTTGACATACCTGATGGGGGGACGTTAGATTTTAGATAACTTGCATAGGGCGATGAGGCTCGTCCGTCCGCGCCAGCATGGCTGATAGCCTCTACCAGGCGATTCTTGGTAGAGGCTTTTGTTTTTTGGGGGGGAAGGACCATGTTTCGGCGCATCCTCGTCGGTTTGGATGGCTCGCCGTTGGGACAATTAGCTTTTCAGGCAGCGCTCGAGTTGGCCTGCCATTATCGGGCTAAGCTAATAGCCCTTTCGGTGGTAGAGGAGCCTGTCACAGGGAATCACGAACACGACGAGACTGAAAGCCAACAGTATTGTTGCCACGTGCAAACAAACGCCTGCGCGCAGGCCGGAGCCGCAGGTATTTACACTACAGACGGCTAGTCGCTGCGGACACGCCGCTCGGGCGCTTGTCGAGTTGGCTCAGGAAGCGGATGTTGGCCTCATCATCTTGGGGGCCACAGGCCACGAACACCCCTGGAGCCTGACCATGGGCGGCACGGCCTGGCGAGTCACCAGCGAGGTTCCGCGCGCTGTCATCGTGGTACGCCCGCCACGCACCGCACGATGGGTGCGAGACGTCATGGTCCGTCATATCTCGACCGTCAGCCCTCACACCTCTCTTGCCGAGGTGGTCGGGCTATTGCTGCGGCAAGGGGTGAAGGCAATGCCGGTCGTCGATGAGCGCCGACGTGTGGTCGGGATCATCACCGGCGGAGATTTGCTCACCCGCCCTGGAATTTCGCCTCAGCATCCAGCAGGGGCTCGAGGCTGAGGCGGTCGCCCGAGAGCTGCATCGCATAGAGATCGACTGTAAAACCGCCCGCGATATCATGACGCCAAACCCGCGTACAATAGCCAGGGACGCCTTCTCCAGGTATAGTCCGAGAGGAGTGCCCGCGCCATCGGCCAGTACCATTGCATCAGAGATTACAGGGAAACCTGATCTCCTCCTGCCGTGATAATCCCCCTTGTGCGCTCTCCTGTTCAGCAGGTCCCGAAGATGTTCCACTGTAGTAGAATGCACATACCAGAGGTGAGTCTGCTGGTAGTCGTCAAGCGCCGCTGGAGTATGTACATTGCGTGGGGCGAGGTATGATCCATGAAAATCGGCGGCAATGAATATAACCTCCGGGAGCTGGCCGGGGCCTGCGGGGAGCTCGGCATCCTCATTCCCTTACGGAACCGGCGATCGTGGAGGAACTCGGCCGCCTCTCCTTTCGCCTGCGCTTTCCCGAATTTGCCTTGACGAAGCTCGGTTGGGATGATCTGGTCACGGGCGTGGTCGTCCTCGGGCTCCCCCAGGTAGGCCTGACGCTCAGCAATGCCTTCATCGCGACGGTGGAGGAGAACAACGCCCTGTTTCCAAACTGTTCCGCATGCCCTCTTGGGCGTGATTCTGATGTTTGGCGGCCTGGAGCTGGCGGCCGGGATGCATGTGAATCACTTCGACAAGGAAGACCGGTATGTAATGCTCCTCACCGTCGGCGTTTCCATGTGGAACATGGGCGTCGCCTATGTGGCGGGCCTGGCTCTCTGGTATGCCTTCTAACGGGACTGGTTCAAAGCCTACGATAGGCCTGCCTCCCGTCCACAGGGCATCCACTATCCCATGGCCGATCCGATGCCCTCCGGCGCGGAAAGACATGCGCCTGTGACATGGCCCCTCAGCCCCGAAACGAGTCGAATCGTCCGGTAGTCCATCCAACATCTTGCCTTCGCCAGCTCCCAGGTTCGCTAATGATCCGAGGCGTGCGGCCCGTGATCAGCACGTTGGGCCATAAACCAGTGGTGGATGGCCATCACCAATGCGGGATCTTTCGCCGTGTACCGAATCTGTGCGCCATCGGGCATCGGCAGATACTGCACATCGATCTGCCCGGCCCCGGCTTTTAGCTCGGCCAGCCCAGGCATTGCCTCACCATGAATTTTGGCCGGGTCAGAAAAGTCGCCGCGTTGAAACTTTTCCGCCTCTTCTCTGAGGTGGATTTGAATGAGGGCAATCTGCTCGTGGTTTGCCGGGTCCTTCGCCCTGACGCTCTGCAGGCCGCCGTCGTTCAGGGACTGAAAGACATGCGTGGTCTGTTCGAGATCGAAGGGCATGACTTGAGCGCCGCGGGTGGCAATCTCGGTTTGACGGGCCGCAGTGGCGGATTTTTCCATGCCGGAAACCGCCCCGACCATGGTCATCACCGTCAGGAACGTGCTCGCAGCCAGGAACAGGGTGGCTTTGCATAGCTCGCTTGAGCAAATAGCGGTAACGTTCACGGCGAGCCTCCTTTCAATGCTGATGTCGTGGGTCTCCCTGCACCAGTGAGCAAGTGAGGGGAACCGCCCCTACCTGTACGCCAGCTGTAGAACCCCACTTCATACATCGCGAAGCCGAGGAGAAAACTTGCTATAACACCAACACCGATACCGCCGTTCCGATCACCACGACGCAGATGCTTTCGACCTGCAACAGTAGGGCGACAAACGTTGCGCTGGCGAGGAGCGTACGAGCGATCTCCCATGGGACATTTGCAAAGCGTACCGTCGTCATGAGGAGGATCCCTACAAATGAACACAGGACGCCGTTGAGAGTATTGTTGAAGGAGAGCGACCGTCGCAGCTTGTCAAAATTTGGCACCAGACCAACTACAAGAAGGAAGGGAGAAAGATGCTGACCGTCGCGATGAGTGCTCCAAGAATGCCATACAGCATATAACCAACAAACGTCGCCGTAACGAGGATCAGCCCCGGAGTCATCAGCCCCAGCGCGATACCGTTGACGAACGTCGGTCCATCGATCCACAATCGGACCTCTACGATTTCGTGGAAGCGGCTGGGTTTCGATGGACGCCACATATCCACGGCGGTGGATCTGTAAATCACCCAGGTAGGAATGGGTAATTTGCGTAATGATAAGCTGCTTGAAGGACCCCGTGACGGCGACAAAAACCAAGACAAACATGACCCCAAACGCGATGAGAGAGATGGTCAGCAAGCTGCGTCGTGTATACCGCCTCAAGTTCCGCAACGCAATATTGCAGAGATTCCTCATGCCGCCTTCCTTCCCTCACAGCCGATAAGTTGGCTATCCTCCAGGGTGCAGATGATCTCTACCTCGCCGATAATGCGCGTGTCATGGGTGGAAAAGATAAAGGTGGTATTAAGCTCGTGTTGCATGGTCGTCATCAAGGCGATGATCATCGAGGCGGTCTCACGGTCCAGGTTGGCTGTCGGTTCATCGGCCAGCACCAGCTTGGGTTGGGTCATCTACGGGTCGCGCGGTGGGCCCTTTGCGAGGGGCCTCCCCGCGGCTGGGGGGGAGCTCGTGCCGCGATCCTGCAGCCGCCGATGGCTGCCCACGGCGCAAGCCCCTCTGAATAGCAACCGGTAGGGCTCCAGGGAGGGAACCACTAGACGAGGAGGCCACGAGCCTCAATCGCCTCTGCCTGTCTCCTCAAGCAAGTAGGCCCGTTCCCCTGGGCTCGACCCCACAGTCCCCCCCCCCTGCGCCCCTGCTGGCAAGGGTATGGCCTGAGCTTTGACGTAGTTTCCAACGCCCAACTCGTCGATCAACACGAGATGATCGCCGCGTTTGATCCAAGTTCCTGGCATGATCGCCAAGGTCACGTCGCCTCCCGCTTTTGGCGCTATCACGATGGAACCCTCACACGACCCTGCCTGGAGGCCACATTTATCGATTTTAATCGATTTAATTTGCCCCTCATACTGTTTGACCGGTGGCTGACGCTGCTCCCCGGCCACGCCCAACGACACCAAGCCCACGGCGAGCGCCGTACAGAGCAGAAGCCCTACCACCGCATTGATGCGCTTCATGTGACCACCTCCCTCAGGTTGCTTGTTTCTAGCGTTCGTTCACTCTCCGACGGTCGACCACTGGGTCGAACTCTCGCCGGTATAGCCGCTTGCACCCGGTGAGACGGGTGCTCGGCCACCTATCTGCAATCGCCGCAATGCGGAGGACATACCCCCCGCGTGACGGGTGTGCGGTCACCCCTGTGCCTCGGCTTGTATTCGCAGATCACCTCCTTTCCATGTCAGGTGAGACAGGTGCCGCTGGCCCTGTCCCGCGACGGGGCCCGGCTCAACTTGCCCCCTTGGTATTGTGCCACAGCGAATCGCTCATCGCGCAGGCGCTGCGGTCCATGCAAGGCGTTCCCTTTGACACCATCTACAGAAGAGCAAAATTCCGTGCCAACATGTCCTCAGCGCCTAGGCCCCCAGCCAGTCGAGTTTAGCGATCAGGACCACCGCCAACCCCAACATCACCACCCCGCTCACCAGCTTCAGCCAGCGGCCCTCTTGCTCCTGCAGCTTGCGCTGGACCAGTGTCACGACGGCCACTGTCAGCATCATGGAAGATTATGCGGAGTGCAGGCCGCTCTCGTTGCAGACTCTCGAGGAAGCGCTTGGCGGCGGCACAGCTCGGACAGCCCTCACGCACGAACACCTCGATGTCAGCTCCTGACTCGACGGGGGTGGCTGGCTGCCCCGGCATCGGGTAGACCAGCCCGAGTACCCAGAGTCCCAGGAGTACGAGTACTCTTGCCCGCACGGTTACCACGTTCGATATCTCGAATGACTGTTGACGTCCGTGCTGCATACTCACTCCGAAGCGAGGGGCGAGTTTTTTTGCATGCAACGATCACGATGACATGGGGGGTTTCCCCCTGGGGTAAGGCAGGATCTATGCCACCCGAGCCTCCCCCGTTGCTCGGCAGACGAGGATTACAACACCTAGAAAGCCACCCCCTCGCCCATGGTGTCGAATGCCCCGGTTGAGTGCTGTTGATGGCCGCTAATGACCTATGGCATGTCGCCCATGGTCGGCAAGCTGGGCCATAAACCGGTGACGTCCTTCATGGCAGTCTTCCAGCCCCGAACACGGGCCTCTTCAGGCATAGCGCTGCGCGCAGGAGCTCGGCGCGCTCCCCGGCACGTTATGGGGAGGGCGGGTGCACGGTTGTAGGGGACGCCTGTTGCTCTGCCATGTCAGACGTTGCCCCTTCCTCTCCCAGCCAGGTTCGCAGACCATGCTTCTGGAGCTTGTAGCGCAACATCCGTTTGCTAATACCCAACTCGGCCGCCGCCCGGGTCTGCACCTCGCCGTGACGCTCCAAGGCCCTGAGGATCATCTGGCGCTCGATAACGTGCAGGGCCTCCGGCAGGGAAGTCTGTCGTGCGACAGCCGCATCGACCTCCTCTCCAAACCGCTTTGCCAGACCAATGGCCACGGCCATGGCTTTCTGGGCACCTGTGGAGCCGTCATGAGCCACCAAAATCTTTTGAAACATGAGGCTTACTCCTTCCCATCGCCCTCGGGATGATCTTGGCGCCGGATGGGATGAAGCTTCTCCTCCTTTGCCCTATGGGGCTTCGCTGGAGTCCGGGGAGTCCCGCCCAGCACCCATCCCAGCAACCACTCGCGCAGTGTGCCCCAACCTCGGGGCGCGCCATCTCGCAGCTTCTTACGATGGATGTTGTTTCCGAAAACTTCCGGTTTGCCGGCGAGGAGTTCAATGGCCCGCAGCCAAGAGTCCGATTCCGCCCCCCAGGATTCGTGCGCGAACCGGTAATCGTGCTTACGGCAGAACTCCTCTAATTCTCCTACGAGGCGTGCGTATTTGTGGCGCTGGAGCTCGATGAGCCTGCGGAGACCTGGATGCGGACCTTGGGTCTCAACCGCGCGTGTGGTGTGGAGAACACACAGTGGAGGAGAGCGCTCAAACCGACGCGCAAAGTCTCCGTCATGGAGGAAATTGAGGATGGTTTCCAGAGCGTGCCGTTCATGGTCGAGAATAACCTGGCAGGCAGGACAATCCCCCCTTTGCTGCCACCCCCGAATGAATGCTCGTAAGGATTTCGGAGCAATCCTATGCTGGACAGGCTGTTGCTGGCGGGTGATCATCGGTCCGCGCAAGAGGTCGTCGAGGCGTGTCATCTCCTCGGTAATCAGGTCGTTGGCAATGATGGCTACACCGAGCGCGCTACTGGCGATCTTCCTCGCCTGCCATGCATGCCAATTGCAGAACCCTCGGGAGTCCCGCAGTTTCTGTCGAATGCCTACGTCATTGACCTGTTCATAGAAGAGCGCATCTAAATAACTCAGGGAATACTCCGTCATGAAACGGCAGACGGGACACCCATGCTTGTCGAAGGCTTCGAGTAGCGCAAAATACGTGAAAGATTTATCCGTGGCCGGTTCACGTGGCATCGCGAAGTCCCAATAAAAAAACCCCTACCCGAGAGCTAGCCCTCGCATAGGGGTCATCAACCGCAGCAGCGGTGGTTAGAGGCGAACCCCATCACCTTCTTGCTTTCTATTATACGCATTCCCACGGCAGCATTGCAATGCCATACCCAACCCGGAGCTATATGTCTCCCCCTCGAGCTCGGCAGTCCTCGACGATCTGTTAAAGCATTGCTCCAGACGCTCGTCTAGTCTACAATAGGCGCCTTGTAACGGGGGCGCTTCGGCAGCCGGGTAGTTATCACTCCACAGAAAGTCCCCAGCCCGCAATGACTATTGCAGATCCATGCGCCATGGACGCGGACGGACGATCGCCGGCATGTGCGCTTGGCTGGATTTTTGGTCATCATCAAGTGCGCGCAGCGTAGGAGGAGACATCATGGCATTCGACCCTAGACATCGCAGTCGGACGCTCTATGAAGGCAAAGAGCGTGCCCCAGCACGATCGCAACTCAAGGCCATCGGCTTTAGCGATGCGGATCTGGCCCAACCCATCGTGGGCGTCGCCAATACCTGGATCGGCACGATGCCCTGCAACTACAACCTACGAGCCCTGGCGGAGAAGGTCAAACAGGGCGTTCGCGCCGCCGGCGGCACCCCGATGGAGTTCAACACGGTAGCGATCAGCGATGCCGTCACCATGGGCACGGAGGGTATGAAGGCCTCTCTGGTTAGCCGTGAGGTCATCGCCGACTCCATCGAGCTGGTCGGTCATGGCCACATGTTCGATGCCGTCATTGCGCTGGTGGCATGCGATAAGACTATTCCCGGTGGTGCCATGGGCCTTATACGTTTGGACGTGCCATCCCTGGTCCTCTACGGCGGTTCGATTATGCCAGGAAAATTTCAGGGACGAGACGTGACGGTGCAAGAGGTCTTTGAAGCCGTCGGGGCCAACGCCGCCGGCCGCATGAGCGACGCCGACTTGAAAGAGCTCGAAGACGTGGCCTGCCCGGGGGCTGGTGCCTGTGGCGGCCAATTTACCGCCAACACGATGGCCATGGCGCTGGAGTTCATCGGACTGTCGCCCATGGGAACGGCCGGTGTACCCGCCGTCGATCCCCACAAAGATGATGTTGGCTATCGCTGCGGCCAGCTCGTCGTGGAGCTGCTAAGACGCGGCCTGCGACCGAGCGACATCCTGACACGTCAGGCGTTCGAGAATGCCATTATGGGAATCGCCGCCTCCGGCGGCTCCACCAATGGCGTGCTGCACCTCCTTGCCATGGCCCGCGAAATGGGCGTGCCGTTGACCATCGAGGACTTCGACGTCATCAGCTCCCGCACGCCGCTGCTGGCTGATTTGAAGCCTGGTGGACGTTATGCGGCAATCGATCTGCACCGCGCCGGCGGTATCCCTCTCATGGCCAAGCGCTTGGTAGAGGCGGGCCTCCTGGATGCCAAGCAGATGACGGTGACCGGCCGCACCATCGGTGAAGAGGCCAATGCTGCCACGGAAACTCCTGGGCAGGACGTCGTACGCCCCTTATCGAGTCCCATCAAACCCACTGGCGGCCTGGTGATCCTGAAGGGCAACCTGGCGCCAGAGGGGTGTGTGATTAAAGTCGCGGGCTATGATCGCGTCCACCACCGCGGCCCGGCGCGAGTGTTCGACCGCGAAGAGGACGCCATGCGCGCCGTCACCCAGGGGATGATCAACGCTGGCGATGTCGTCGTCATCCGCTATGAAGGCCCGCGTGGCGGCCCTGGCATGCGTGAGATGCTGGGGGTCACTGGCGCGCTCGTGGGAGCGGGCCTCGGTGAATCGGTGGCGCTACTCACTGACGGCCGATTCAGCGGCGCCACCCGCGGCCTCATGGCTGGCCATGTGGCCCCCGAGGCGGCACGTGGCGGGCCGATCGCCGCGGTCGAAGAAGGCGATATGATCGTGTTCGACATCAACGCCCGGCGGCTCGATGTCGAGGTATCGGAGGCGGTTCTGCAGGAGCGCCTGTCAAAATGGCAAGAACCCGCCCCACGCTACCTCTCAGGGGTCTTTGCCAAGTATGCCGCTTTGGTGTCCTCGGCGTCGGAGGGGGCTATCACCCATCCGCGACTCCTCCGCGGCTCAGGAGCGCAAATCTAGATGAAGGACGGTGTCACGAGGACTGAGGGCAAGTGCAAATGGACGCAGATACACGCAGATTATCCGCGTTCATCGGTGTCCATCTGCGGTTTTAGCCTTTCAGCCAAGCTTCTATGAGGAGCGTATAGAGCGATGCGTGAGAATCGAGCCAAACAAAAATTGCAGAACGGTCAGGTCGTCACCGTAACCTCTGGTCATCAATCTTCTGACATGATCGATTTTCTCGGCCCACTCGGCTTTGATGCCATGTGGCTCGAAACTGAGCATGGGCCGGTCAGTTGGGAGCAGATCGGCGATATGTCCCGCGCCTGCGATCTGTGGGGGATGTCCCCGATTGTACGTGTCAACGCCAACGAGCCCTGGCTGATTACCCGGACGCTGGATCGCGGCGCCACTGGCATCGTCGTGCCACATGTCTCCAGCAAAGCTGAAGCAGACAAGGCAATGCAATCGGCCAAATATGCCCCCCTCGGCTATCGCGGCATGTTCGGCGGCCGGCGTTCGTTTGGGGTTTCGGATTATTTCCAGAAGGCCAACGATGAGACCATCGTGGTCGTCCTCATCGAAGAGATAGAGGCGGTGCAGAACCTCGCCGAGATCTTGACGGTTGACCATATCGATGTGTTCTTCGTCGCCCCCTCAGACCTGGCGCAGACGATGGGGCATATCGGCAATCCCACGCACCCGGCGGTGCAGAAGGTCATTGACGACGCCATCGGGCGGATCATCAAGGCCGGACGGATCGCCGGCACCCTGGTCAATGATGAAAATGTCGAGCGCTACCTGGACCTGGGAGTGCGCTTCGTGATGACTGGCTGGCCGGGCTGGGTCGCCAAGGGGGCCACGGCGTTTCTCAAGCAGGTGGCCGCCAAGCCGACCACCGCTCCCCGCTAAGCTCTGGCCAGCTATTGTCTCCTTCGTGGTCCGTCGCTGTTATAATAGAGGAAGGAAGGCTTATGCCATTACCTGAACGATATAACACCGGCTACAACGTCGGCGTGGGAGGGGCCGTGGTTCAGGATGGGAAGCTGTTGCTCGTTCGCCGCGCCAGCCGGCGTGGACGCGGCAACTGGCAAATACCCGGCGGCTTCATCGAACCGGATGAGACGATTGAAGTGGCGGTAGGGCGCGAGGTTGCTGAGGAAGCTGGCGTGCAAGCCGAGGTGGTGGGGGTCCTGGGGATACGCAGCCGATACAATCCGGACAGTGGCAATAGCATTTACGTCGTCCTCTTGATGCGTCCCATCGCAGGTGAACCCACGCCAGACATGGTCGAAGTGGATCGAGCTGGGTACTTCTCCCTGGAGGAGATCGAGGCCTTGGAGCAGGTGCCGCCGATCAATCTGGAGGTGGCGAAGCGTGCGTTGGCGGCCGATCATCGGCTGCTTGCACCCGAAAAGGTGAGCGGGCCGGCGGGAGCGCTGTATACGCTATTTATCGGGTAGAGGTTGGATCAGGACGGATACTCGTCAGGTAATGGGCGAGCCAGGAGCTCGCCCATCCTTCCCTCCAGGGCAGCGGGCGCGGGGCCGTGCTCTCCCGCAAATGGACAGCCAGTTCTTCGATGACTTGAGCCAGTGTGCGGTCGCGATCGTGAGTCTCAGGTGTTTCTTCGGCCAACGATGAGGTTCCCACAAAAGCTCCTCCGTTTTTCATGAATACCGTGATAACGAACCATAGACGAGAAGAGCACCGCTGATTAACTGATGCTTTTAATCAGGATTCAACACGAGCTTACCGAAGAAACTCGAGGCTTCCATCATCCGATGAGCCTCGGCGGCGTGCGCGAGCGCAAACGTTCGGTACACGATCCCCTGCACCTGGCCCTGTTGCACCACTTTCAGGAAGGCCCGCATGTCGTCGGGAGTGCCGCGGCCCACGCCCATGATCGTCAATGCGCGTGAAAAGACGCGACCCAGATGCAGCTCCACGCGATGCCCGGCCGTCACTCCACAGGTGACAAAGCGGCCGCCGGGCTTCAGACTCTCGAAGCAGGCATTCCAGACCGGAGTGCCAACATGCTCCAGGACGACGTCCACCCCTTCGCCGCCAGTAAAAGCTCGCACGCGCTCCAAGATGTCTTCACGCCTGTAATCGATCCCCGCCTCTGCCCCCAGGGCCCGGGCTTTCTCCAGTTTCTCCGCGTTGCCTGCCGTAGTGATCACACGCGCCCCGAGGGTGCGACAGAGCTGAATAGCGAAGGTGCTGACGCCACTCCCAGCGGCGGTAATAAACACCGATTCCCCTGGACGCACGCAAGCCCGGTTCATCACCATCTGCCAGGCGGTCAGGCCTGCCACTGGCAGCGTCGCGCCTTCGTCAAAGGTACATCGCTTTGGTAACGGATAGACACGATCACCTGCGGCGACCGCGAGCTCAGCATAGCCTCCTCGACCACTGGCAATCACTTGGTCACCCTGCTGGCAGCTCTCCACGGCCTCTCCGACACGCACCACTTCCCCTGCGAAATCGCCCCCCAACACATGGGGCGGCGTGATGCGAGTCCCATGTGAGCCTTCTCGCGTGAATACGTCGAGGCGGTTGAGCGAACAGGCCCGCACGCGGATGAGGACATCATTTGGACCGAGCGATGGCTCGGGCAACTCCCCGAACCGCAATACCTCAGGTGAACCCGTCTCTGTCAGATACACCGCTTTCATCACCGCACTCCCCGGGTAGGTGTCAAGTTCATAACACGAAAACGACGCAGATTATTTTAGCATAACTCGATGGTTGGCAGTCTGTTGCTGTCGGTGATGTCATGTGTACGAAGCGCGAACGACGTTTTTTGCTTGCCGACGCTGGCTGTGACTTGTCAATCTAGTTGGCGAGAAGTGATGCAGGGGTTGCATGTGTGAATTGGCGTGGGGCTGAGCAATCGTACTGCAGCAGGAGAGGAAGGCTATAACAGAGAGCCCGAAAATGTTGATGGAGAAAGAAGGCCCGCTGGGGTGGATCACCTTTAACCAACCGGAGAAGTGCAACGCCGTCAGCCAGGAGATGTGGCAGATGGTCCCGGATATCGTCAAGGATGTCGAAGATGACGGGGAGATCCGCGTCATTATTCTGCGCGGTGCCGGTGATCAGGCGTTCGTGGCCGGGGCCGATATCTCACAATTTAAGGACCGCCGACGTAACATGGATGATGAGCTTTTGAATATCAAGGTGTTGCGGCTTCCCCATTGGCGGACTGTGCCTTGAATTGTACGGGTTTTGCTTGTGCAATCTTCCGGGCAGCGTCTTGCAGGTCGCCAGGGCTGACGATGTGATACCGATCCAACATGCTCCGCGTCTTGTGGCCCGTGATCTTCATCACCACACGCTCAGGAATCCCGGCATTGACCATATCCCGCACTGCTGTCCGCCGTAAGTCGTGCTTCAACTTGCTGGGGTATCCTGCCCGCTGGCACGCTCCCCGCCACACCTTGCGAATATCCCGCCGCTGGCTCCCTCTGTAGACGCCCCGGGTCACAGGGAAGACGTGGGGGATTATCCTTCCCAGTTCCCGCTCCAAGGCTTTCACCCTGGCAAGCTGCTCTGTCAGCCCCACTTTTAGCTCGGGGGTCAGGTAGACAAGCCTTCCGTCCCCGTTCTTGGTGCTCCCTGGTGGAAGCCACAGCGTTTCCGCTTCAAGGTCGACTTGGCTCCGGGTGAGGGGTAACACTTCATCTGTCAACCGCCATCCATACGTGTACCCGATCAGCGCCACAAGTGCGAGGTCTGGGGGTAGTGCTGCGCTGACAGCCTGGAATTGCTCTGTCTCAAAGAAACCACTCCGGGGTGGGGCTGGCTTCAAGAGGCGTATCGATGGCACAGCGGCGAGGTGTCCCATTTCCTGGGCCAGCTTCAGTGCTCGCCTGAGTGTTGCAAGATCGGCGTTGATGGTATTGGCAGCCTTGCCCTCCGCCCTCCGCTGGGCCACATAGCGGAGGATCATTGGCGCGTCGATGTCCCCCAGCTTCATCCCCTGAAAGTATCGGCTCAAGGTCCTCACTTTTCCAGCGGCTTCACCCACTCGCCTTGTGCCGTAGGCGTGGTAATAGGCTAATAGCTCTTGCGCTGCTGTGTTCCAGGTCGCAGGGCTCTTAACCCTGGCAGGTATGGGCTCTTGCCGGGGCTGCGATTCGTACAGTTTTAGCCTCCGCCTGGCCTCCGCCTTGCTCCGGGTCCTCAAACTCCATCGAATCATCTTGCCTTGTTCGTAGCTCTTGGCCCACCATGTCTGTCCACATAGGTATAGGCTGCTCATGCTCATCTCCCACGCGGGTCCGCTCTCCTTCTCCCGGCTGGAAGATATGGCAGGAATGCAAGGATTGTCAAGCGGGGCGGGGGACGGCTGCCAGGGCACCCCTAAAATCTAGGTTCGCCTGGACAAAATACTGTGCATCCATCCTCTCGCGCTTCCTATACCTCATATAGGAACTAGGGCGCAGCCCTAGGCGGGCACGTTGGTCAAAAGGGTCCCTTCCCGGTGGGAGTCCCAAGAGGACCCGCACACGAGTATAGAGATTTTTGGGGAACCAGGGGGCGGAGCCCCTGGCCTCACCACGACAAGACACGGCTGTTGGAGCCCCTGCGGGCGGGATTCCTCAAGGGAGGTCGTTGCTCAAGCTGACGTGGCTGCCGGGTCCCTGGCTGATGGGTCCCTCGGCTCATGGGTCCCTCCCTGGCCAGTGAAAAGATTCGACCAGAAAAATAAAATTTATTCCCCTCCATACTTATCAAGTTTTATCTATATTGCTTCCCTGCCTCTTTGGCTGCCGATGCTCCCTGTCCTCTGTCTTGGCAATGCCAGGGATACCGTGGGATAATACAGAAAGCATCAGGTCTATGCCCTGGGAGGTCGGTAGTTGGTGATGATTGATGCGACTGACGTCTCTCGCGGGGTCGCGGGAGGTCACGTGTCGCAGGGCACGGACATGGTGATGCAAGGAAGGGAATCACTATGAGAACCAGGCAGAAGTGGGTGGGAAGCATCGTTGTGTTGGCGGCGCTGCTCTTCGCAAGCGCGGGAGTAGGGCATGCGTGGGGTGGCGGGCGTGGGTTCGGAGGTCACGGGTTCCATCATGGGTTTGGAGGCCCACGGATCGCCATCGGGATCGGACCGTTCTGGGGGCCATACTGGGGACCCTATGGCTATCCCTATGCCTATCCCTATGCCTATCCCTATGCCTACCCGCCAGTCGTCGCCGTGCCATCTACCCAAGTCTATGTGCAACCCTCAGCACCGGCCACTGCCCAGCCTCCTCCATCGGCCTCTTGGTATTACTGTGACAATCCACGGGGGTATTATCCCTACGTGCAGCAATGTCCAGGGGGATGGCGGACAGTATCCCCCACGCCGCCATAAGCCGCATGTGCTCACGCAAGCGTGAGATGCACAGGCATATCGTGGGACTATGCCACTCCTGGTGACAGGTATGTTGTCACTTGGCCCCAGGAGGGCAGCAAGCAAGTCGTAGGGACTGACTGGAAGAACATTGTTGATTGTGGGGCAGCCTGGGGGGTGTGGTGGGGGTTGTATGGGCTGGGCGACGGCTGGGCCGACCTCAGGGCGTTGGCTCAACTTGCGAGTGGATTCTTCAACCAATTGCGTAAAGCGAGCCGCGTCAGGCCCCTAAGCTCGTCATACAGATTGCGCTCATTCCACCAAGGCGGGTCCCACCCGAAGGCAAGGTCCTGATCGAGCTGCATCAACTCGCTTCCATGAAGAATGCCTGACCGAAGCCCGTACATCTCATCTCGTCGCTTTGCCAGGGCAGCGCCCTGGGCGTAGGTGTCAAAGAAATCCTTGAACCGTCGAGTTGCGCCCGGCACTTCGTGCTGACATTCGCCGCCGCAAACAGGGCAGGTGAAGTGATGGCGGTCTCCCCGGACCTTCAGTGATTCGATTGCCGAGACCAGAGCCGCAAAGGATGCGGCTATAGAGATATTCCACTGGCGCGAGGCCATGTCCATCCAGAAGGTGACGCGGTCGAACTTGGCACGGTTTGTCGATGAAAGTTGCAGGTAGTGACAAATCGATTGGTCGAGATCGACAGGGACACGCAAACCCTGTCCATCATGGCCGACCTTCGTGTAGTACTCTTCGGGCTCCACTTCCTCAAGCCGTTCGCTGGCAGGCGGCGATAGCTCATCGATCACGGCTTTGGCTAGCGCCGCGAAGAAGTTTTTTTGAACCCATTTGACCTCGGGGTGGCTGTCGTTCCAAGATACAATCGCCCAAAAGTGTTGGGCTCGTGGGCGTTGAAAGCTCGTACCTCCGGCAAGTAGAACGTTGAGGAGAAGCGTCAGGTTGCGGTGCTCCCGCTGCCGCCGGTGATTAGTGACCGGCCAAAGGTCGCTTGCCCGTATGGGGAACTCAAGGATGAATGGGTGCTCAGCCATTTCCTGCTGGGCGCATGGCGCGTCACTTGGTGGTGGAAGAACCTGTACCCCGGAATGATCCCCCCGCCACGAACCTGGCACGCGGAAGATACTGAAACTATATTCACGCCCTACCTTCAGCGGCCCAGCAAGGATCGACTTCTCGATCTCCTCGCTAATTTGCTTCCACTCGGCAACATCGAATGACGGACCGGGCTCTATAGCAACGATCTTCTTGTCGCGAAACGTGAGGCCGATTCGGCAGGATGAGCCCGCAAGCGGAAGATAAAGCTTATTCGGATTATTAGAGCGTCCATGATACTGGCCCGGCCCTCGGATTCGCCCGTTCAGAAGGAGCCTCAATTCGCCTGAATCAAGGTCTGCCCACCTATCTCTAAGAAGGTTATCAGTCATGCCGCCATTGTCCTGGTTTGGTCGCAGAGTGTTCAAATGAACTTCGATAAAACTATACTCCCTGCGCTCCATCTTCAGCGCCGCCGAGGCGTTACGCATGGGACTGGTCAACCACGTGGTGCCGCGCGCCGAGTTGGAGTCCTTCACGCGACAGTATGCGTTACGGATCGCTGGCAATGCGCCGTTGACACAGCACACCGCCAAGGCCACCGTGCGCGAGCTGCTACGCCCCGCGGAGGTGTGCGATCTCGGCAAGCTCGACAAAATGCTGGCTGAGTGCTTCAACAGCGAGGATTACCAGGAAGGCGTCCGCGCGTTCAGCGAAAAGCGTCGACCGGTCTTCAAGGGCAAGTAACCGGTCGCCTCTGGGCGTGCGCTCGGTGGATTCAGTTGAAGAAGGCCTGCTGAGTGCGACGCAAGCCGGTGGCTTGAATGACCTCTTCATCAGTGCGCACGGCTTCGTCCAGGGTATGGGGTGGGCGGGCGACAAACGGGGCCGTGCGCACCGGACAATCCATTACATCACACTGAGCGCAGTATGCCCGGTGGCAGGGATCGATGTGAAAGACGATTTCGCCCTCGACACCGCAGGCGCTCATGACGCGCTCCTCGAAGCTCTCTGCCAGGACATGGGCGCGGTCGACCGGCCAGTATTCGGGTACGACAAGGTGGGCATCCACATGGGTAAAGCGCCCGGAGCGAATGGCGCGTAAATGGTGAATCCGAATGATGCCTGGCATACGATAGGCGTCGAATGTTTTGACGAGTTTGCCGATCAGCTTGGTATCCTCTTCATCTAGCAGGCCGCCAGCGGCGTGCCGCACCAACCAGAACCCGGTCCACCCCAGATTCACACCGACGATGGCAGCGACCAGTGGATCGAACCAGGCGATGCCTGTGAGGCGTACCAGCAAGAGGCCGACGATGACTCCCAGGCTAGTCCAGGAGTCGGATAGGACATGTTTGCCATCGGCTATCAGGGTGAGCGATTGGGTGGCTTTACCGGTGCGAAGCAAGAACCACCCCAGCACCGCATTGGCCACACCCGCGCCAAAGGTGATCGCCAGTCCGAGATCAAGCTGCCGGAGCTCAGGAGGCTCAAAGAACCCCTGCGCAGCCTCGTAAATAATCATGATCGCCGCAAAGGCGATCAACCCCCCTTCGAATGCCGCCGCAAAGTATTCAATTTTCCCATGACCGTAGGGATGGTTGCGATCGGCCGGCCGCCCAGCAAACAGCAGGCTGCCAATGGCAAACAGTGCGGCTACGACATTGACAATACTCTCCAGGGCATCGGAGAGGACAGCGGTAGATCCCGTGAGGTGGTAGGCTAAAAACTTCAGACAGAGCAGCGCAATACCCACCGCCAGGGAGATCAGCCCGGCACGCAGGCGGATACGGGTATCGCGTTGGAGATCGAGCCAAGAGTTCTCTGCTTTCAGCTCGCGGGGATCAGGCGACCTAACTAACATACGCTCCTCCCTGGAAGAGTCTCAAGCTTGGGTCTGCAGAGGATTATCCCGATTGTAGTCGTTGTGAAGAGATTGGTAAAGGAAAAATCTCACCTTGACCCACATCTTCGAGCTGGCTAGGATGGCAGGGATTTATCTCCCCTAGTGTGCAACCCGTTCGAGAGGCGAGCCGACCATGCAATGTGGCCTTTTCACCGAATTGCAGTGTCCGGAGGGACGTCAGGAATCCCAGCTATACGACGAACTGCTAGAGCAAATCACCCAGGCTGAAGCGTTAGGGTTTGAGGCCATGTGGATGGCGGAATTACACTTCCACCGCCGCTTCTCGATCCTGTCAGCGCCGCTCTTGACTGCCGCCGCCGCGGCGCAGCGCACCCAGCGCCTGCGGCTGGGCATCGCCGTCAATCTGCTCCCCCTGCATCACCCCGTCAGGCTGGCCGAGGAAGGGGCAGTACTGGATGTCCTCAGCCATGGACGCCTGGATTTTGGTGTCGGGCGAGGACACCCGTTTCCTGGCGTCTATGACAACTTTCATATCTCACCGGCGGAGAGCCGAGGGCGCTTCGCGGAGGCGCTCGACATCCTGATCGGCGCCTGGACGCGCGAACCCTTCAGTTATCAGGGAGAATATTTTCAGGTGTCCGACCTGGCAGTCGTCCCCAAACCGGTCCAGCAGCCACACCCCCCCATCTTTGTCGCGGCCGGAAGTCCGGAAACATACACCGCCACGGGGCAGCGAGGACTTGGCATTCTCGTCCCAGGCCATGTCCAGCCCATGGAGGCACTGCGGGAAAATCTAGCCAACTACTGGCAGGCCGGGCGCACAGCCAGGCATGAGGAGCGCCTGCGGGTGACATTTCTCATCCCTGTGTATGTGGCAGAACATCAGCAGCAAGCTGAGGCAGAGCCTGAGCCCCACGTCATATACTACTACAGTGTGCTGGGTGGGCTACTGTCCGGGGAGTTTCCCGAGAGCTATCAACGCTATGGTGAGTCGCGCCGTCGCCTGGGGACTCTCAGCTACGAGACCATCCGACGTGAGCGCGCCATCTTCGGTGAACCTTCTTATTGTCTTGAACGGATTCACCACATTCGCGAGGTGCTTGGAGTGCAGCAGATCATGGCCTGGATGAATATCGGCGGCATGCCGCACGACAAGGTGGTACGCTCGATGCGGCTGTTTGCCGAGCGGGTACTACCGGCTCTCGAATAGCGTCTTTCACCTTCTGACCGCAGCCCTGCGCAGCGGGGTAATGCCGGCCAGCAACCGGCGGCCATACATGTCCCAAAACCGGTAGACCAGGAGGACCGCCAAGATACCGCCATAGAGCAGTGGTTGTTGGATATCGGCTTTGACCAGCCAGAGATAATGCACCACCCCGCCGATGGCGATGGCATAGACCAGACGATGCAAGCGCTGCCACCATTTGCCTCCCAGGCGCCTGATCATGGCCGTCGTCGAGGTAACGGCCAGAGGGATCAACAGCGCAAAGCTCGCAAAGCCCACGGTGATAAAGGGGCGTTCCATGACGTCGGCAATGATGTCGTCGATAACGAAGAATTGGTCGAGCCAGATATACGTCAAGAAATGCAGGCAGCCATAGAAAAACGCCAAGAGCCCCAGCATACGGCGCAGCTGGATCAATCGGTTCCAGCCGGTGAGGCGGCGCGCCGGTGTCACGGCCAGGGTGATCAACAGCAAGCGCAACGTCCAGATGCCGGTCTGGTCGGTGATCTCGGCGATGGGGTTGGCACCGAGGTTGTGAGTCAGTGCCTGCCATGCTAGAACGACCAGGGGGCTCAGGCAGGCACCAAAGACGCCCACCTTGAGCCATGGCCGCTTCCCCGTGTTCATCATCGCGGCCTCTTCTGAGTTAGAAGTACTTTTTCAGGTCCATGCCGGCATATAGCTGGGCTACCTGGTCGGCATAGCCGTTGAACAGAAGTGTTTTACGTTTGGAAAACTCACCGATCCGCCGTTCACGCGCCTGACTCCAGCGCGGATGCGATACATCCGGATTGACGTTGGAGTAAAAGCCATACTCCTGCGGGGCCGCCAACTCCCAGGAACCGACTGGCTGTTGCTCGACGAGGCGGATCTTGACGATCGACTTGATGCTCTTGAAGCCATACTTCCACGGCACGACCAGCCGCAGTGGGGCACCGTTTTGGTTGGGGAGCACTTCACCGTAGAGCCCCACCGCCAGAATGGTCAAGGGATGCATGGCTTCATCCATCCGCAGACCCTCGACATACGGCCATTTCAGGACCGAGCGCCGCTGCCCTGGCATTTGCACCGGGTCGAGGAGGGTAGTGAATTCGACGTAGTTCGCCTTCGAGGTGGGCTCGAAGCGCTTGATCACCTCGCCCAGTGGGAACCCGACCCATGGGATCACCATCGACCACCCCTCAACGCAGCGTAGTCGGTAAATGCGCTCTTCGAGCGCATGGGGCTTGATCAGGTCCTCTAGCTGATAGACCGCCGGTTTGTTGACCTCCCCCTCGACGACCACCGACCAGGGCTTGGTGCGGAAATCTTTAGCCACTTCCGCGGGGGCGTATTTGGTGGTGTCAAATTCATAAAAGTTATTGTAGTTGGTGATATCTTTGTAGGGGGTGAGCGGCTCATCGGTGCTCAGTGAGCTCTTTTGCGTCCCCTCCAGTTTCTCGCGCGACTGTGCAAAGCCTAGTCTGGACAATCCCGGCACAAGACTCGCCGCCACTATGGTGAGCGCCCCGCCAGCGGCGGTTTGCAAGAAACGACGCCTATCGAGATACAGCGTTTTGGCAGTGATCTCGGAAGATTTAATATCGCTGGCTCTTTTTATCAGCATAGGGTTTCCCCTTCTTCGGACACCGTGAGTATCCGATGTTTATCGACTGCTTTCTCCCTCTCCCGGAAGGAGAGGGAGCCTGAAGCCTCTCACATTATTAACGTCATGAACGGGGAGAAGGTTCCAGGATCACTGACCCCTCCCAGATCACTTGATGGAAACGTTGATCTTATCATCTATTCCCTCTCCAACCTCCGCAACTCGACTGTCGGCTGCCCGGCAATATGCTATGGTCGGTCATTTCGGGACAGTACCAACCACGCTCTCGACGAACCAATTCATGCCAAGCAACATCTCATCGGCTGGTTTTTCACCAGCAGCGATGCGCAGCTTCCCGGACTGATCTTTGATGGGGCCCCAAAAGACGTCGAAGCGGCCCGCTATCAGGTCCTGTTTACGCTGCTCAACGAGGTTTTTAAGCGTGTCCACGACCACCGGCCCAAAGGGCGACAGGCCCACAATGCCGGTGCCAATGGGCCACCATTCATCGGTGCTCTTCCAGGTCCCAGCGCGCACCTGCTTGACCGCCGCCGCATAATATGGTCCCCAGTTCCAGATGGCGGATGTGAGATGTTTCTCAGGAGCGAATTTGCTGGCGTCAGCATTAAAGCCCACGCCATAGGCTCCACGCCTCTCCGCCGTCTGCACGGGTGCGGGCGAGTCGCTCTGGGTGGCGATGACATCAGCTCCGATGTCGAGGAGGCTGTTGGCTGCTTCGCTCTCAGTCGCGGGATCGTACCAGGCGTTGGTCCAGACGACGTGGACGTTGACCTCGGGGTTGACCGCCCGCACCCCTAGTACAAAGGCGTTGGTGATGCGAATCACTTCCGGGATGGGGATGGGGGCAACGTACCCGATGCGCTTCTTCTGCGTCATCGTGCCAGCCACCAGACCGGTCAGGTAGCTGGCCTGGTACATGCGGCCAAAGTAGGTGCCCATGTTGGCGCGGCGCTTATGCCCGGAGCAGTGCAGGAAGACGACATCGGGAAAGCGCTCGGCCACTTTCAGCATCGTATCCATATAGCCGTAGCTGGTCGCAACGATCACCTTATGGCCGGACCGCGCCAATTGCGTCAGCACTCGCTCAGCATCAGCCCCCTCGGGGACCGACTCGACATAGGTCGTCTGCACATCCGGTAGGGTGGTCTCCAGATATTTACGCCCTTGATCGTGGGCATAACTCCAACCATAGTCACCCACTGGGCCGACATAGATGAACCCCACCTTCAAAGCCTCTGGCGTGCCGCCTGCCGCGCCAAGGACTGAGGTCAGCAGGGTGATGACCATGACTGCGAGCCATTTTGCCATCGTCGTTCCTTATGATGCCTCCAGCGGAAAAAAGGTTTCACACGTTTCTACGTTGCCATCACTCGCCTCGGATGTACGCCCTGCCCAGAGCAGTTGGGGTGCCGACGTGCCCCCGTGCCCTACTGGCGCTGGCGATGATCAAGGCCAGAATGGTGAAGGCATACGGTGTCATCATCAGCAAATAGGTCGGCACGGTGACGCCAATCGCCTGGAGGCGAAGCTGCAGGGCCTGCACCCCACCGAAGAGATAGGCTCCCAAGGCCGTGCGCACCGGATTCCAGCCGCCGAAGATCACCATGGCCAGGGCAATCCAGCCCCGGCCCGCCGTCATATTGTCGACCCACATCTGCGTATACGCAAGCGATAGATAGGCGCCACCGAGGCCTGCCGCCGATCCCCCTGCCAACACACAGCTATAACGCACCACCACGACGCTGATGCCCAGGGCATCCGCGCTCCTGGGCTGCTCTCCCACCGCCCTGACCTTGAGACCCGGCCGCGTCCGATAGAGCAGCACCCAGAGACCGGGCACCAAGAGGTACGCCACATAGACTAATGGATCATGTTGAAAGAACATCCTTCCGAGTAGCGGGACATCTGCCAACCATGGGACCGCGATGGGGGCAAAACCCTTGGCAGGAACGCCGACGAAGGATTTTCCCAAGAGGCCACTGAGGCCTGTGCCGAAAATCGTCAGCGCCAGACCGCTGCCGACCTGGTTGGCATGCAGGCTGATGCTCAAGAAGGCATGCACACAGCTCAACATCACCCCGGCCATAGCGGCCGCTAGCACGCCGATCCAGGGCTCTCCGCTCTGCTGGCTGACGATGAATCCGGTCAGGGCACCGACCAGCATCATCCCCTCCACACCGAGGTTCAGGATTCCAGCGCGCTCGGCCAGCAACTCCCCCAGGGCGACGAGCAGGATGGGCGTGCCGGCGCGCACAGCCGCCTCCAGGAGTAATGGGACGAGCGACAGCTCCATCCTATCTTGCATCCTTCCACACCAACCGATAACCGACCAGGAACTCGACGGCGAGGACCGAGAACAAGATAAGTCCCTGCAGCATATAGGCCACGGCCACCGGTAAGTTCATGGCAATCTGCAGCATATCGCTGCCAACCAAGAGGCCGCCGAGGAGCACGCTGACCACGATAGTCGCCCAGGGGTCAAGTCGTGCCAGCCAGGCCACGATGATAGCCGTATAGCCGTAACCAGGGGAGAGGCCATGTTTGAGTTGTCCTTGCACACCGGCCACTTCGCAGACACCCGCGAGCGCCGCCAATCCACCGCTCAGTGCCATGACCAACAATGTGGTTCGGGTCAGGTTCATCCCGGCATAGCGTGCAGCGCCGGGGCTGAGCCCAATGATGCGTATCTCATAACCGAGGCGCGTGTGCTTGAGCAGCATGGTCAGTCCGGTGGCCGCCAGTAACCCCAGCAGCAGGCCGAGGTGCACACGGTTCCCCGGCATGGACGGCAGGCGCGCCGTTTGGAGCAAGGGAGGCGCGAACGGGAAGCCAAACGCCCGAGGATCTTTCCAGGGACCATACACGAGAAAATCGACCCACAGGATGGCGATATAATTGCCCATGAGGGTGGTGATGATCTCATTCACACACCAGCGGGTTCGGAGCACGGCCGGAATGAGCCCCCAGAACGCGCCTGCCATACATCCCGTGACGATCATCAAGGGTTGGAGCAGGGGGGCAGGCAAACCAGGATAGGTGAGGGCCATCCAGGTCCCCGCCATTGCTCCCATATAGAGCTGGCCCTCGGCCCCGATGTTCCAAAAGCCTGCTCGAAAGGCCACCCCAACGCCCAATCCGGCAAGGAGCAGTGGGGTGGCTTTTACCAGCGTCTCGGAGAGGCCGTAGACACTACCAAAGGCGCCTCGTGCCATTTCTTGATAGGCTTCCCCTGGGTGTGCGCCCATGAACGACAGCACCATAGCGCCCAGGAGCAGGCCGATGCCGATGGCAACCGCCGGTAACACATACCGCAGCCGTGGCGACGGATCGGACCGCTTTTCCAACGCCACAGGCCAGTTCACGCGCCGCGCTCCACCAGCGTCGGACTGCCCAGTGCACGCCCACCTGACATCATCAGCCCAAGCGTGGCGGCATCGGTCTCTGCAGCCCTGAAACAGCCGGCGATTTCTCCCGCATGTATGACGGCGATGCGGTCAGCGAGAGTCATGAGCTCATCCAGGTCTTCGGAGATCAGGAGGATGGCGCAACCTCGTTGGCGTTGCTCCAAGAGCAGGCGATGAATGGTCTCGACGGCGCTCACATCGAGACCACGCGTCGGACTGCAGGCTACCAACAGGGTGGGATGTGTGGCAAGCTCGCGGGCCAACAGCAGGCGTTGTTGCTGACCGCCCGAAAGAACGCTGACCTGGGCGTCGAGCCGTAACACGTTCATCGCGAATGCGGAAAGCAGACGTCGCGCCTCAGTGGCGGCCTGGGCGTAATTCAAGAAAGGCCCTCGAGCCACCGGAGGTAGACGGTATGCCTTCAGCAAGAGATTGTCGAGGATGCTGGCGCTGAGCACCAGCCCCATCCCCTGGCGGTCCTCCGGGACATAACTCACGCCGCATCCTATAATCGCCTCCGGGCTGGCATTAGTCACGTCTGCGCCGCGGATCCGCACCGTGCCTGCCATCGCCCGTCGCAACCCGACGATTACCTCGGCGAGCTCGCGTTGTCCATTGCCGGCAACGCCTGCGATCCCCAGAATCTCCCCACGTCGAACGTCAAGGGAGACGCGACGAAGTGCCCACCACCCTCGGTCATTCATGACGCTCACCTCTGTCAGAGACAGCTCCACCGCCGCAGCGGCCTGTGACGCTCGTGTGGGTGGGATGGGAAGGTCGCGCCCAATCATCCAGCGTGCCAGGTCTGACTCAGCGACCTCGGCCGGGTCGGAGTTCGCCACCACCCGTCCGTGCCTGAGGACTGTGATGCGGTGGGCAACGCTCAGGGCCTCCACCAATTTGTGGGTGATCAGGATGACGGCGTCACCGGCGGCGGCGAGTTTGCGCATCGTCTGCAAGAAAGCCTCGCTCTCCTTCGGCGTGAGGACAGCCGTCGGCTCATCCAGGATAAGGATGCGGGCGCGCCGGTACAGTAGTTTGAGAATTTCGACGCGCTGCTGCTCACCAACTGACAGCTGCCACACGTGGCTGTTGGGGTCTACCGCCAACTGATGTTGCTCGCCAAGCTCTTGGACGCGAGCCGCCAACCACTTGCGGCGCAAGAATACGTGTGAACTCGAGGCGGCAAGCGCGATGTTCGCGGCCACGGTGAGCGAGGGAATCAGCGTGAAGTGTTGGAAAACCATGCCGATGCCAGCACGAATCGCGTCCTTGGGGGAGTGTACCACCCTCCGCTGGCCGTCGATCCAGATCTCACCCGCATCGGGCTGATGCAGACCATAGAGAACATGCATCAGCGTCGTCTTGCCGGCGCCGTTCTCGCCCAGGAGCGCATGGATCTCTCCGGCATACACCGGGAGGTCCACCCGGTCGCAGGCGATAATGCCCGGAAAGCGTTTAGTGATGCCACGCAATTCGGTCAGCGGCGAGGGATCTCTCATACGCGTGCATGGCTCTAGCAACATGAACTGATTATACGCTAAATGCCGCCTCAGCTGCGCCTTTGCTTCTATCACGGCTACGGAAGCGGGTCAAGGGGAGTCCACCGATGCCTCTTCGACTAGCCCGAGATCCCTCGGATCTCGGCCCATCGGCTTCTGAAACGATAGACAATCTGCGTCGCATCGGGTATATCCGTTGAGGGAGCGCGACCGGTTCATCGACAGGCATGCTGCTGCTCCATGCGTGTCGATGAACTGGCGAACCCTGAAAGCAGGAATGACCAAGCACGACCAGCTGATTGCGCGCCTGTCTCCATGCGCATCCCGAGATGTTTGGTATCGAACCGCGGTTCACCTTCCGGCAGGTGTATCTCGACCCGCAACGACGTGGCACGGCTCTGGCGCGCGACGTGGATCGACTGCTCACCGAGCTGCAACAGGCGGGGGACAAAGCCGATCCTGGTAATCTCGACGATGCCTTCCTGTTGGCACACGAGTTTGAAAATACTTCGGCCACCGACGTGCGGAAGGCGTTTGGCGATACGTTTGTGACGGGCTTGTCTGCCCTCACGCCGGGTCAATGGCAGGGGCCGGTGCTGTCCGGCTACGGCGTGCATCTGGCGTATGTCAGCCACCGCACAGAGGGACGAATTCCCGAGTTTGCAGACGTGCGCGATGCCGTCCGCCGAGAGTGGGCCAACGCCCGGAGGCTGGGAGCCAGCAAAGCATGCCGCGGCGGACCTTCGCCGATGGCGCCTACGTCGAGCGATGGCGGGTACAGCGCTCCGGTGGACTGATTGGCGGTGGCAACGGGCATCAGCCGTCACTTGCTTCGGGACTGTGTGCTGATGCTGGCCCTCGGCCTCGCACTTGCCGGCTGTGCGAGTTCCCGGCCCAGGCCCGTACAAGAAGAATATGTTGGTTTTGACCGGCTCGAGTTGCCCGAGTGGGAGTGACCTCACGACTCGACGAACGCGGTGTCGAATCGCTGATCTTCAGGCCAGTGGCCTTCACTTGGTCAAGGTGCTCACGGGGAGGGGTGCTGTCATGGTCGACGCGTTTGCCTGGTTCACTCGGTGGCAAAGATGGCTGCAGAGCCGATCTGGCCGGCTGCTGGGGTACCTGTGGCTTGGTGCCCTGGCGGGAGCCCTCCTGCTCTCTGCCCAATATGCCTATCAAGGCTCATTGAGCGTCGAGGAGTACGCCTTCGCTTGTGATCCGTTCGGGTACCTGAGGATGGCCAGGCAGGTCCGCCAAGCCGTTGCCAACCTCGATCTGCCGCAGTTTCATCTCGAATCGTCGCAAACTCGGTTGCTGATCGATCTGATGCAGTTACGGGAGGTCCCGTTGGGGTTGTGGGAGGAAATGGTCGCGCCGCACGCGCATCACTATTTTCCGCGGGCGGGGAGTGTTGGCGTGCAGTATCCTCCCGGTACTGGGTTAATGCTGGCGTTCTTCCCTGAAGGACACGCAGTCGATGGCCTCAATCAGGCGACCATCGCGCTATTTCTTGTCACCGGCTTCTTGGTTCTGATCCTTGCGGGTACGCGCCGGGCATGGTTTTCAGCAGGGTTCGTCACGATGGCCCTGTATCTCGGACTGGTCATGCTTCGGAAAATCGGCACCGACAGCTACTCGATCAATGCCGCTTTGGCGCCGCTCCTGCTGGGGTTCCTGTGCATATTCGCGGCCCTGGGCTTGCGATCCTCGCCCGGAAGAGATCGTGCGGCTTGGGTCGCCGCTTTTGTGGGCGGGTGCTTGCTCGGCTTTACCATCCTGATTCGATTACCCGTGATATTCCTGGTGCCGGGCCTCTTGATGCTGCTCTGGCCCCAATCATGGCGCCCATCGATCCGGGATCTGTTGATGCCCTTCAGTCTAGGCATCGTGGTGACCGGTCTCGTACCGCTACTGGCGCATCAATACCACACGACGGGGGCATGGTACCTTCCCACCTATGGTGGTGCCGACAGTGCCCCACCACGCCTCCAACCGCTATGGGCAAACCTCCGCTACTATCTTGGAGGCGGTCGTGGGAGCCAGCACAATTGGGCGCTGTTCGTTCTCCTCATCGGGGTAGGAGGATTGCTTATCTATTGCGCCAGGCACAAGCGGACCCATCTTGACCTCAGTTGGACGCGCCTCTCAGGGTCGGCGCTGACGCTGTGGGGACTCCCGACCGTCTATTTTCTCACGCATCACATCGCGATCTCTTACTATTCGATCCCAGCCACATTCGGGGCTGTTCTTCTGGTAGCGTTGGGCGCATTGACCATCGAATGCTGTTCGTCGCCCGCGGCATATCGCACCCGATCCGCTCGTGGAGGCGGCCTTCGCTGGGTGGCGTTGGCCCTGGCACTCCTTCCAGGCATTGCCACGCTGATACCGGCCGGGCGCGCGTCCGCTCGCGACGCAGCGCCCATCGCGAGACCGGCGCGCCATTTTGTGCTCCCCGCCGATTTGTCCGCAGAACACGCCTGGGTTTGGGCTGACCTCCTCAGCGGAACGTTCTGGTACTATGGCAACAAGCCGGCCTTCAAAATAGGCTTCACCGTCCCCGACACACGGGCACTGGTGTACGGCTTCGTATCCGAACGTGGAGAACCCCAATACCTTGTCCGCGACAGCGCGACCATGCAGGAGATCATGCAGGAGATCTCTCACATGGGAGGAAGGCTCGAGCCCCGAGGTGAGGTGGAGGGACATCCCTATTTTCTGATCCACTGGCCGAAGGGAGGGCCGATAAGCACCCCCTTGCGAGATGCTCCTTCGTAGGTCCAGGAACGGGGGCACCGCAACCAGGGGGAGGACGGCACAGAAGAGCCCTGCCGATGATCGACGTTCCCGGGTGTATCCAAGATCCCCCGGCGTCCCGGAAGGTGCACAAGGATGGGAGGTCTTCACGACCGCTATGTTGACGTTGGTCGCCTATCGCTTCATGGTAGGGGGGCCTGTTCCAAATGAGTCCTGCCTGACGCGCCTGATGGAGATAGAGCACGCGCCCGGTGTTGATCAATCGGGGCACATGGGTCCGCATGTGGGGATGCGTGACCAACGATTGCAGGCGGGCCTCAATGGGCTCCAGGTAGCTCGGCTCAGGGGCGACGTTGAGCAACTCCTTTCGTTGAGCCAGTCACGGTAGAACTGCACGGACCTCGCTTCCAGCTTCGGTGCGAAGAACAGAAAGTAGCGCAGCTCATCATGGGTCGTGCCGATCATGGCGGGCACCGTTAGCCCCTTCTGCTGCGGTAGCAGGCGCAGCGGATCATCGGGAATGACCACGCCATCGATGACCGGGCCGAACGAGCCGGTCCCGAGAACTTCCGTGTAGCGGCGGATGGTCGCGTCCAGGACTTGTTTCGTGTTCAGTTTCCGCAGCGCCTGCAGATCGCCAGCACCGGCAAATTCCATTACCTTGCCGGTGATGTCGGCCGCCGTCTTCGCTGGGCTCGCGGTCACGACCGGACTCTCGAGAATAGCCCGATGGAATAGTCCTCGTGCCTCGGGTGCGATCATCAGTGAGATGACAGATGTCCCGCTGGCAGACTCGCCGAAGATCGTCATGTTGTCCGGGTCCCCGCCGAACCCGGCGATGTTCTCCCCGACCCATTTCGAGGCCTGAATCTGGTCCAGCAACCCGAGATTGCCGCTCCTGGCGTAGTTGTCGCCGCCGATCTCTGGTAGATAGAGCCATCCGAAGGCGGCGAGGCGGTAGTTGATCGTGACGACCACGACATCGCCCCGCCGCGCTAGCGACGCCGAGTCTTAGAACAGATGGTTGGCGGAACCGCTTTGCGCCCACGCGCCGATGGCGCACGTCCCACAGACACCGCCGAAGTCGGTCAGTCCCGCGTCCTGCCGCCCTCCCTATAGGCATGACACAGGGTCCTAGGATAGTCAGGGAAGCCGCCGTGCCACCAATAACTCCTGGCGGTGTTCGGTTTGCCTCGTGATCGAAGCATGCCAACAACAGTCTAACGGCCCCTCATCTTCCTCATACCGGCAGCCAATCGCATCAAGCACGGTGACTCTAGAGCCACCCTGAGCACATGACCGGGCGGCTCAACTGCTCTCTCGTGGGTACCGCATGAACGGGCGCCCTCCCACTTGACGTCTTACGCAAGAAACGGTACGGTTGTCTCGTGTGTAGATAAGAATGTCTACAATTATGCAGAGCCCAGGAGGACCAATGAATACTACCACGGTGCGCATCAGTAAACGAAGCCAGCTGATCCTGAAGGAAATCGCGGAGCGGCAGGGGAGTTCGATCCAGTTCGTGCTGGAGCAGGCCATTGAAATCTACCGACGCCAACGGCTGTTCGAAGAGGCCGATGCGGCCTATGCGGCCCTCTGGTCGGATCCGAAGAAAGCCGAGGCCGAGCGTGAAGAGCGACGACTCCTGGAGGGCACGCTGATGGAGGGGCTAGATGCCACTGAAGTCTGGCATGCAGATGGGACGGTCGAGCATCGGCAGCCTGCGGCAGATTCCCATGGACAGTAGACCCTCCTGCGGAGAGATCTGGTATGCGGATCTCAATCCGGTCCGCGGCCATGAGCAAGCCGGACGGCGACCGGTGCTGATTGTCTCGCATGACCGGTTTAATCACAGCCGGGCTGGACTGGTCTATTTCATTCCGTTGACGAGTCAAGCGAAAGGCATCCCTTATCACGTGCCCATCCTCCCTCCAGAGGGAGGAGTAACGGTCCAGAGCTACATCATGTGCGAACACGCGCGCTCTGGTACGACAGAGCGCCTGCTGCAGCGATGGGGCGTCGTGTCACCCCAGACGATGGCGCAGGTGGAAGATCGTTTGCGGATCTTGTTGAATCTCTGAGCAATCAACCCCTATTACCGAGGGCAGGAGGCCGATCCCGCGTGGCATCGCGCGGTCCCGTGCCACCATCGTCGCGGGGTCGACGCAGCGCACCCACCCGGATCTCTGCGTTTCCCCAAGCAACCCACTGGAAGCGCTGAGAGGCGACTGCAGGGGGCAACATAGCATCCGTATCAATGACCAGTGGCGGATCTGCCTTGTCTGGAGGCAAGGCAATACCTATGATGTCGAAGCGGCAGGCTTATGGCTGCAGCGCCGGCCTGGCGCGGCATTTCCCTGGGGTGTGGTGGGGGGTCTGGCGATGTTGCCTGGCGTCAGCGGCGTCTGGTTATGGCATGCCGTCGGTCGTCGCGAGGATCGCTCTATTCTTATGACTCCCATCGCCCTGCATCAACTTCGAGTGGCCGTCTGGCTGGGGATTATCATTCAGTTAGGGATGTTCTGGCGGTTGATCCGCCGACAGTCGAAGTTGAAAACGCTGTGGCCTTTGCTGCTCAGGCGCTTTGCCTGGATCGCTGGACCTGCGACATTGGGCATCATCGCCTTCATATATCGGTACCTGGCAGGGCCTGATCGGTACGGATTACGGCGCGATGGTGCTCATTAAAATCATCCTGTTGGGCGGCGCATTGGGCGTTGCGACACTGAATTTCTACGCTGCTCGCGACCACCATGCCTGCGTAAGCACTGGGAGGCTCTTTCAGCGCGTGCCCTCTTATGTCGAGGTCGAGACGCTGTTGCTGACGGCCATCCTGGTGGCGGCCGTGAGCCTCGCCACCCAGCCTCCCGCCATCGATGTCAGCGACCAGCACGCCACCTGGACGGAGGTCTATGAGGCCTTCCAGCCCAAGGTACCGCGGCTGACGTCCCCTCCTATGCCGAGGAACGGCAGCGGTTGTACCATGAAGCCAAGGAATTTCTGCAGCTGCGTGCCAAGCGGCGAGCCTTTACGCGGACCTCATCCAGCTGACGACCGACGGCAATATCTGGAGCGGTAGCGGGAGGCTAGCCGAGAAACCTACTCGGCGGCCTGGTCGAAGCTCGTCATGAGATCGTGGTCATGAGCGATAGCGATGTGTGGGTACGGCCCGATGATCTCCAGATTATTGTGGCCCCGCTGGCAGACCCGAAGGTGAGGGGCGTCTGCACGCTCTTTAAGGTCACTCAAGCGCAGCGATGGTTCGAACAACTAGAGTGGCTCACCATCAATGCGGCGTTCATCCCGAACGGGATCTTCGCCCATCTCACCGGTACCTCGCAATGCTGCCTGAGGCCCTCCATTGCCCTGCGGCGCTCGACGCTCCAGGGCGTTGGCGGCCTCGAGAGCCAGGCGGATTTCCTGTTGGAAGATTACGAGTTAGGACGGCGGATCTGGACATCCGGGAAACACCTGGCGATTCTGCCGTACTTTGTCGTTGTCGCAGTCGATCTTCAAAGTCTCAGGCAGTGGTGGGACCATCAGTGTTATTGGGAGCAAAATCCCTGGGCGGCACGGCCGTGGGGATTTTTTGCCACCGTCATTACACGGACGGTCCCATTTGCCTTGCTGTTTGCGGTCATTCGCCTGGGAGATGCCGTGGAGTTGACCGTGCTGGGGGTTGTGGTGGCGCTGCGGCTAGCCACGATCGGCAGACTGCTGCAGTGGGGGCTTCTGGACCGCGATGGCGTCAGAAGCCTGATCCTGCTGCCGTTGCGCGACCTACTGGGCCTGGTGTCCTAGGCGCCGACGTACGCTCCCATCGAAGGCTACCGCGGCACACACTGCTCGCTGAGCTGCTGCAGCTTGACGGAACGATGCATCGGCCAGTTTATCGCGTCGATCCCGCACGTGAGCAACGGGCCAAGGCGTTAGTGGCCAAGCCCTATCCCATCCAGATCCTCTCGGCCGAGCTCGACGGTGAGACAGAGCTTTTGAGGGGGCGGTGAAGAGCTCTCCGTTATCTCCCCCTCACGGGGTTAGCGGCAGTACCCATGCGAACACCTAAGGTGGCGATATAGTGTCCCCGACGCTGACCATTGTACAGGGGTCACATCCCAAAGGCATAACCCTATGGGAGGTTCGGATCATGGCTGAACCACAAGCGAAAGAGTCACGAACTCGGACGCAAGGGCATCCCACACCGGCAGGTTCAGGAAAACCCTCTACCTTGGCGCGCGTGGTCGATACCCTCCGCTTCGTTGTCGAGACGGGAGGACCTGGGTTCTGCCAATTTGCTATCAATAATGCGTGCAATGCCAACAGTGGCTTTTGCAACTTCGCTCGAGGACTGCCGAAAGATACCTGGCACTTTGTGACGCTGGAGGAAGGCATCGAGGCCATCCGGATTCTCCATCGAGAAGGTATTCGGTATCTCGTGTTCAGCGGCGGTGAACCCACCTTGCACCCCGACCTCGTCGCTTTTATACGGTACGCTGCAGGGTTAGGGATCAAAGTCATGGTGGTGACCAATGACGGACTGCTCAAGCCGGAGAAAATTCATGCGATGACGGACGCCGGCTTATCGAGCCTGATCATCTCTGTGGATGCCGCCTCACAGGGAGGTACACGAACAGAATCGCGGCTTGCCTGGGGTGTGTGACCGCATTTGTCAGGCTGTCTCCATATTGTGCGAGTTGGGGATGCATGCGACGGCATCCGTGACGATGAGTAAGCTGGTCGACTATGAGGCGTTGCCAGTTTTCCTGTCCTCATTGGGATTCACCTCGGTCGTCTTCTCCTGTCCCCTGACACATCTCCGTTCGAATTTCCTCGGCTGGTCAGATGCTGGCCTGGTGACGCACACGGATGACGAGCTGTATGAAGCGTATGAGCACGTCAAGAGCTTAAAAAAGCGCCTCCGCCTGGTGAATCCCACACTCTCACTGGACGAGATGCATCGCTTCGTCCGGAAAGAGGAACAATGCTATCCCTGTATCGCTGGTTTTCGCTTCTTTTTTCTGGATTGGACCTCATGCTCTGGCGGTGCCATGCCTGGCATGAACCGATGTGCTCCATCTACGAATTCGACAGCTCGAAGTTGATCCGCGATGGTTGCACCCTATGCATGATCAATTGTTACCGGGACACGACTCTGATGCAGCACGTTGTTATCTCCATCCATGATGCATACCAAGCCTTCCGCAAAGGGCAGGTCGTCGAAGGTGTCAAGGCCTTGATGCAACGAACGAATGTGGACCTCCTGAGAGCGGTGATCGAAGAAGTTCCATGGATCCTGCGCTTCTAATGTTGCCTGGTTCAGCCGGTCTAGTTCCGTGTGCTGGATCGCTTTGGCGCCATGGCCCTCAATACCCTGCTGTATCGGGGGCAGCAGCAGTGGCCTATGCACCGGAAGGCCAAGCTACTTGTGTTCACGGTGGGAGCCAGGGTTGATTGCTATCTGCAGGCACTCCAGCCGCGGGCACGGTTGACGGTGAGTCACAGCACCATGGTGGCGGCCTGGCTGGCCCTTTCCTCTATCGATTTCGCTCGTATGTCGATTAAACCGAAACTTCATCTCAACCATTTGCGCCGGCGGGGCAGCAGGGCGCAGAGAGCGGTCCAGTTTTCGATGCTGGCGAACTCAGGCATCTTGGATCAGGATGCCTACCCTGTACAGCTCCTCAACGTAGAGATCAAGCGCGACCGAGAGCTCCAGACAGAGGCTTCTGAGGAACGCTCCATCATATCCCCCCTCCATCGCGTTTCCACGTCTTGACTGTCAGCTTAAAGTGCTCATCATCAAAAAACTGCCAGGTCCCCGAGAGAATCACCATCGATGAGATATGGTTCTCCCACCTGCCCAGCTATTCTCTGGTGCCGAAGCGATGGTGTGACGCCCTCAACATGCGTATCGTTGAACGCCACCATTTGCGGCAGCTCTCCAGCGGGGGGCAGACGTGCAGGCTGGGCTTGCTGGGCAGCAGTCGTATGCACGGCGGCGAAGGCCACGACGAGGAGCGCCATCAAGACCCACGTGTTCATACCGAACCTCCGCTTGTGCGCGTCGGTCTGCTAGCGCCTCGACATGATCACAACCCAGCACCACCCTCAACGGCCCGCCTGCAGGACCGCCCGCCGGGCTCCACGGGCTTCGGCAAGGGCGTCCAGGGTCGCCCCGAGGCCGATGGTGGCGGCCGCATAGAGAATGCCCTCTCCCACCAGCGGGAGAAGCCCCAGCACCACCATAGCCATGACCAACAGGCGACTTCCTCTCGAGGAAAAGCGAGCGGGATGGCGGATCCAGGCGAGCGCCACCGCCAACCCCAGGACGCCCTCGCCGCCAAGGAAGACGAGGAGCAGGAGGCCCAGCGGGAGACCGATGAGCGTCAGGCTGGCCACGAGAGCGGCCGTGCCAAGCAAGGTCGCCCACAGGAGGCCCAATCCGATCACGCGCACGGGGCGGGCGATCAGGCGCTGGCCCTGGCGTGCGCTCAAGTCGGTCGGAGCCAACTGCCAGGCGGTCGCTCCGACGACGAGGCAGAGCACGACACGGATGAGGAGGAGGACGCCCAGGATGGCACCGCCGTTTCCTCCAGCGGTGGCGAGCGCTTGCACCAGGGAGGGGGAAACCACGGTCACGGAGCCGGCCACCTGGGTGCCTGGATCCTGCTCGAGGGTTCCCCCGAGGACAAAGATGTCGTCCCGAATACGCGCGGTCGCCGCCAGCCGCAAGTCACCCCCGATGACGATCACCGTGTCGGTGACCGTACCCGCGACATACACCGACACCCCGAAGGCGATGACCTCCTCCACGGTCTGATCCGCCCCCACGACCACGCCAGGCCGCGAGGGTCGATCCGACGGGGCCGCATGTGCCTCCGCCCATGCCAGGAGGCCGACCAGCAGCACCGCCGGCAGAATCCATCCATTCGCGCAGGGTCGCCTCACCGGAGACTCCTAACGCCTGCGAACTCCGCAGACCAGAAGGCCGTTGAGGATGAGCACGACCGCCGCTGCCCCCACCAGCCCCACACCGAGGAGAGAGGCCGAGGTCCACGGCGGTGGCCCGCCGAGCACCAGTCTGTAAAGCAGGCTCCAGAGGGAGGCCAGCACATTGAAGAGCACGTTCACCGGGCCGAGCGACAGCCCCACCCAGAGCACCACCCCAACCGCCAGGGCACCGGCCCCCGCTTCTTCAAGGACGATCCAGTTGATGGCGCGCTCCCGCTGCCTGGCCACGTCGGGGAGTCGGGCGAGAATCGTCTCGGTCGGGAGCACGTCGTCTGGGACCCAGGGCCCTTCTTGCAGGGCCGCGATCACCTCCTCCAACGCCACCGCCGCCGCCCGGCAATCGGCACAGCCTTGCAGGTGTGCCTCGACTCGTCGCCGCTGCCACACATCGAGTTCCCCGTCGAGGAAGGCGGAGAGATGTTCCCGAACCTCCTCACAGCTCATCGCTTTCCTCCAGGTCGCGCCGCAACGCCCAACGGGCGGCGCTGATCCGTGACTTCACGGTTCCCAGCGGGATTCCCAAAGACTCCGCGACCTCGGCGTAGGAGAAGCCCAGGACGTCGCGGAGGACGACGGCCACCCGCAGCTCCGGGGACAACCGCTGGAGGGCCTGATCCACACGCCACCCCCGCTCCCGCCTGAGCAGCGATGCTTCAGGGGTAAGACCCGGATCGCGGAATGACGCCGCCAGGGGCTCAACTAACGGGCTCTGCCGGCGCAACACATTCTGGCAGAGGTTCACGGCGATCCGGTAGAGCCACGTCGAGAACCGGGATTCTTCCCGGAACCGCTCAAGCCCGAGAAATGCTTGGAGAAAGGTCTCCTGGGCGACATCTTTGGCATCTTCGAGATTGCCCAACAGGCGCACACAGACCCTCAGGACGTGACCCTTATGCTGGTCGATCAGCTGGCCGAATGCCGTCGAGTCGCCCCGTCGGCTGCGCGCGATGAGTTGGATCTCCTCGGCTCGTTCCATAGCCCTGTTCGACCCATTAGACTGACGGCGCACCCGAAAAGTTCGACCGGCCGAACTTCTCGCGGTACTGATGTGACAAAAGAATACAGGAAACACCCGCGCGTGACAACTTCGGGGACCGCGCGTTCATGGATGTGATACCGAGCCCACGGCAGGTCATGCCGTGGCCAAGGAGTGCGCAGCACGTTGGGGCGCTTCCTCACAGCGGTTCCCAGACGTTTCCGGGGAGATCCCCAAGGCGACGCAGCCGCCAGGACCATCGAGGGCACGGACGAAAAACGTCTACGGGAACCCCTCCAAGGCGTCCATCGCTAAAATTTCCGGGGTCGACCGCGTCACTCTGTTTCATTTCATCCGGTCGCGAGGTCCTGGGTAGACAGTCGATTACGCCAGTATCAGGGTTGACAGGTTGGACTCCCCCGCCTGTCTCGGCATCGCGACAGGCGGCACATCGATGCGTGACTGGGTCACGCACACGCTGCACATCCTAGGCGATCCGGGGATTGTGGGGCTGATGTGTGTCGAGAACGTCTTCCCGCCCATCCCGTCCGAGCTCATCATGCCCCTCGCCGGGTTCATGACGACCCAAGGCCAGCTCTCATTTGTCGGGTCGTCCTCGCCGGGAGGCTGGGGTCGGTCCTGGGGGCGCTGCCTTTATACGTCGTGGGGTGGCTCATGGGCGAAGCCCGGGTGAAAGCGTGGGCCAACACCTACGGCACCTGGCTGATGGTCTCGGGCCAGGAGGTCGAACGGGCCAAAGGCTAGTTGGAGAGGCACGGCCGCAAGGCCGTTTTCCTGTGCCGCCTGGTGCTGGGTATCCGCTCGCTCATCTCCATCCCGACGGGCTTTGTCCGCATGCCCTTGACGCCGTTTCTGCTCTACACGGCGCTCGGCACTGGCGTGTGGGCCGCGCTGCTGGCGTATGCGGGGCGCCTATTGGGCGAACATTATGCGCAGGTGCAGACCTACCTGGGCCCAGTCGCGTACCTGGTGCTGGGGGTCCTCGCGGCACTGTGGATGATCCGGGTGGTGAAGCGGAAAACGTCGGGAGCTGCCACAGGAGAGGAGCCAGCGGAGTAACAGGATGTGTGTTCCCCGCGAGGCTGAACCAGTGGGTGTGGACAGGAGATGCTGGCGACGTGTGGTTCGGGACGAGACCGCATGCCTCCAGGCGGTGATCCCCGGCCATGTGCTCGTGACGGTCGGTAGCGCCACGCCCCTCAGCGGAGGCCTTCACGGACGC
>Ga0137403_10000199_pt1 | contig 73756 bp, 67 predicted proteins | sample CZOMad2_1_16fung_FD_122057 | JGI IMG/M metagenome (GOLD analysis project Ga0137403, IMG submission 122057) | Vadose zone soil fungal communities from Angelo Coast Range Reserve, California, USA - CZOMad2_1_16fungal (Hybrid Assembly) | ecosystem: Environmental > Terrestrial > Soil > Vadose zone...
GCCGGGCACGTCGGCCTGGCCGAGCACAAGATCCGGATCATCTCGCCCGACATCGGCGGCGGCTTCGGCGGCAAGGTGCCGGTCTATCCGGGTTACGTCATCGCGGTCGCCGCCTCGGTGCTCACCGGCAAACCGGTGAAGTGGATCGAGGATCGGATGGAGAACCTCCAGGCCGACTCGTTCGCGCGTGACTATCACATCACCGCCGAGCTGGCCGCGAAGCAGGACGGCACGCTCACCGCGCTCCGGATCAAGACGATCGCCGATCACGGCTACGCCGACGCCGCCGCCAATCCGTCGAAGTTCCCGGCGGGGCTCTTCCACGTGTGCACTGGCTCGTACGACCTGAAGTCCGCCCACGTCGAGGTGGACGGCGTCTACACCAACAAGCCGCCCGGCGGCATCGCCTACCGCTGCTCGTTCCGCGTGACCGAGGCCGTGCACACGATCGAGCGCATGGTGGACCTGATGGCCCATCAGCTCGGCGTGGATCCGGCGGACTTCCGCATGAAGAACTTCGTCAAGCCCGAGCAGTTCCCGTACAAGTCGGCACTCGGCTGGGAGTACGACAGCGGCAACTACGCGGGCGCGCTGCGGAAAGCCATGGACACGATCGGCTACGCCGACCTCCGGCGCGAGCAGGTCGAGAAACGCAAGCGCGGCCAGCTCATGGGCATCGGCATCTCGAGCTTCACCGAGATCGTGGGCGCCGGCCCGTCCAAGCACTTCGACATCCTCGGCATCAAGATGTTCGACAGCTGCGAGATCCGCGTGCACCCGACCGGCAAGGCCATCGCGCGGTTCGGCACGAAGTCGCAGGGCCAGGGCCACGAGACCACCTACGCCCAGATTCTCGCCGAGGAGCTCGGAATCCCCGCGAACGACATCCAGGTGGAGGAGGGTGACACCGACACCGCGCCCTACGGCCTGGGAACCTACGCGAGCCGCTCGACGCCGGTCGCCGGCGCCGCGGCGGCGGTCGCCGCGCGTAAGGTGCGCGACAAGGCGCGGAAGATCGCGGCCTACCTGCTCGAGGTCGCCGAGGACGACCTGGTGTGGGAGCCCGGGAAATTCTCGGTCAAGGGCGCGCCGGGCAAGTCGAAGACCATCCAGGACATCGCCTTCGCGGCCTACACCAACCACCCGCAGGGGATGGAAGCCGGGCTCGAGGCCGTCAGCTACTACGATCCGCCGAACCTCACCTACCCGTTCGGCAGCTACATCTGCGTGGTCGACATCGACTCCGGGACGGGCGAGGTGAAAGTGCGCCGGTTCGTCGCCATCGACGACTGCGGCAACATCATCAATCCGATGATCGTGCAGGGCCAGGTCCACGGCGGCCTGACCATGGGGCTGGCGCCGGCGCTCTTCGAGGAAATCTCCTACGACGAGATCGGCAACATCCGCGGCGGCAGCTTCATCGACTATCTCGTGCCGACGGCGGTCGAGACGCCGAAGTGGGAGACAGGGCACACGGTCACGCCGTCGCCGCACCATCCGCTCGGCGCCAAGGGCGTGGGCGAATCGGCCACCGTCGGCGCGCCGGCCGCGATTGCGAACGCGGTGGTGGACGCGCTCTGGCACCTGGGCGTGCGCCACGTCGACATTCCCATCACGCCGGCAAAGGTGTGGAAGCTCCTCCGCGAGAAAGGCGTGAAAGATTGAAGGGCGTGCGCCCGCGGTGAGCGAAGAGCTCCTGGCGCTCGCGGCCGAGCTGCAGCGTCGGGGCGAGGCCTTCGCGCTGGCGACGGTCGTTCGCTGCGAAGCGCCGACCTCGGCGAAGCCCGGCGCGAAGGTGCTCATTCGCGAAGACGGCAGCGTGCAGGGATGGGTCGGTGGTGCCTGCGCCGAGCCGGTGGTGGTGCGCGAGGCCCTCAGCGCGCTCCGCGACGGCCGGCCCCGCCTCCTCGGGCTCTACGGCGAGGGCGGCCGAGCCCTGGGCCGTACGGAGGGCCTCCTCGAATACGGCATGACGTGCCACAGCGGTGGCACGCTGGAGATCTACGTGGAGCCGTATCTCCCGAAGCCCCAGCTCGTGCTCGTCGGCCACGGACCCGTCATCGGAAGCCTGGCCGCGCTCGGAAGCGCCGCCGGCTTCGCGGTCTCGACGCTCTCCGCGGACGCCCAGACGGCAGAGCTCGCCCAGCTCAGGCTGGACCGCCGCGCCTCCATCGTCGTCGCCAGTCACGCCGACACGGACGAGGACGCGCTCGCGCGGGTTCTCGAGACCGACGCCGGCTACGTGAGCCTGGTCGCGAGCCGGCGGCGCGCCGCGGTGATCTTCGAGCGGGTGAAGCAGCGGGGCGCCCCGCCCGACCGTCTCGGTCGACTCAAGGCGCCGGCCGGGCTGGACATCGGCGCGGTGACGCCCGAAGAGATCGCCGTGAGCATCCTCGCCGAGATCATCCAGCATCGCCGGACCGAGAAGGCCGTCGGCGTCGAGGCGGAGCCGACTCCGGCGGTCTCGGTCCGCATCGAATCGAAGGACCCGATCTGCGGCATGATCGTCGACGGCGCAACCGCGAAGTTTCGCTCGGAGTTCTCCGGTCGAACCGTGTATTTCTGCTGCCGCCACTGCAAGGAGATGTTCGACCAGGATCCTGAGCGCTACCGCGTCGCCCTCGAAGCGTGAAGTCGCTGTCGGCTGAATCCGCGCGACCTTCTTCGCCACCTCCGTTGGTATGGGTGTAGTCGAACCGAATCGCAGGTCGAGGTGACGTCATGACAACGGTCCCTGCAGTGGCCGCCGATGGATCCCGCATCACCCTTGGAGCCGCCGACGTCGATGGGCTCCGGAGCGCGCTCCGCGGCGAGCTCATCGGCAGCGATCAGGGCGCCTACGAGACGGCGCGACGCGTGTGGAACGGCAACGTCGACCGACGACCGGCCCTCATCGCGCGCAGTACCGGTGTCGCGGACGTGCAGCAGGCCGTCAACTTCGCGCGGACCCACCGTCTTGCGCTATCCGTGCGCGGCGGCGGTCACAGCGCCCCGGGCTACGGCACCAACGACGGCGGCGTGGTGCTCGACCTGTCGGCGATGAAGGGCATTCGGGTCGACCCGGTCGCCCGGACGGTACGCGCGGAAGGCGGGGTGCTCTGGCGCGAGCTGGATCACGAGACCCAGGCGTTCGGCCTGGCCACCACCGGCGGCACGGTCTCCAACACGGGCATCGCCGGGCTCACGCTGGGGGGCGGCCTGGGCTGGCTGATGGGCCGGCACGGGCTCACGGTCGACAATCTGATTTCGGCCGACGTGGTGACCGCGGACGGGCAATTCCGCAAGGCGAGCGCGATGGACAACCCGGATCTGTTCTGGGCGCTCAGGGGCGGCGGCGGCAACTTCGGCGTTGTCACGTCGTTCGAATACCGCCTGCACCCGGTCACGCAAGTGCTGGGCGGGCTCGTGCTCTACCCGCTGGATCAGGCGCGCGAGGTGCTTCGCTTCTATCGCGACTTCTGCCGCACGCTGCCGGACGAGGCGGAAGCCTACACCGGCCTCCTAACCTCACCGGACGGCAAGCCGGTCTCGGCGCTGATCCTGGGCTACAACGGGCCGATCGAGGAGGGCACGAAGGTCCTGGCGCCGGCGCGCCAGTTCGGAAAGCCCCTCGCCGATCTCGTCGGGCCCGTACCGTACCGCGTGCGCCAGACCATGCTCGACGAGGGCAACGCGGTCCATGGCCTGCATCGCTACTGGCGGTCGGCCTTCACCGAGCAGATCTCGGACAAGCTGATCGACGGGCTCGTGGAAGGGGCGGCCGGCTTCAGCTCGCCGCTCAGCGCGCTGATTTTCTTCTACATGCACGGCGCCGCGACGCGCGTCTCGCCGACCCAAACGGCGTTCGCGGCGCGCCGGCCTCAGTGGGATTTCGACGCCATCGGGCAATGGACGGACGCGGCGCAGTCTCCGCAGCACATCGCCTGGGTGCGGAAGCTCTGGGAGCAGTTGGAGCCGCACCTGCAGGGCAGCGCCTACGTCAACCATCTCGCGGCCGACGACCGACCGGAGAAAGTCCGCGCCTCGTTCGGGACGAACTACGCACGGCTGCGCGAGCTGAAGGCCGTCTACGACCCGACCAATCTCTTCCGCGTGAACGCGAACATCACGCCCGCCTGAGAAGACACTCATGAAAGTCCTGGTCATCCACGGTGCCGGCATGAACATGCGCGGCAAGGTACAGACGGAAGTCTTCGGCACCCTCACGCTGCCGGAGTACGACGTGAAGATCCGCGCCTATGCTGCGGCGCTGGGCATGCAGGTCGAGATCTTCCATTCCAACATCGAAGGGGAGGTCATCAATCGCCTCTACGCCGCGCACGACGAGGGCATCGACGCCGCGATCATCAATCCCGACGGATTCACCCGCGGTTATCCCGCGCTCGTCACCGCCATCAGCCGGGTGAAGTTTCCGACCATCGAGGTGCACATCTCCAACCCGGCGCGCCGCGGCACGACCTCCGACGTCGCGACGGCGAGCCGGGGCGGGATCACCGGCTTCGGGATTGTCGGCTACGATTTGGCCCTCCGTGGTCTGAAGGAGATACTAGCCAAGTAACCTCGATGGGCCCGACACGCGACTGGTGATCAAGTCACTGCCGGACTACCTGGCCGCGAGCGGTGATGTCGGAAGGCAAGTGAAGGACCTGCCGCCCGGGACACAGATCCGCCTCGACACTCGGGACGCCTGACCAGGTGGGTCCGAGGGACGACCTGGGATTGTCCCCCGATCGCCCGCGCCCCGGTCCAAGCAGACCACGCGGATCTACTGCCGCCCGACCTGTCCGGTGAAGCCCGCCAAGTCGCGCAACGTCGTCTTCTTCCCGACGGCGGCCGCCGCCGAGCGCGCCGGGTTCCGCCCGTGCCTGCGGTGCCGCCCCGAAGCGGCCCCCGGAACGCCGGCCTGGCGCGGTGCCGCCACGACTGTCACCCGCGCGCTCCGTCTCATCGCTCGCGGGTCGCTCGACGACAGCCGGACGGTCGAAGACCTCGCCGACGCGCTCGGGATGACGACGCGCCACCTGCGCCGGCTGTTCGTCCGGTACGCGGGAGCGTCACCGGCGGAGGTGGCGGCCACCATGCGGGTGCAGCGCGCCAAGCGGCTCGTCGACGAGAGCGTGATGCCGATGTCCGAGATCGCGTTCGCCGCCGGATTCGGGAGTATCCGGCGGTTCAACGCGGCGTTTCGCGCCGTGTACGGCAGACCGCCGACCGCGGTGCGACGGACTACGCGGGGGCGCTAGCCCCCGTAGAACACCTTGTCGCCGAGATCCTTCAGCCAGAGCGTCGCGTCGTCGGCCCGGCCGTCCGGCGTCTTCGAGAGCCCGACCTCGACCACCTTGCCGACGAAGATCGAGTGATCGCCCTTCTCGACCGTCGCCTCCAGCGTGCATTCGATGAACGCCGGCGTGCTGGAGAGGATCGGCGCCCCCGTGGTGCCCGGGCGGAACGGCTCGCCGGAGATCGTGTCGCCCTTGCGCTCGGCGGGCTTGAAGAACGTGAAGGCCAGGGCCTGCTGCCCCTTGCCGAGCACGTTCAGCGCGAAGGCCTTGGTGTCCTTGATCAGCGCGTGGGCGTGCGAGTCGGTCTTGACCCCGACCGCGACCAGCGGCGGCTCGAACGAGGCCTGGGTTACCCAGTTGACGGTGCCCGCGGCGACCTGGCCGTCCTTGCCAGCGGCGGTCAGGACGTAGAGGCCGTACGGGATCATCCGGAGCGTGGTCTTCTTGGCGTTCGCATCCATCGGTTAGCCCTCCCGCCCGGGAGGATACGGCGGACGCGGGCCACGGTCCAGACGTCGACGGTTTTGCGCATCCGGAGGCCTTTCGCGTACCATCGGGCCGCACCGCGAACGCGGTCAGGAGGAGCCCATGCCGCTGACAGAGCTCAATCACTATTTCATCCGGGCCAACGACCTCGAGAAGACCAAGAGCTTCTACTGCGACGTGCTCGGCCTGGAGGTCATGCCCCGGCCGAGCTTCCCTTTCCCGGGCTACTGGCTCGGGGTTAACGGCAAGATCCAGGTGCACATGGGGCCGGACGGCATCGACAACGCCGAGCTCTACTATCTGGGGACGCCGAAGGGCGCGGTGACCGATCACGCCGGCGTGGTCGACCACATCGCGTTCCTGGCCACCGAGCCCGGGAACTTCATCCGCCGCTTCAAGGCGCGCGGGCTCGACTTCCAGCCGCGCTCGCTGCCGGAGTTCGACCTCTACCAGATCTTCGTGAAGGACCCGAACGGCCTCACCATCGAGCTCAACTTCTTCGGCCTGAAGGAAGTCACGGACTGGGGCGGCGCGGACTACTCGAAGATGCCCCAGGCGACCGCCGGCATGCGGGCATGAGCGAGGCGCGACCGGCGCGCCCGAGCTTCGCCGAAGTCGACTACGACGAGGCGATGCACCGGGCGCGCGGGCTCGTGCCGGCTCTGCGCGAGCGCGCCGCCGCGGCCGAGGCCGGGCGCGAGATGCCGAAGGAGACGCTCGCGGACCTTCACCGGACTGGGCTCTTTCGCTTTCACCAGCCGCGGCGCTGGGGCGGCATGGAGCTCGACTTCGTGGCGCTGTTCGACGTCCCGGCCGAGGTCGCCCGGGGCTGCGCCTCGGCCGGCTGGAACGTCGCAAACCTCAGCGTTCACCACTGGATGCTGGCGCTCTACGACGAGCGAGCCCAGGACGAGGTGTGGAGCAAGAACCCCGATGCGCTGATCGCCTCGGGCATCGCCTACCCACAAGGCAGCGGCCGCCGGGTCGACGGCGGCTTCGTCGTCAGCGGATTCTGGAACTTCTCGAGCGGCGTCGACGCCTGCGACTGGAACATGCTGGCCGTCATGATCCGCGACGGCGAGCGCGTCGTCGATCACCGGATGTGCCTGGTGCCGCGGAGCGACTACGAGATCGTCGACGACTGGCACGTGCTCGGCATGCGCAGCACCGGATCCAAGTCCGTCCGCGCCCGCGAGGTCTTCGTGCCCGAGCACCGGGCGCTCTGCATGTACCTGGCGCGCGGCGGCAATCAGTTTCCAGGGGCGCGCGTCAACCCGAATCCGCTCTACCAGGTGCCGCTCTCGGCGCTGGGCTCCCACTGCCTGGCGGCGGCCGGCGTCGGCAACGCCCAGGCGGCGCTCGAGCTCACCGTCGAGGCGATCCGCGAGCGCAGCACCAACTACACCGGCGCGCGCATGCGCGATTTCCAGGCCGTGCAGCTTCGGGTCGGCCGCGCCGGCGCGATGGTCGACGCCGCCCGGCTCGTCATCCGCGCCGACTGTCTCGAGGCCGAGCGGATCGCCCGCGCGGGCCGCGCGCCCGCGCTCGAGGAGAAGCTTCGCTTCAAGCGCAACGTCGCGTACGCGATGGAGCTCTGCACCGAGGCCGTCGACACGCTCCACTCGCTGGCAGGCGCCAACGGCATCTACGATCGCTACCCCATCCAGCGGCTCTTCCGTGACCAGCATGCCCTCGGGGGCCACATCGGTTTCAGCTGGGACGCGCAGGGCGGGCCGTGGGCGATGGTTGCGCTCGGCGGGGAGTTCAGCTCGCCCACGATGTGATCGACATCATCCGCCCGCCGGGAGCAGGCCCGCCTGGCGAAGGACGGCGGCGTGATCCCAGTAGATCCGCTCACAAGCGAGCTTGTCGCCGCGAAACTGCACAACCACCACGACGTCAATGGCGATCTTCCTCGCCGTCGGCCGAACGTTCGGCAAGAACCACGGCATCGCCCTGTCGTGGGTGAACGTGAGGTGCAGCTCATCCACGAGCTGTCCTTCTCCGACGACACGGTTTACCGGGGTCATCTCCAGGTCTTCGGGCCATGAGGGGATGAAGTCGTCCCGATAGAAGGCCCGCAACGCGTCCTTCCCACGGCCCCCGGTGTTCACCGGCATGTGGTTGACGTAGGCATCTTCAACCATGGTGGCCAGGGTCGCCTCGACGTCCTTGCTCTCGAACTCGCCCTTGAGGTGCTCGGCCCACAAGTGCTCGAGCTGTTGCGGCGAGAGATGTGCTTCTTCCGCTCGTTGCCGTCTCATTTCCCGGCCCTCACTTTTCTGTAGCTCCAGCAGGTCTTTCAGCGTCTTCAGATCGTGCTCGACCGCCGCCTTGTCTTTAGCGAACTGCCCGTCGGACATCGCCGGCTGGCGGATCAGCGTAAACACGAACTCGCTGCCCTCCCCGTTGGGCACGACCCGCATGGGGTTGTGGATGGTAACGCCCGACTCGAGCGTGACGTCATGATCCATGACGCCGAAGGAGTTCCGCTGTGCGAACCTCACCCTGACCTTGCCAAATGGGGCGTCCGCGACCCACGCATCGCCGTCCCTCCTGACCTCGGAGCGCGCCAGCCCTCCGGCCCACCGCGGCAGGTTCCGCGGGTCGGAGGCAAACTCGTAGACCTCGGCCGGCCGGCGGGCGATGTAGACGCTGATGTGCTGGACCTCGTGCAAGGGACACCCCTCACAGGGTCGCGGTCGTCGCGGCATCCATGACGGCGTCCGGCGTGTCGGGGTTGATCGAGCAGTCCGGGCCCAGCAGGAGAAACCGTCCGCCCATCTCCGCGATGGCCCGGCGGCCGCGAGTCTCGACTTCCGCCGGGGGCAGGCCCGCGATCTCGGGCTTGGCGGGAAGCCCGCCCACGACGGCCCGCCCGGTGCGCCGGTGGGCGTCGGCCAGCGACGGGTTACCGGGCATCGTGGCCCAGCTCAGCGCCGTCGCCGGATAGTCGGCGAACTCGTCGAAGAGGACGCTCGCGCCGCACACGTGAAGCATGTTGAAGGGCGCGCTCTCGACCCGCCCGAGAATGCGCAGGTCGTACGGCCGCTGGAAGCGGCGGCACTCGGCGGCAGTGGACAATTCCCGCGTGGCCATGTTGGTGGCGTAGAAGAGGCCGTCCGCGCCCGATTCCACGGCCGCGCGCGCGTACGACTCGAGCGTCACCGCCATCGCGTCGAGGGCATGGTCGACCGCCGTCGGGTCCGAGCGCACGAGCGCCACGGCCTGCGCGCGGCCACCCGTCAGCAGAAACGGCAAGATCATGAGCGGCGAGAACACCGTCCAGATGATCGGGGTGTCGGGACCCACCGCCTTCCGGATCATCTCGAGCGCCTCGAGCTGCTCGCCGAGAGCGCCGAACCTAGCGTCGGCCGGCTCGAGGCGACGGAGATCGGCCGCCGTCGTCAGCGGCGTTTCGGTCACCGTGTAGGACGCGGCCCGTTCCCGCGAGGGCGTGTAGCGAAACCCCCACATTTCGGCGAAGCACTGGGCGCGGCTCTGCGGCTTGAGGAAGTCCCAGTCGAACCGGCGCGCCAGCCGGAGCGTCTCGGCGGCGAGGGTGTCGGGCGAATTCTCCGTGGCGAAGTTGTGGAGCCACAGGCTCACCGGCACCCGATCCACCGGCGCGCCTCGCAGCGCCGCCATGACGCGCTCGCGCTTGGTCATGTCAGACTCCTCGACGTCGGCCGATCATAGTACAGTTGCGCGCCAGGGAGGGAGACCAGTCATGTACGAAGTCTTTGCGCTCAAGTACGGAGAGCGAGACACGACGAAATGCCAGTTCTTCTATCGCGAGTCCTCGCACGACAAGCTCACCCTCGACTATTTCGTCTGGCTGATCCTCGGCGGTCCTCAGCCGCTCCTGGTGGACACCGGGTTTCGCGACGACGACGCGCGGGCGCGCGGCATCCGCAACTACGTGAGCCCCGCGGCCATGGTCGAGCGCGCGGGGGTCAAAGCCGCTGACGTACCGATCTCGCTCATCACGCATCTGCACTACGACCACTGGGCCGGCCACAGCCTGTTCCCGAACGCGGAGTTCTGGATCCAGGGCGAGGAAGTCGCGTTCTGGACCGGCCCGTTCGGCAGCACTCCGGCCTTCCGCGGCTCCGCCAACGTGGACGCCCTGGCGCGGCTGGTCACCCTGAACTACGCGAACAAGATCCGGATCGTCGAGGGCGACCACGAAGTGTGGCCCGGCATTCGCGTCCACAAGGTCGGCGGCCACACCGCGGGGCTCCAGATCGTCACCGTCGAGACCCGGCGCGGCACGGTCGTGCTCACCTCCGACGCCTCGCACTTCTACCACAACGTCGAGACCCGGCAGCCGGTCCAGATCATCACGAGCCTGCCCGAGATGCTCACGGCCTTCGAGACGATCGACCGGCTCGCGGGCTCGACGAAGCTCGTCGTCGCCGGCCACGATCCTCAGGTCAAGGACCGGTTCAAAGAGGTCGAGCCGGGGATCATCAAGATCGCGTGAAAGGAGCCTCCATGCGACCCATCGTCATCGGCATCTCCCTGACCGTCGCGCTCGGCCTGTCCACCGCCGCTGCCCAGAGCCCGTCCTGGCGGCCGCCCACCGAGAGCCAGCGGTGTCCCTCGAAGTGGGGCGCCGGCGACGAGCGCGGAGCGGGCAATCACATGAAGCCGGCCTCCGTGCTCAAGGCCGCGCAGCTCATCCGCACCGGCGAGGTCATCGAGCTCGGCCAGGTCCTCAACTCGTCGATGCCCATTTCCGCGACGCGCCAGTTCAACGTGCACACCAAGCGCACCTTCATGAACAAGCCGTCCAACCGGCGCGGCAGCAACGAGGAGCTGCTCACCAGCGAGATCGGCCAGGTGGGCACCCAGCTCGACGGCTTCGCCCACCAGACCATCGAGGACAAGGTCTACAACTGCTACAAGCTCGACGACATCGCCACGCGCACCGGCTTCACCAAGGTCGGCATCGAGAAGGTGGGTATGCTGATGACCCGCGGCGTCCTCATCGACATCGCCGGGCTCAAGGGCGTCGACATGCTGGGCGATACGTACGAGGTCACGGTGGCTGACCTGGAGCAGGCGCTCCAGCGGCAGAACCAGAAGCTGCAGCCCGGCGACGCGGTGATCATCCACACGGGCTGGGGCAAGCTGTGGGGCAAGGACAACGCCCGTTACATGAAGAGCAGCCCCGGCATCGGCGTGAAGGCCGCGGAGTGGCTGGCGAAGCAGGACCCGATGCTGGTCGGCGGGGACACGGTGCCGGTCGAGGTGTCGCCGAATCCCGATCCCGAGATCTCGCTGCCGGTGCACCAGATCATGCTCGTGGTCAACGGCATCCATCTGCTGGAGAACCTGAAGCTCGACGAGCTCTCGAGCAAGCGCGTGTACGAGTTCGCCTTCGTGATGCAGCCGCTCAAGCTGCAGGGGTTCACGGGCGCGAGCGTCGCGCCGACCGCGATCCGCTGAGCCGGCTGGCCGAGGGGCGGCGCGGGCCGCCCCTCGACCGGTCTACTGGTAGATCTCGTTGAACCGGGTCTTGAGGCTCTTCGCGTCCTTTTCGATCTGCTCGTAGTCGATCGGCATCAGCTTGATCTGGCCGAGCGGCGGATTGCCCGCCGGCGGCTCGACGTCGGACCGGCCGGCGTAGATCCCCTCGCCGGGCAGGAGCTTCTGGACCGCGTCGCTGATCATGAACTCGGCCAGCGCCTTGGCCGCGTTGGGATGGGGCGCGCCCTTGATGACGACGGTCGGCGCGCCGATGGCGAACGCGCCATCCGCCGGCCAGATGGTCTGGATCTTGTGGCCGGCCTTCCGGTCGAGCCACGCGAACTGATCGGCGCCCTCCGCGGCGATCAGCCGCTCGCCGCGCGTCAGCGTCTCCGAGACCTGCTGGTGGCTCTGCACGATCATGATCTCGTTGGCGCGAAGCTTCTCGTAGAACTCCCAGCCGTACTTCCGCGACAGCGTGCCGATCACCATGAGCTGGATCGCGGTGTACGACGGATCCGGCATCACCAGCAGCCCCTTGTACCGGGCGTCGGTCAGATCGGTCCAGTTCTTCGGCATCGCCAGCGACTTGTCGGCGCGGGCGATGATACCGACCAGGTTCACGCGCTGGGCGACGTGGTACCCCTTGGGGTCCTTCACCTCGTCGCGAATCTTGTCGAAGTTTCGGGGCCGGAACGGCACGACGAGGTCGCGCTTGATCAGCGTCAGGACCTCGGCCGGATCGGAGATCGTCATGACGTCGGCGATCACGCGCCGCGCGTCGATCTCCTGCATGAAGCGGCGGAGCACCGCCGAGCCGCCGGAGCGGAACAGCTCCACCTTGATCCCGGTCTCGGCCTGGAACAGGTTCGCGATCTTCTGGGCGGTGCCGACCGGTGTCGACGTGTACCAGGTGACCGCGCCCTCCTTCTTGGCGGCGGCCATGTCGACCGGATCCGGGGTGAACGACGCCGGCTGGGCGCTCGCGGCGGCGACGAACGAGAGCAGGGCGACGCAGGCTATCGTCAGCGTACGAATCAATCGGTCCTCCCCTCAGCCCCCCGGTAGACCGGGTCGGGCTGGCTGAAGAAGCTGTGCAGGATGTGCAGCGGGATGCGGTAGTTCTTCTGCTGCAGGCTCGCGTGGGCGATGCCGGGCATGACGGCGAACTGCTTGTCCGGGTTCGGCAATCGCGTGAAGAACTCGACCAGGTCCTCGAAGCTCGCGATACCGTCGTACTCGCCACGCATGACGATCGTCGGCGCCGTGATCTTCGCCGGGTCGACGAGCGGCAGGTGCCTGCACATGTCCACGTAGGTTCCGGTCGGCACCGAGTCGTCCAGGGCCAGGATCGCGTCGGCGAACGCCGCGATCGTCTCGTCGTCGGCCGTCCCGGGGTGATCCCGGGTGAAGATGCTCCGCACGAAGGCCTGGTCGATCGGGCGGCGGTTCTTCTCCTGGTACTCGGGCAGGCGCTTGCGCCGGTCGGCAAGGGTGGGACTCCCCCGCCCCGTCCACACGAACGCGTCGAGGGCGAGGCGCCGGACGCGCTCCGGGTGGCGCTCGGCGAAGAGCGCGGCCCGCAGCGCGCCGGACGAGATGCCGTACATCAGGAACGACTCGACGCCGCGAGCCCGGCGGATGTAGTCCGTGGCCGCGGCGAGGTCGTCGGCGCCGTTGGCGATGTCCGCGTTGATGTCGCGACGCTTGTCGGAGCGCCCGTAGCCTTCCATGTCCACGCACCACGTGTCGTACCCGAGACGCGCGAAGCAGTCCATCGCGGAGGAGTCCGGCCGGCCGGGTACGTGAAGGTCGAACGTCGGCTGCGAGGCCATCGAGGAGCCGTGCACGAACAGAACCGTGCCGCGCGGCCCCGGCGCGGTCCCCGCCGCCTTCTCCCAGAGAAAGAGGCGAACGTCGCCCTTGTGGGTCCAGTGCTCGCGTCCGACGGTGCTCGGTTCGGCGGTCATCGCGTGTCCCCCTTGGCTCCTATGCTAACGTGCTAGCGCCCGCCGCCGTACGCCGCGGGCGGGAGGAGTCAATGCCGCCGTCCGCCTCCATGAAAGCCGTCGTCCTGCACGGCGCCGACGACATGCATGTCGAGGCCTGGCCCCGCCCCGCGCCCGGCCCGGGCGAGGTGCTGCTGAAGGTCGAGGTCGCGTCGATCTGCGGCACCGACGTGAAGGTGCTGCACCGCACGCTGCAGGGGCAGCCGGCCGGGCAGTTCGTGATGGGCCACGAGTACGCCGGCACGATCGCCGCGCTCGGGCCCGGCGTCGACGAGTTCCGGGTGGGCGACCGCGTCGCGGTCGAGGTGCACAAGGGCTGCGACCGCTGCGAGAACTGCATCAAGGGCTGGTACACCTCCTGCCTGAACTACGGCGACGTCGGGAAGGGGCATCGCGCGAAGGGTCTCACCTGCGACGGCGGCTTCGCCGAGTACGCGGTCAACCACATCAACACCCTTTACCGGCTGCCGGCGAACCTGACCTTCGAGCAGGCGTGCATGGTGACCACGGCAGCCTCGCCCCTGTGGGCCATCGACCTCATGGGCGGCTACGTCGCGGGCGAGACGGTCCTGGTCCAGGGCCCGGGCCCGATCGGGCTCATCGCCGTGCAGCTCTGCAAGGCGCTCGGCGCCGCGCGCGTCATCCTCACCGGCACCCGCGAGGCGCGGCTGGCCATCGGCCGCCAGCTCGGCGCGGACTTCACGATCGACGTCCGCCGGGAGAGCCTGCGCGAGCGGATTCGCGAGATCACGGGCGGGCGCGGCGCCGACTGCGTGCTCGAGTGCGCCGGCGGATCCACGTCGATGCAGGAGGCGCTCGAGAACGTGAAGCGCGGCGGGCGCATCGGCGTCGTGGCCTGGTACAACGGGCCGGTCGAGGTCGACATGAACCTGGCCGTGCGCTCCAACGTGCGCATCTACGCGGCGCGCGGCGAGGGCGGGATGAACTGCGGTCGCTCGCTCGAGCTGATGAGCAAGGGCAAGATCCTGGCCGATCCGATCATCAGCCACCACTTCAGGCTCGACCAGATTCACGACGCCTTCCGCACCTACACGGAGCGGATCGGCAACGCCCTCAAGGTCGTGCTCCATGTCTAGCGCCGGGGCCGACCGCACGCTGGTCATCCGCGACGGCACGCTGATCGACGGCTCCGGCCGCCCGCCCGTTGCGAACGACGCGCTCGTGATCGAAGGCCACCGCATCAAGAGCGTCGGGCGCCTGCCCGAATCCCTCCGTTCGAGCGGGGGCCGGGACGACGTCCAGGTGATCGACGCGTCGGGACAGTGGATCATGCCCGGGGTGATCGACGCCCACACGCACCTCTCGTACGGCTTTCCACACCTGCGCGGCGAGGGACGCGGGCGGGGCACGATGCGGCCCGAGCTCGGCGTGCTCAAGGCGGCGTGGAGCGCCCAGAAGGTGCTGCGCTCCGGCGTGACCAGCATCTCCGTGCCCGGTGGCACCTGGTTCACCGACGTCGGCGTGCGCGACGCGATCAAGCTCGGCGTGCTCGAGGGACCGCGCGTGCACTGCGCCGGGCGCATGATCATCACCTACGGCAGCATCGAGGACGACGAGCCGTCCTGGGTGGGCACCCCGGATCATTCGGTCGGCGTCCTCTGCAACAGCGCGGCGGAGATGGTCACCGAGGTACGCCGGCAGTGCAAGCACGGCGTGAACTTCGTCAAGATGGCCGACAGCCGCTCCGGCGATCTCCAGACCCTGGCGAGGGACGAGATCGCCGCGGTCGTCGACGAGGCGCACCGTCGCGGCGTGCGAGTCGCGATCCACTCGCGCGGCGGCGCCTCCACACGGGCTGCCGCCGAGGCCGGGGTGGACTGGATCATCCACTGCGACCTGGCGAGCGAGGCCGATCTGGACGTTGTCGCGCGGGCGGGGGCGGCGATCCTGCCGACCATGACGTTCCTGGCAACGGTGGTGGAAGCGAGCGGCCGCTACGGCCAGGAGATGATCCAGATGGACGTGGGCGAATCCTCTGCGGCACCGATACCGGAAACAACTCCTTCATGCCCTTCGGCGAGCTTCACGCCAAGGAGCTGGAGATCTTCGTCACCTACTGCGGCTTCACGCCGATGGAGGCGCTCGTCGCCGCCACCCGGGGCAACGCCTTCGCGGTGGGCCTCGAGGGCGATCTGGGGGTGCTCGAGGCGGGCAAGCTGGCGGACATCGTCGTGCTCAGGCGCGATCCTCTCGCTGACATCCGCTCGCTGGCCGGCGGCCGCGAGCTGGCGTGCATCATCAAGGACGGCGCGGTCGTGAGTCTCGGCGACGGCGGCGGGGAGCCGCAGCCGCTCGCCCTGGGGTAACCCGCACCAAGGAGCCACGATGAGCATCCGACGCGTCGTGCCCGATCTCAGCTCCGAGCGGCTCGATGAGAGCCGGGCGTTCTACGTCGATGTGCTCGGCTTCGAGGTCGCGATGGACCTGGGCTCCGTCGTGACGCTCGCGTCGCCCGCCAACCCGACCGCGCAGATCACCCTCATGCGGCGCGACGGGTCGCGCCGGCTGCTCCCTCAGATGACGATCGAGGTGGCCGACGTGGACGCCGTCTACAACGAGGCGGTTCGGCGCGGCGCGCGCATCCTCTTCCCGCCGACCGACGAGAGCTGGGGGGTGCGCCGGTTCTTCCTGTTCGACCCCAACGACGTCGTCATCAACGTCATGTCCCACCGTCCGGGCCCGTCGGCCGACCATTGACCGAAGCCAGGAGAATGTCGCATGTGCCGCAGCATCAAGACGCTACATAACTTCGCGCCGCCGGCCACCGACGACGAGATTCGCGCGTCGTCCCTGCAATTCGTCCGCAAGCTCAGCGGCTTCAATCGCCCCTCGAGGACCAACGAGGTCGCCTTCGCCCGCGCCGTGGACCAGGTGGCGCACGCCGCACGCGAGCTGCTCGACTCGCTCGTGACCAGCGCCCCGGCGCGCGACCGCGACGCCGAAGCCGCGAAGGCCCGGGCCCGGTCGGCGACCCGCTTCGGCTCACGATAACCGGCTAGATCGCCAGCATCGACTCCCAGAACATCTCCGGGATCGTGAGCCGGCGGGGCGCCAGGCCCTGCCCGAACGTGTAGCCTGCCAGCGTCTCGAGCGTCTTGCGGTTCTTCGCGACGCCGTAGGGAAACGGGTCGCCGCCCATGAGCGCCCGCGTCTCCTCGACCTCGGCCACGAGCCACGGCAGGCTCACCGGCAGCGCCGCGGTGAAGTTCAGACGCTCGTAGGCCAGACGCTTGGCCTCGACGAACGCGTCGTAGAGGCTTCGCGGCAGCCAGGGATGGGCGCGGGCCAGCTCTTCCCGCAAGACGAGCGTGTGCATGATCGGAAAGATCCCGGTCTTCTCGTAGTAGGCCCGCTCGGCCTGGCGGAAATCTGGGAAGAGCCGGGTCACCCGCGCGCCGAACGCCGCCGGCCGGCGGGCGCCCACGTAGGCGTCGAGATCACCCGCCGCCACCATGTCGCCGAGGGTCCGTCCGTCAGGGACCAATTGATGCCGTATATCGGGCGGCAGCGTCACGTCGACTTCCTTGACCTTCGATCCCTCGCCGCCCTCGAACCAGATCATGTCCCTCGGCGCGACGCCGTACTCGTCCTCGAGCATGCCGCGGATCCACACCGCGGCGGTCATGTGGTACTTCGGCACACCCACGCGCTTGCCGGCGAGATCCTTGGGCACCGAGATGCCGGCGTGAGTCCCCACGAAGATCGACGAGTGGCGGAAGCTGAACGACGGGAAGACTGGAATCGCGACGAGGGGCGCGCCGCGGCCCCGGAGCACGGTATAGGTCGAGAGCGAGAGCTCCGAGACATCGAACTCGCGGAACCGCGCCATGCGGTAGAACATCTCCTCCGGGGCGAGCGTCACGACGTTCAGCTCGACCCCGTCGGGCTGCACCTCGCCCGTGCGGATCGCGCGCGTGCGATCGTAGTCGCCGCACGCGAGGGTGAGCGCGAGCCTCGCCACGTTCGTCAGCGCGCCGCGGCGGGCACCGCGTCGACCCGTGCGGACCTCGCGCCGCTGTAGCGCCGGTAGCAGCGCAGCGCGTTCTCCCAGAGGAGCTTGCGGCGAGCGCCCTCGGGAATCGTGGTCCACTTCAGCACCGCGTCGACCGACTTCGGGAACCAGCTCTCGGAGTGGGGGTAGTCGGTCGCGAACATCAGGGTGTCCTCGCCGATCGCCTCGATGGCCTGACGCAGCGACAGCTCGCCCTCGTGGAGCTGGATCGACTGGAAGTACTGCGGGCCGCGGATGTACTCGCTCGGCTTCTGCTTGAGCCGCGGCAGCGCGTGCTGGCTCATCTCGGCCTGCTCGTCGAGGCGCGAGGCCCAGAACGCGAGCCAGCCGTGCCCGCACTCGAGGGACGTGAGCCGCAAATCGGGGTAACGGTCCAGCACGCCGGAGCCGATCAGCGCCGCCATGTTGCGCTGAGCGTTCCACACGTGGCTGGCCGAGCGGACCAGGAACATGTTGTTCCAGTTGTCCCACATGCCCGGCGGGTACGGCACCGACATGGTGAACGAGTGGATCACCACGGTCAGGTCGTGCTCCTGCGCCGCGGCCCAGATGGGATTCCAGTCCGGATCGTCGAGGGTCATCCCGGGCGGGCACACCGGGAAGATGCCGACCGGCCAGGTCTCCTTGCCGCAGCGGCGGATCTCGGCGACCGATCCGGGGACGTCGCGCGCCGAGACGTGGAGCACGCTCGTGAGCCGGTCCGGATAGGGCGCGCAGTAGTCCTTGAGGAAGCGGTGATACGCCTGGTACATCATCATCTCGACCCCGACGTCGTCCAGCCCGCTGAAGGCCGCGAGCCCTCCCGACGGCAGAACCATGTTCACGTCGACGCCCTCGATGTCCATGTCCTTCACGCGGGCGTGCGAGTCGAAGTTCACGCGATCGTCGGGAAAGGGCGGTCCCTGCCAGCGAACGTCCCAGGGGGTGCCGCCGTCCTTCAGGCCGCGGGCGATCGCATCGGCCGGCGGGACGCTGTCGCGCGAGCCGAGCAAACGATTGAGCTCGGGCCGCTTGCCGACGCGGTAGCGGGAGACTCCGCCCTTGCCCGGGGCGCGTCCGACGAGGGCTCCGAGCCCCGCCAGCCGGGCCTTGTCGGCGGCCGACAGATAGGCCTCGATAGGTTCTGCGGCCTCGATGATGTGTGTGTCAGCGTCGAAGATGCGGTACCCGGCGCGTGCCATCGGCGGTCCTCCCCTGGACTCCCCTGCTCCAGCTCTCTCCCGTTCACTCAGCGATTCAGTCGGCCGGCTCCATGTGATAGAGGCGCAGCAGCTTGAGCATCGGCACGTCCTGCGCGGTGAAGAGGACGGCCGGCTCGGCTCCGGCGTTCGCGTGGGCGTGCCGGGCGCGCGGCGGGATCACGAAGAAATCCCCGGGCTCCCACGTGAAGGTCTGGTCGTCGACGGTCGTCGTGCCCCGTCCCTGCACCACGCGATAGACCGCGCAGCTGGTCTCGCGATGGGCGCGGGTCCGGACGCCCGGCCGCAGCATCTGGAGATAGCAGGCCACGGTCGGACGCAGGGAAGAGCCGGTGGTCGGATCGACGTACTCGAGCAGGACGTCGTCGAACGGATCGGGCTCCTGCTGCGCCCGTCGCTGCAGCGCGGCGTAGGCATCGGTCCACGAGAAATAGATGTCGCGGCCCGGGCTCCGCAGCGCCGGCTGCTGGTCGTCGGGATACGGCTCGAATGTCAGGTTCTCGAGGAAGCGGACGATCTGCCAGTCGAGGATGTCCATCCAGTAGACGGGCGCTCCGCCCTCGTTGCCGTGGTCGTGCCAGGCCATGCCCGGGGTGAGCACGAGGTCGCCGGGCTTCATCGCGCACTTCTGGCCGTCGACCGTCGTGAAGGCGCCCTCGCCGTGGAGCATGAACCGGATCGCCGTCGGCGAGTGGCGGTGCGCCGGCGCCACCTCGCCGGGCAGCAGGTACTGGATGGCGAGGACGAGACTGTGAGCGACGGTCCGCTCCGGCACGCCCGGGTTGTGCAGGCGAAGCACCCGGCGCTCGGCGCCGCGGTGCGGGCTGAGAAACTCGATGCTCTCGCGCAGCAACGGCTCGATGTCGCGCCAGCGCCAGTGGCGCGGCTGGGTCGCCGTCGGCTTCGGCGGGATGAGCGGCCCGGGCCGGGACCACGGGGCGTCGAGTCCCGCGGCTCTCAGCCGGGCGCAGTACGCCTCCAGCTCCTCGCCCGTTCGCGTCGTCTGGACCGCCATGGTCGCCTCGTTTCTTCGCGAGCTCGCCTCGGGCGGCGGGGCCCCAGCCCCGCGACGCCCTGCGGCTCGCACTACGGGATTCTGCCACAACGCCGACGCGAGGATGCGGCCCTCGCTCAGGCGCTGAACACGCTGCTCTGCCGGCTGTCGAACTCGACGCCGACCGTCTGGCCCACCTCGAGTGTCCGGCCCGAATCGACCTGGGCCCGGATGCGCGTGCCGTCGTCGAGGGTCACCTGGCAGTCGATGATGTTGCCGAGGAAGGTCACTTCCGCCACCTTTCCCGGAACCGTGCCCGGCGCGCCGGCGCCCGACGCCGGTGCGGTCAGGCGAAGGCTCTCCGGCCGGACTGCGACCTGGACCGCCTGCCCCACGACCGCGCCCGGCGGGAGCGCGACGGCGATCGGATGCGCTCCGCCCACCGCGACCAGGCTGTCGTCGCCCGACGCGCGCAGCACCCGCCCCGGGAGCAGATTGACCAGGCCCATGAAGTCGGCGACGGTCTTGTTCGCCGGGCGCGTGTACACGAGACGGGGCGCGCCGAGCTGCATGATCTCGCCGCCGTGCATGACGGCGATCCGGTCGGACAGCGCCATCGCCTCGGACTGATCGTGGGTGACGTAGACGAACGTGATGCCGGTGCGGCGCTGCAGCTCCTTCAGCTCCCACCGCATGCGCTCCCGGAGCTTGGCGTCCAGGTTCGACAGCGGCTCGTCGAGGAGCAAGATGTCCGGCTCGACCACGAGGCTCCGCGCCAGTGCGACGCGCTGCTGCTGTCCCCCGCTCAGCTCGCTCGGGTAGCGCCCCTCGAGCCCGGCGAGGTTGACGAGCTCGAGGACCCGCGCCACGCGCGCCCTGGCGTCAGCCCGGGAGACCTTGCGGACTTCGAGACCGAAGGCAACGTTCTGGTACACCGTCTTGTGCGGCCAGACGGCGTAGTTCTGGAACACCATGCCCATGCCCCGTCGCTCCGGCGGCACGACGGCGGCCGGCGTCGAGAGCGTCCGCGCACCCACGCGAATCGAGCCCTCGTTCGGCGTCATGAACCCCGCGATCAGACGGAGCAGCGTGGTCTTGCCGCAACCCGACGGGCCGAGCAGCGTGACGAACTCGCGGTCACGGATCTCGAGGCTCAGATCGCGCACCGCGGTGACGTCGCCGAAGCGCTTGGTCACCCGCTCGATCTGGATTCCGGCCACGCTAGCCCCTCTCCCCACGCCGACCGCGCCCATGCGCCGTCACTGCGCCACCGTTCCCCGCTCACCGCGCGGAATCCCGGCGCCGCCGTGACCGCGGCCGAGGCGTGTGGCGAGGGCGAGTGCCGCGGTGATGATCAGCATGGTCACGATCGCGAGCGCCGCCACCGGCCCGAGCGCCCCGGTCTCGTAGAGATTGTAGACGGCGACCGCGAGCGTGATGGAGCCCGAGCTGAAGAGGAGCACCGAGGCCGACAGCTCCTGGAGCGCCGGCACGAAGACGAGAAGCCAGCCCGCGAAGAGCCCGGGGCGCGCCAGCGGCAGCGTGACGCTGCAAAACGTGCGCAGCCAGCCGGCGCCGGTGACCCGCGCGGACTCCTCCAGCGAGGGATCGATCTGCCGGAAGGCGGCGTTGGCCGAGCGCACGCCGAGGGGCACGTAGCGTCCGGTGTAGGCGAGCAGAATGATCAGCAGCGTGCCGTAGATCGGAAGCGGAACGCGCAGCCAGAACTGGATGAGCGCCACGGCCACGACGATGCCCGGCAGGCCCAGGGGGATCAGCGAGACGTAATCGAGGAGCTTTCGCCCCCGCAGCGTCGTCCGGAGGTCGAGCCAGCCGACGAAGCTGCCGAGGAGCACGGCGAGCGTCGCCGTGGCGCTTGCGAGGATCAAGCTGTTCCAGATGGCCCGGCGCGTAACGTCGTATTCGAGCAGGACGAATCGATAGTGCTGGAGCGTGAGGTTCTCCCAGAAGTGGAGCCCCCACGATCGCGAGACGGACACGGCGAGGAGCGTCAGGTACGGGGCTGCCACCGTCACCGCGAAGACCGCCACGCAGAATGCGAACACCCCCCAGCGAGCCGGGCCCAGATCGACGAGCTGGGGGCGGCTCCCCTTGCCGCCGAGCGTCACGTACGAACGCCGGGCCAGATAGCGGCGCTGCAGGTAGAGCGCGGCGACCGTGAGCCCGACAAAGATCAGCGACAGGGCGGAGGCCAGCCCGTATTGCGGGGGATAGTCGAAGAGCGCGTAGATGCGCGTCGGCAGCGTGAAGACGCGGCCCGGGAGGCCGACGATCGCCTGCGAGCCGAAGAGCGCGATCGCGTTCACGAAGGCGACCAGCGCGCCCGAGAGGATGGCCGGCGCCACCAGCGGGCCGGTGACGGCAAGCGCCGTCCGCCACCGGCTGGCGCCCAGGATCTGGGCCGATTCTTCCATGGACGCGTCGACCGACTCGAGCGCGCTCGCCGCCAGCAGATACACGAACGGGAACGTGTGGGGCACCGTGACCAGGATGAGGCCCGCCATCGAGAACACGTCGAAGGTGAGGCCCGGCATTCCCAGCGTCTCCCGGAAGAACCGGTTGATCAGGCCGGCTCGCGGGCTGAAGAGGTTGACGAACGCGATGGCGGTCAGGAAGGGCGGCGTGAGGTAGGACACGACGGCGGTGAGATGGATGAACGACCGGCCCGGCACGTTCGTCCGGCTGACCGCCCAGGCGAGCGGCAGGCCGATGGCGACGCTCAGCACCGCCGTGGCGAGGCCCAGGACGAGCGAGTTGCGGAGCGCCTGGACGTAGAGCCGGCTCGACAGCGCGTCGCGAAAGTTCGCGAGCGTGAGGCGGCCGTCGGCGGTCACGCTACCCCAGCCGAGAAACGCGAGCGGCAGGACGACCAGCACCGCCAGCGCCAGGACGGACCCGGCCATGACGACGTGCTCGGCGCGCACCAGGCGCGGTGCGGTCGGGATCGGGTCCAGCGGCGTCGCTATGGTGCTCGTGACTCCTCCTGCGCCCGGGCCTCACCGAGCCCCCGGGCTGGCGCCGATTCTAGCGGACGGTGCAAGCGGACAACAATCCAGGCGGCCCGGCGCACGACGAATGGCGGCCCCGCGGTGGAGCCGCGCTATCCTCGCTCAGGGAGACGCGGAGACGATGGCCACCGACGCCGCGAGTCAGGCGTCCTCGAAGAACGACGAGCTGATCAACGCCGACCTGGTCCGGAAGTGGCTGGCCTCGGGCCTGGGCTGGCTGCTCTTCTTCCCGACCATCGGCGCGCTGGTCTCCACCAAGTTCACCTACCCGGAGTTCCTGGGCGATACGGCGTGGCTCACGTTCGGCCGCCTCCGGCCCATCCACGTGAACGGGGTGATCTGGGGCGCCTTCTCCACGATCTTCATCGGCCTCTGCCACTACATCGTCCCGCGTCTCACGGGCGTGCGCCTCTGGCGCGAGCGCTGGAGCTACGCCCTCCTGCTGGTCTGGAACCTGAACCTGGCGGCGGCGGTCGTGCTCCTGGCCCTCGGGCACAACCGGGGCTGGGAAGCGGGCGAGCTACCGCGGATCAACGTGGTCGTGATCCTCCTCGGGCTCGCGCAGCTGACGCTGCAGCTCCTGATGACCGTTCGCAACCGGCGACAGCCGGAGCTCTATGTGTCGCTCTGGTACCTGATCGCGGCCTTCGTGTGGACCGACGTGAACCTCGTCCTGCTCCTGCTCGGCCCCTACAACATTCCCGGCATCAACAACGCGGCCTGGCACGGGCTCTACATCCACTACGTCGTCGGGCTCTGGATCACGCCGGCCGGCTACGTGCTCATCTATTACTTCCTGCCGGCCAGCGTGAGGAACCCGATCTACAGTCACAAGCTCTCGCTGATCGGATTCTGGTCGCTCGCCTTCTTCTACCCGTTCGTGGGCATCCATCACTATCTCTACTCGCCCATCGCCGACTGGGCCGAGACCATCGCGATCGTGTCGTCCATGATGCTGATCATCCCGGTCTGGACCGTGCTCCAGAACTTCTTCGGGACCGTGACGGGGCGCTGGCGTGAGCTCGGGCAGAACCTGCCCGCCAAGTTCCTCGTCGTGGGCTCGCTCATGTACCTGATCGGCTGCTTCCAGGGCTCGATCTCGGCGCTGCGGTCGGTTCAGCAGCCGACCCACTTCACCGATTTCGTCATCGCCCACTCTCACCTCACCGTCTTCGGCACCTTCATCATGTGGGCCGTCGGCGGCGCGGTCTACGTCTGGCCCCGGCTCGCCCACGACGAGCCGCTCTGGAGCTTCCGCGTCGGGAACTGGGGCTTCTGGCTGATGACGGCGGGCATCTCGTCGATGGGCCTCTTGCTCGTGGTGCAGGGCCTGCACCAGGGCTTCATGCTGATGGCCGGCGCCGAGTGGGTCCATTCCGTCAACGTGATGCGGCCGTACTGGTGGGTGCGGACGTTCACCGGCATCGCGATGGACATCGGCATCTCGCTCGTCGTCTACACGCTGATGAAGACGTCGCTGCGGTCGACGACGGGTGCGGCGCGATGAAGTCGATCGGCTCGGTCGCCGTCGGCGCCGGCTTCTTCTTCGTGACGGTGGCGATGTTCGTCCAGGGCTTCCTGCCCATGATGATCCCCGAATCGCGCACGGCCCGCGTGACCCGGGCCGTACGGACCGATCTGGGCGACGTGAAATGGCTGAGGTACGACGCGTCGGACTATACGCCGCTCGAGCGCCGGGGCCGTTCCGTCTACATCCGGGAAGGATGCTGGTATTGCCACAGCCAGTACGTCCGTCCCGTGGCCGGTGAGGACCAGCGCTGGGGACCGGTCTCCGAGGCGGGCGAATACGCGTTCGACCTGCCCCATCTGCTCTCGACCCGCCGCATCGGACCCGATCTGGCGCGCGTCGGGCTCAAGTACGGCGACGACTGGCACTACGCCCATCACTGGGACCCGCGCGTCGTCGTGCCCGACTCCGTCATGCCGAGCTTCAAGTGGCTCTATACACAGGTTCGCCTGCCGCTCGTGAAGACGGACGCCGGCCCCGCGCTGCCGCCCGCCCAGGTGCTCCGCGTGTTCTTCACGATGAAGGGCGGCAAGCTGATTCCGCTCTACCCGAACGCCGCGGGCCTCGCGTTCGTGTCGCCGCCGCCGGAGGGCCGCTGGCCCATCGACGGCACGCCCACCATCGACTTCAAGGGATTCGGCTCCGAGGCGCCCGCGCTCACCGCGGTGACCCTGGTGATCCCGACCCGGGACATGATCGGGCTCGTCGCGTACACCCAGAAGCTCGGAACCGACCGCGGCGCCTGGCGGGAAGTGTTCGAGCCGCAGCTGAACGTTCCGAACGCCAGCACGGCGCCCGCGCAAGATCTGACGGCGCGCGGTCGTTTCGTCTACAAGACGCGCTGCGTCGGGTGCCACGGGCCCAAGGGCGACGGCAACGGCCTCGCGGCCACGTTTCTCTTCCCGCGCCCTCGCGACTTCACGCTCGGCGTTTTCAAGTTCCGGACGACGCCGTCGGGATCGCTGCCGACCGACGGCGATCTCTTTCGCACGGTGACGCGCGGCGTGCGCTGGACCGCCATGCCCACGTGGCACGAGCTTCCGGCCGAAGATCGGCTCGCCGCCGTCACGTACATCAAGACCTTCTCGAGCCGCTGGAAGGACGAGACGCCGGAGCCGCCGGTGGCGATCGGCGATCCGCCGAAGGCCACGTCGGCGCTGGTGCAACGAGGCAAGACGCTCTATCAGTCGGCCAAGTGCTTCCAGTGCCACGGCCAGGAGGGCAAGGGCGATGGCGAGTCGGCCTCCGACCTGTCCGACGACCTCAAGTTCCCGATCAGGCCCACGGACTTCACCCGGGGCCAGCTCAAGGGCGGCTCGACCGCGCCCGACGTCTATCGCGCGATGACCCTGGGGCTCGACGGGACGCCGATGCCCTCGTTCGCCGACGCGCTGAGCGACGAGGAGCGCTGGGCGATCGCGTACTACATCCTGTCGCTCTCGGCCTGGCGCGATCCGCGCACGGGCCGGCCTCTCACCGTGCCGGCCGACGCCCGCGCGGCGCTCGACCGGCCGGAGGCGGCGGCCGATCGTCCTGAATCGGCTCTCGATCCGGCCCGCCTCGAGCCGGCGACCGCGGAGAAAGCCGGCAGGCCGCGCGTCTTCCATCGAGGAATCCGCGAGTGATCGAGCATCTCACCCTGGGCGAATTCGTGGTCGCGCTCTCGATGGGCCTGGCGGCGCTGTGCGCGTTCCTGTGGGGCGCGACGACGGGCGCCTTCCGCGGCGGCGAATCGATCAAGCACCAGGTGCTGCGCGCCGAGGGATTGACCGGCGAGGAGCCGGAGGCTGGACATGAGCGACCCAAAGCCTGAGCGCCATCCGCAGTACGGAGAGGTCGAGGAGTACGCGCAGGGGGAGATCCGCAGCTACCGGGGCATCGTCAACAAGTGGCTCCTGGTCGTGTACGCGATCCTCGCCGTCTGGGGGATCTACTATCTGATCAAGTACTGGGGAGGGCTCGGGCCCGGCCTGGGCATTCCGCAGTAAGGAGAGCGCATGCGCGCCGAACGCATCCTGATTCCGCTGGCGCTGCTCAATCTGCTCGCGCTCGTGCTCGGCGTCCTCTTCAACCTGGTCGCCGATCTCCTGGGCATCACGTAGCGTGAGCGTCGTCGAGAAGATCGCGCTCGCGACGTTCCTGGCCGGCACGGTGGCCTTCTTCGTCTGGGTGGCGGTCCTCGCCGCCCGAAAGTAGCGCCGTGGCCCACGGAGCCCCATCGGCATTCGGCCCCGCGTCGACCGGCGACGTCTGGTCGGTCACAACGCTGGCATCCGGCCCATGGAGCGCGCGCCCCGAGGTTGTCGCGCCACTGCTGATCCTGGCGGGCGCGTACGCGGTCGGATGGTGGCGCCTTCGCCGTCGTGGCGGCTCGGTCCCGGGCTGGCGCGTCGCCGCCTCGGCCGGCGGGCTGGTGAGCCTGGCGGTCGCGCTCTCGGCGCGGCTCGAGCAGCTGGCTCACGCGAGCTTCGCGGCGCACATGGCCCAGCACCTGCTGCTGATCGTCGTCGCCGCCCCGCTTCTCCTGCTCGCGAATCCGTTCGCCGCGCTCGTGTGGGCGCTTCCGGCGCCCGTGCGCGGGGGCGTCGGTCGGTGGCTTCGACCCGGGTCGCCGCTACGCCGGCTCTGGCGCGGGCTCACCCTGATGTCGGTCGCGTGGCTCGCGCACACCGCGGCGATGTGGCTCTGGCATCTGCCGATCGCCTACGACGCGGCCGTTGCCGATCGCGCGCTCCACGACCTCGAGCACCTCGTCTTCTTCGGCACGGCCGTCCTCTTCTGGTGGGCGGTCGTCGAGCCGGCGCCGCGACTGCGACCACCGGCGGGCTACGGCGCCCGGGTCGTCTTCCTGGTGCTCGCCGCCCTGCAGGCGAGCCTCCTCGGGCTCCTGCTCACGATGAGCCCCGGCTGGTATCGCGCCTATCCGCAGGCCGAGGATCAGTCGCTGGGAGGGCTCGTCATGTGGGCTGTCGGCGGAGCGGTGGACATGCTCGCGGTGCTGATCGTGCTGGGGCGCTATCTCGGCTCGCAGGATCGGGCGACCGCATACCGCCAGCCTCTCGGAGCGTCAGAGAAAGCTCCCTAGCCGCACGGCCTCCGTCTGTCCAAGCCAGAACCGGATGTCCATCTCCCGGTACATGGTCAGCGCGAGCTTCAGATGCTCGTCCGCCAGCTGCGGCTTGCCGAGGCGACGGTAGAGCTTGCCGAGGCCAAGGTGGCAGTGCGCAGCGAGCGGGCGCATGCCGAGCTCATCTGCCAGCGCAAGGCTGCACGCGAATTGATCTTCGGCGCTGGTCGCGTCGACCAAATCGCCGAGAGCCGTGACCTCGGCGAGGACTCTGAGCGCAATGGCCTCGTTCGCACGTTCCGCGTGCTTCTTTGACAGCTCGACCGCGCTTCGCGCGCGCCTCAGGGCCTCGTCGAAGCGGCCGGCCAGGAGATACGCTTCGGCCAGACGGCTCAGGCGAACGGCGAGACCAAGCCCCATCGCGCTGATCGACCCTTCGCTGCGGACCGCCTCTTCGAGGAGGGGCAGGGCCTCGGACAGGCGCCCGGAGAGCGCGTACGCGTACCCCAGACCCGACAGCAGGTTCGCATCGCGAACACCGCCGGCTCGGAGAAGGGCGACTCCGCGCTCGAACACGCGCTGGGCGGTGTCCAGGTCGCCCCGTTCGAGGCTCACGCCTCCGAGGGCGCCGTGGGACTCGATCACCGTGTGCGGATGATTCGCCTCCTCGGCGATCTGCATCGCCCGCGCTGCGTGTTCGAGTGCCTCGCCGAACCGTCCGAGACGGGAGAACAGGAGCCCCAGCCACGCGTGCGGCCACGCCTCGAAGAAGCTGGGCAGCTTGCCTGGGTCGAGAGCAGGATCTCGACCCCGCAGCTCGAGCGCCGCGCCCTGGTCCGTGAAAGCCTGGGCGGTCTCCAGGAAGATCGACGTGGCCTGCCTGAGGTCGCCGACGGCAAAGTGTGCTTGGGCCAGCCGGTATTTCGCTTCGATCTGAAGAGCGGGATCTCTCAGCTCGCTGGCGATGTCGAGCGCCTGTTGGTTGGCTTCGAGGGCGCGCCGGTGGTCCCCCACGTTGCGGAGCCGCGCGCCCATGTCGGCGAGGACGAGCCCCAATCGGCGTCGATCGCCGAGCTGCCGCGCGAAGATTTCGGCTTCCCGCATGTAATCGAGGATGCGGTCGTACTGACCTAACGGAGCGAGGACAACTCGCGAGTCGAGCCGGAGATCGATGGCCTGGGCCTTGGCGTCGCGACTCTCGGGCAGGTGCCCGAGGGCGCGAAGGGCCTCCTCGAAGGAGGCCAGGGACTCGCTGTACGCCGAGCGCATCGCCGCCCGCCTGCCGACCTCGCGGAGGTACGTGACCGCCCTGTCCCACATCTCTCCTCTGAGAGCGTGGTAGGCGAGCCGCTCGACATGCTGGGAGAGCCGATCGGCGTGGAGCCGCTCGATCGCCTCGACGATCCGCGCGTGCAGCTCACGCCGTCGCTGTCGTAGCAGGGTGCCGTACGTCACTTCGTGCGTGAGCGCGTGCTTGAAGGTGTATTCGAGGTCGGGAAAGAGGCTGGTCTCGTAGAGGAGCTCGGCGCCCTGGAGGTGGGCGAGGCCACGCCGAAGCTCGGGTTCGCTCTGCTCGGCGACCGCCTGAAGCAGTGTGAACGGTACGTCATGGCCGATGACGGCGGCTGCCTGGAGCAGACGCTTCTCCTCGACGGGCAGCCGGTCGATGCGCGCGGCCAGAACCCCGTGGACGCTGGCCGGAACCTGGATGGCGTGGATGGGCTCGGCGAGGCGATACGCGCCGGGCTCGCCGGCGAGCGCTCTGGTCTCCACCAGGGCTCGTACGCTCTCCTCGAGGAAGAATGGGTTTCCTTCGGTCCGGTCGATCAATGCCCGTTTGAGCTCATCGAGGGAGGCGTCGGCACCGAGCAGCACACGGAGAAGCTCCGTCGCGCTCGTCAGCGCCAGGGGATCTACCCGTCGCTGCGCGTAGTACGTCTTGTTGCCCCACCCGTGCTGGTACTCCGGGCGATACGTGACGAGGAGCAGAAGACGCGCATCCGGCAGGCTCTCCACGAGGCTGTCCAGCACCGCCTGGGTTTCGGAGTCGATCCAGTGCAGATCTTCGAACACGACCACCAGCGGCTGAAGGCGGCTCTCTCTGAGCAGGAGATGCCTCACGCCGTCGAGCGTCCGCTGCCGCCGCTCCGAGGGCTCCAGGCGATTCCACTCCTCGTCCTCGAGCGGAACCCCGAGCAGAGCCAGGAGCGCCGGGAGCGACGGTTCGAGCGCCCGGTCCAGTGACAGGAGCTTCCCCGTCACCTTCTCGCGGACCTTCCGCGTGTCGTCCGACCCCTCGATGTGAAAGTACCCTCTGATCAGCTCGATCACCGGCAGGTAGCTCGTTGCCTTGCCATAGGAGACCGAGGTGGCCTCGAGAATCAGGCGGCCTTCGATGCGATGGGAATGCATGAACTCCCACAAAAGGCGGGATTTGCCTACCCCGGGCTCTCCAACGATCGCGACGACCTGCCCGTGTCCGGCCCGGCTCCGCTGGAGCGCCGCGTCGAGCTGCTCGATCTCACCCACCCGCCCCACGAACTTCGTGAGCCCCCGGCCGGCCAGTACTTGAAAGCGAGACCGCGCGGTACCCGCGCCGGTCAGCTCGTAGACCTCGACCGGCTCGCGGCGCCCCTTCACCTTCACCGGACCGAGCGACGTGACCTGCACGTAGCCCTCCGCGAGCCGCAGCGTTGCCGCGGTGATCAGCACCGATGCCGGCGTGGCGGCCTGCTCGACGCGAGCCGCCAGATGCGTCGTCTCTCCGACGGCTGTGTAGTCGATGTGCAGGTCGCTCCCGATAGAGCGGACGACGACTTCGCCGGAGTTCAGCCCGACACGAATCTGGGGAAGGATCCCTTCCTGCCGACGAACGCTCTCGCCGTACCGCTTGACGATCTCCTGCATCCGCAGCGCCGCGTAGCATGCCCGAACCGCGTGGTCCTCATGCGCCAGGGGCGCGCCGAAGAGCGCCATGATTCCGTCGCCCATCACCTGGTTGACGGTACCTTCATAGCGATGTACTGCCTCCATCATCTGTTCGAGGATCGGATCGAGGATCCGGCGCGCCTCTTCGGGATCGCGGTCGGCGAGGAGCTCCATGGAGCCCTTGAGATCGGCGAACAGGACGGTCACCTGCTTGCGCTCACCTTCGAGCGCGGTCCTGGATGTCAGGATCCTCTCGGCGAGGTGCCCGGGGATGTAGGACTCGGGAGCGCCGAAGCGCGGCCGCGCGGGCTGGTCGAGCGGCGCCCCACACTGACCGCAGAACTTGTTGTCCGGAGGGTTATTCGCTCTGCACGACGGGCAGCCAGCGGCCAGGGGTGCCCCGCACTGACCGCAGAATCCCGTCTGGGTGGGATTCTCGGCTTGGCACCGGAAGCACTTCATGCCGGCGTTCTCTAGCCTGGCTGATCCCGGTACACCGCCGCGCGATGCGTGTCCGGCAGGAAGGCATACACGGTGTTGCGGACCGCGTCGAAGCCGATCGTATGCGCGCCGCGTTCCGTCGGGACGCTCTCAAGACGTCGCATCGTCTCGGTGTCGAAGACGTCGATGACTCCGGGATCGCCGATCGCGACGTAGAGGTGTCGAAACGCGGCGTTGAGGAAGACGACGTCCGGCACGCCGCTGAGCGCATGCTCGCTCTGCACGGCGCCCGACCGCGAATCGACCACGAGCAGCACCTTGCCGTCGCACGCGCAGAAGAGACGTCGTGCCGTCGGATCGAGCTCCAGCCCATGCGGGCCCATCGCGGGCATCGGAAACGTGTCGGCGAGCCGCGTGGGATCGGCGCTGTCGACCACGGCGATCTGCGGCGGATCCGCGATGTTCACGTAGAACCGGCCGGCCTCCTCGTCGAAGACCGTCCACCGCGTCCGGCCCGGAACAGGAATGTTAGCGATCACCGCTGCGCGGCTGACATCCACAAGAGAAACAGTGAAAGACCCGCGTCGCGAGGGGTCGCCGACGTTCGCAGCGAGCAGCAGTCGATGATCGGCACCGTAGGCGAGACCGTTCGGCCCGACGCCGACCTTCACTTTGGCCACGGTCTCCCCTCGAGAGGGCGAGAAGATGCCGACGGTGTCTTCCCCGCGATTGGAGGTGAAGACCAGGTCGTGACTTTCGGAGACCAGCGCGCCGGCGACCCCCGTCAGGTGTGGCAGCGAGCGGACGTACGAGTTGGCCGCGCAGTCGATCACGTCGACCGCGTCGTTCGCGGTGTGCGCCACGTAGAGCAGTCCCCTCCCGCCATGGACGGCCGCATGGTCGAACCCACCCGCCTTCGCGTGCGGGGGAAGGTCAACGTAGCCGAGGTGCTCCAGCGCCATGGGTCGCTCCTCAGACCTCTCGATGGTCCTAGCCGTGTCGCGAGCCGGCGATGTTCGCTCGACAGTACGCATACAGGGCGTCGTATGCGTGAAACTGCCGGGTCATGTTGTCGTGGTCATCCTTGGCGATGGCCTGAAAGCCGGTCGCCAGCGCGTACAGGCCCGAGGACTCCGGCGTCAGCTGACGCGCGTCGGTGTCCGCGCCGCGCACGATCAGGGCGAGCGCGCGGAGCGCCGGATCGTCGAGCTCGTGCTTGTTCAGGAACGCGTCGAAGGAACAATGCTCACCGACGTGTCCGAGCTCCACCCCCGGAACGTCGTAGGGAATGGCCCCTTCACGCTCGGCCACCGCCATGACCTGGGTCGCCGGCACGAAGAGGAACGTCGGGTTCTTGTCGATGAACCGCGTGATCAGCCACGGACAGGCGATGCGGTCGACGCGCGCCTTTTCACGAGTCACCCATTTCATCAGGGGTCTCCTTATTTCGTCTTGACGCTGTTGGTCTGGTCGAGCGCGGCCTTCAAGCCCTGGGCGAGTTTTGCTGGATCGTCGTTGGCCCAGAAGTGCATGTAGAAGAGCCTCGGCGTGTCCATGAGCCCATGATTATGGATCGCGGTCACATCGATGCCGTGTTGCCGTAATGTCTTGGCGACGGCGTTCACCTCTTTGTCGACGAGCACGAAGTCGCCCGTGATCGCCGCTTTGCCATCCGCGGTCGGCTGGAAATTCATCACCGTCACCACGCCCATGGCGGGCAGCAACGGCTGTCCCATCTCGGTGATCGCTTCGGCGCGGGGGACGGTAACCTGGAAGACGCCACCGCCGATGTCTCTCCCCTGACGGCCGAGCGCCTGCTCGATCGGCTTGGTGTCGAGGGTGGGGCCGGCGGCGGCCGCGGCCGCCGGCGGAACGCCCAGGGGCGTCCCACTGGCCGACAAGGCCTGGCGCAGCGCCCTCGCCATCTGGATCGCGTCGCCGTGGCCCTCGTAGTGCATGTACATGACGTGCGGGGACATCTCGTTGAGGTGATTGTGGACGGCGGTGACCTCGAGCCCACCGCTGAAGAGACCCGACATGACTGCCGGCACTTCCTGGTCGAGCAGCACGAGGTCGCCCATCACCATCGCGCGGTCACCCACCTGCTTGAAGGCCGCGTAGGATCCAAGGGCGAACCCGGCCTTGACCGGAACACCTTTGACAGTGACCGCGAGGTCAGTCCGCGGCATCCCGATGCGGAAGACGTCGCCGGGCTGTAACTGGCCAGGCTTGCCGAGCGCCTGCTCCACCGCCTTCCAATCGGGATCGGCGCCCTGCGCGCGCGTCGATATGCCGACGAAGACCGTGAGCGCGACTAGAACGAGCATAGACTTCAGCTTCCGATGTCTCATGGCGGGTACCTCCCTCATCTTGCGATCCGCTTCTCCGACGGCATGGCTAGGCACCACCCGTCACACCACGAATCGTCAGGTCATCGAACGCCGTGGTTGAATCGGCCTTCGTCCAGAGCCCCACGCGGCCGGATTTGAATCGCGAATCACGGTGGTCGAGATAGAGCTTGCCGTCGAGCCACGCCTGTATGTGATCACCGATCGCCACCAGGCGCACCGTGTGCCACTGCCCGAGCGCCGGCGCCTTGACGCTCGCGCTCGCGAGATCCCGGCGTCCTCGATCGTAGGAGTACAGCCGGAAATTGTCCTCGAGCGCGTTGGCCCTGACGACGTAGTACTTGCCGCCGTTGAAGCGGAAGACGATGCCCCCCGAGGCGTCCTCTCGGCCGGACATCGGGTTGAATTTCATCGCCACGTCGACGTCGGTGTATGGACCGGACGGCGCCACGATGACGTTGAACTGGTTCCGGGTCGCGCGCTGCACGAGCACCTTCTTGCCGCTCGGCGCGCCCGCCATGTCCTCCACAGCCCACTGGCCGTCCACCGTCGTCCAGCCTTCAATACCTCTCGCCTCGAAGTCGAACCTGTCCCCGGGAACGTTATCGGGCACTTTGAGCTCCTCGGCGGCGGCCACGGCCGAAACTCGGGACCACCGGACCAGCGCGAGCGCGCCCAACATGGTTTTGAACATCCCTCGGCGCACGCCATTCATGAGGGCGCTTCCTACCGTCAATCGAGCTTCTCGGACACGGTCTTCCACTCGGTGCCCTTCACCAGCGTGACGTCGGCCACGGGATGACCATCCTTCAGCGCGGGCATGACGCTGACGGCGCGGTACCCCTTGTTCTCCTTCACCGCCTCCGACGCAGCGGCATCGAGGGACCGCTTCGCTTTGGCCATCGCCTCGCTCTGCCCCTTCGCCGCCGTGAGGTCCTCGCCACCGGTGATCGGCTCTGCCTTCGCGACCTTCCCGGTTTTGTAATCAACAACCACCTCGGAGAACGTGTCCCCCTTCATCGTGTAGACCGAGAGCTGCAGCTTGCCGTGCTCGACCTCGTACTTCGCGGAGATCGGCTTGCCTGCTTTGGCGCTGGCCGTCAGCCCCCGCTGTAGCGTGATCTTGGCGTCCTTCAGCGCCTTCGCAAGCTCGGCATGCTCGGCGTCGCCATAGTTCTGGGCCCATCCTGTTGGCGACGCGACGAAACATGCCACCAGGAACGCCAGCGCGATCGTCGTCTTTTTCATTGCTTCTCCTCCAGGGTTACGACGTCATCGAGGCGCTACGTCTTCCGCTTCAGCACCGTATAGAGCCCATCGAAGATCGCCATCCCGCGCTCGAGCAACTCGTGGTCCTCCGGCGTGGCCTCGACGAGGCCGTTGATCGCCAGGTCCACCCCCGTGGCCTCGTTACGGGTGAACTTGCCGTCGTGCAGGTCGGCCTCGTGCACGATCTCGGCGATCGACGTGACCCGTCGATCCTTGATGCCGAACCGCTTGACCAGGGTCTCGAACGTGCAGTCCTCACCGTGATGCCCGAAGTCCGCGCCGAGCACATCGAACGGGATCCCCTTGCGGGCAGCGTCGGCCGCGTCGGCAAACGCAAACTTCGCCTCTTGATCGCAGAAGCGCTTGATGAGCCAGGCGGAGGCGATGCGGTCGATGTGGGGTCGCGGCCGCGTGACCCAGGTGCTGCCGCGGGGCGGCAGCGCGGTTCGGTGACGCCCGCGCGTCGCGCGCGGGCGCGTCTCCGCGGCGCGCAGACGCTTGGCCGTCGTCTCCCACAGGCTACGCGCGCGCTCCCCGATCGGCGCCTTCAGGTAATCGATGGACTGGACGCGGTCCAGCTCCCGCTTCAGGCCATCGAGCTTACTGCGGAGCTGCGGGACCGATCGGCGGTGGTTCGCCTGATAGCGATCGAGGTGCCGGAGGATGTCCCGACAGCCCTGCACCACCGCCTGATACTCGACGCCCCGGGCTTTGTGGAAGAGGCCGGCGATCTCGTCCTCGCTCATCGTTTCGATCCGATCGACGCGCAGCAACGTCGCCTCGCCGCGAAACGATTGGATTTCCTGCACGAGCCACTGGAACAGCTCCGTGGTCTCCGGCGTCTCCGGCAGGATCCAGCCGGCGCCCCGCAGCCGGACGGCGCCCATCCGCTGGAGCTTCCGCCAGACCCCGACCCGGTGTCGGGTCGGCTTGGGCGGCAGTGTCGTCAGGAGCGTCAGCCAGCGCATCGAGACTCACCGTAACGCTTGCTACATCCAACGTCAAGCGTTACACTCCGCGTAACCCCGGCGAACGGAGGAACCGAGACATGGAACCGACCATTCAACGCGTGCCGATCCGCGAGCTCGTCCGGTACTACCTGCGCCTCGGCCTCCTCGGGTTTGGCGGTCCCGTGGCGCTCGTCGGGCAGATGGAGCGCGAGCTGGTCGGCGAAAAGAAGTGGCTCAGCAAGGAGGAGATGCGCGAGGGAATCGCGGTCTGTCAATCCTTGCCCGGCCCCCTCGCGATCCAGGTCGGTATCTGGATCTCGTATATCCGTGGTGGCTTCTGGGGCGCGTGGGCCGGCGGGTGGGCGTTCATCCTGCCGAACTTCATCATCGTGGCGACGCTCGGCGCGCTCTACGTCCACTTCGGCGGGCTTCCCTGGGTGACGGCAATCTTCTACGGCGTGAGCCCCGCCGTCATCGCGCTCATCCTGCACTCATGCTACCGGCTGACCAAGCTCGGGATGAAGGACTGGCTGGAGTGGGCGCTCGCCGCCGCGGCCTTCGCCATCACCGTCGCCGTGCGGGCCGAAGTCGCGCTCGTCTTCATCGCGTGCGGAGTCGTCGGAGTCCTGTACTACGGCTCACTCTTCCGCGCGCGCAGGACCGCATCGACGACGACGTCGCTCATGCTCGGCGTGCCGCTCGTCGCCGCCGGCGCCTCGCCGGAGACTCTGGGCGCGATGCTGGGCAAGCTCCTCACGTTCTTCCTGAAGGCCGGCTCGCTCACGTTCGGTAGCGGCCTCGTCATCGTACCGTTTCTCGAGAAAGGCCTCGTCCAGCAGACTGGCTGGCTCAGCGAGCGCGAGTTCCTGGTCGCGGTGGCCATGGGCATGATCAGTCCCGGCCCCGTCGTCATCACCGCCACCTTCGTGGGCTATCTGGTCGCGGCACGACTGGGCGGCTCTCTCGTCGACGGCTTGTGGGGCTCGCTGGTGTCGACGATCGGCATCTTCCTGCCGTCCTTTCTGCTCGTCCTGATCGTCGCGCCGATCCTTGTGCGCTACCGGACGAACCTGAACGTGCAGGGGTTCATCAAGGGCGCCTACGCCGCGGCCATCGGCACGATCCTGGGCGCCTGCGTGCTCCTTGGCCGGATTGCCATCGGCGACTGGCTCACGGCGCTCGTCGCGCTCGCAAGCCTGGTGGCCCTGTTCCGCTGGAAGGTCAGTAATCCCTTGCTCGTGGCCGCCACGGCGATCATCGGGCTGATCGCCTTCCCGCTGCTCCAACCAACGTGGGTCTTCGTGAAATAGGAGCCCAACATGAGCGCGCGCAAGCTCGCGGAGAGCTGGAAAGACATCGGCTCGCAATTCCTCAAGATCGGCGCCACGGCCTACGGGGGCCCCGCCATCATGGGCATCATGCAGGCGGAGCTCCAGGAAAAGCGCCAGTGGATCACCAAAGAGCGATTCATGGAAGGGCTCTCGCTCGTCAACATGCTGCCCGGCGCGACCGCGGCGCAGCTCAGTATCTTCCTCGGGTACGCGCGCGGCGGATGGTGGGGCGGGCTAATCGGTGGGCTGTGCTTCGTCTTACCGGGGTTCTTCGTGTTGCTCGTCTTGACGATGGGCTACGCCGCGCTGGGCGTCACGCCCGTGCTTCGCGGCGCGCTGTACGGGCTGGGACCGGTGGTTCTGGGTATCTACGTCGTCGCCGTTCATCGCCTGGGCAAGGCCGCCATGAGCAGCCGGGCTCAAGTCCTGATCGGCCTCGCGGCCGCGGGCGCCGCGCTCGCCGGCCCAGTCGGCGTGGCCAGCATTCTGCTCCTCGCGGGCGCCGTCGGGCTCTGGCTTTATCACTCGAGAAGGCTCGGGGTGACGGTCCTCATGTCGCTCGCGGCGTGTCTTGCCGTCGTGCACATCGTGACGCAATCGGTGTCCGTCCCCGGCGCGGTTGTCGCTCCCGGCGACGCGCCGGCCGCGAGTCTGCTGCAGATCGGCGCGTTCCTCCTCAAGGTCGGCGCTCTGACGTTCGGCGGCGGCCTCACGATGATCGCGTTCATGCAGGAACAAGTGGTGAGCCAGTTCCACTGGCTCACGCCTCAGGAGTTCATCGACGGGCTTGCCCTCGGCCAGTTCACGCCGGGACCCATCCTGATGGTCGCGGCATACGTCGGCTACAAAGTGGCGGGGGTCGCCGGCGCCGTCGTCGGTGGCGTCGCCGCGTTCCTGCCGTCCTTCGTCATGATGCTGGCGATTCTTCCGGCGTTCGATCGGGTCAGGAAGCTGGTGTGGACGCGAGCGGCCCTGAGAGGTATCGCGCCCGCCGTGATCGGTATCCTCGCCGTCTCACTCGTACGGCTGGCGCCCCACGCCCTGCCTGACGCCTTTGCGATCGCCACGCTACTGGCGACCGTGCTGGTCCTGATGGTCTGGCGGGTGGCGACGCTCAAGGTCATGCTCCTGGGCGCCGTCCTCGGGATCGTGCGGAGTCGGCTCTTCTCGCTTCCAGGGGCGAAGGCAGTGCTATCCACCGTCACGCGCGCGTGAGCGGCGCCGGGGAGGAAATCATGGTCACCCAGCAAGGGAAGGTCCTTTTCGTCTGTCTCCACGGCTCGGCCAAGAGCCTCATCGCCGCCGAGTACTTCAACCGCATCGCGGCCGCTCGCGGTCTGGCCGCCAGGGCGACGTCCGCCGGGACGGAGCCCGACGATGCGATCCCCCCGCGTGTCGCCCAGGGACTACAGGATGACGGCATCGACGTCGCGGGGCGCCGGCCGCGACGTCCCGCTCCGGCCGATGTCGATGGCGCGGCGGTCGTCGTCACGTTCGGCTGTGACCTCGGCGAGCTGGCGGCACGTGCGCCCCGCATCGAGCGCTGGGACGATGTGCCCCTAGTCAGCGAGGACTTCAGGCGCGCCCGCGATGTGATCGTCGCGCGCGTGACCCGGCTCCTCACGGACCCCGCGTTCGCCCGCTAACGGCCGTTGACCCGGCCGGCCGTGGAGGACCAAGACGCCTTGATGCCGTAGGATCGCCTCATGTTTGGCTTTCTCTGGGAGATGCGGCCGTATCTTCGGCAGGTGGCGGGCCAGCTCGTGCTGGGATCCGTGGCCGGCATCGTCATGAACACGGCCGTCGTCCTGCCGGCGATCCTGCTCGGCCGCGCGATCGACCGGGTGCTGTCCCTGGCGCGGGGCGAAGCCACCGCCGCGGACGTCGGCTGGGCCGCGCTGGCCTTCGTCGGCGGCACGCTGCTCACGGAGGTTCCGCGCATCGCGAAGCGCTGGTGGCTGATGACCGCCAACGCGAGGATCCGCGCGAACGTACGAGCCGACGCCTTCCGCGGTGTCCTCGCCTGGCCGATGGCCGATCTGCAACGCACGTCGATCGGCGATCTCATGGCCAGGATCGTCGGTGACGTCGAGGTGCTTGGCGTCGGCGTGCGCGAGTTCACCATCGAGATCTGGGACACCGTGCTCTTCTCCCTGTCGTTCGTCGTCGCCCTGCTGGTGATCGATCCGGGCCTCACGGTGCTGGCGCTCTTGCCGGCTCCGCTGGCCATGGTCCTCGCGCACGCGACCGGCCGGTGGGTCGCCGGGCGAACCACGAGCTCGCGCGAGGCGAACGCCGACCTCACCTCGGCGATTCAGGAGCATCTGGCGGGAATCAGGGTGTTGCGCCTCTTCGGCCGGGCCAGTGCGTCGGTCGCGCGGGTCGCCGAGCTGTCGCGGCGGGTCGCGGAGAGAAACCTGAGCCTCACTCGACTCAAGGGCGGCTTGCAGCCGATCTACACAACTCTGATGATCGCCGGTGTTCTCTTGATCGTCTGGCAGGGAAGCGAGCGCGTCGTTGCCGGTGTGATGACCGTCGGCGGCTTTGTGGCCTATCTCGAGCTGTTCCTCCGCTTCGTCAATCGCGGCCACCGGATCCCGCAGCTCGTGAACTCGCTGCAGAGCGGCGCCGCCGCGTATACCCGGCTGCGGCCCCTGCTCGCTCCAGCCCTGGCCGTTGCCGGCGAGCCCCGTCTCGCCTCCTTCCGCGCCGGGCACGTCGCCGGGATCGCGCGGACTGCAGGCACACCGACGCCACGAACCCCGGGCCCGATCGCGGTGTCGGTACGCGGCATGACGTTCCGGTATTCGGGCGGCGAGGGCCCGGCACTGAGTGGACTGAGCCTCGACATCCCGGCCGGGCTTCTCGTCGCGGTGACCGGGCCCGTCGGATCCGGCAAGAGCACGCTCGCCCGGTCACTGCTGGGGCTCTATCCGCTCGACGCGGGCACGGTGCTCATCGACGGCCGTCCCCTCGCCTCGCTCACGCCCGAGGAACGGAGGGGGCTCATCGGCTACCTGCCCCAGGACGCGCTCCTGTTCTCGGGCTCTCTGCGAGAAAACCTCACGCTCGGCCGCGGCGGCGGCCCACACGACGACCCATTTCTGCGAGATGTGGCAAGGTTGGCGGCGCTGGAGGAGGACGTGTCCGGATTTCCGCGCGGCCTGGACACGGAAATCGGCGAGCTCGGAGTGCGGCTCTCCGGCGGCCAGCGTCAGCGAGTCGGGTTGGCGCGCGCGATCGCCGCGGCCGCGCCCCGCTTTCCGGGGCTCCTGGTCCTGGACGATCCGTTCTCAGCGGTCGACGTCTCGACCGAGGCCCGCATCGTGGCGTCGCTGAAGCAGGCGTTCGGTCCGGACGCGCCCGCTGAAGACCGCGTGACGATCGTTCTGTGTTCGCACCGCCTGGCGGCGTTTCCGCATGCCGATCTGGTCGTGGTGCTGCAAGACGGCCGGATCGAGGAAATCGGAAAGCACGCCGAGCTGATGGCCGCGTCCGGCCTGTACGCACGCATCTATCGGGCGCAGCTCAATGCCGAGATGGCGCCCACAGACGTGGCCCGGCTATGAGTCGCCTCGTCCTCGTCGATGCCCGTGACGGCGGCGAAGTCAGGTCGCTGGCCGGTCATCTGGCGAGCCTGCTGAGGCCCTGGCGCGTCAGAGCGAGCGTCGTCGTGCTGTTCGTGCTCGCCGCCGCGTCCTTCGAGCTCGTGCCTCCGTTCATCATCCGGACGATCGTCGACGACCATCTGACGACGGGGCGACCGGCTGGCCTGCTCTTCCTCGCCGTCCTGTACCTGGGCGCTAACGCCGCAATCCAGGCGATGACGTTTCTCTACAGCTATCTCGCCGCGACCGTCGCACAGGGGGTGCTGAACGGGGTGCGGGTGCGCCTCTTTGCTCATCTTCAGCGGTTGCCGATCGGCTACTTCGACCGGACGCCGGTGGGCGACGTCATCAGCCGCTGCACGTCCGACGTCGAGACGCTGGACACCGTGTTCTCGACGGGCGTCGCCGTCCTGGTGGCCAATCTCGTGCGGCTCGTGACCGTCGCGATCGGGATGGTGATCCTCAGTCCGGCCCTCACCCTCGTGGCTGCTCTGGTAGCGCCGCCGCTGGTCATCATCATCAGGTATCTACAAGTACGCCTCCGGCAAGCCGAGCGGGCCACTCGCATCGCGGTGGGAGCGCTCTCCGCTCGTCTCCAGGAAAGCCTGCGGGGCGCGGAGGTCATTCGGGCTTTCGGCCGGGAACGCGAAGCCGTCGCAGGGTTTCGTCGGGTGCTCGCCGATGTCCTCGCAGCGTCGAACCGCGCCACGGCGTTCTCGGCCCTCTACACACCGATGACCGCCATACTTTCGGCGCTCGCGGTCGCCGCGCTGCTCTGGGCCGGAACGCGACAGGCGTTCGACGCGTTCGATATCTCGCTGGGCACGCTCGCGGCGTTCCTGATTCTCCTGCAACGCTTCTTCCAGCCGATCACCGCCCTGGGCGAGGAATGGCAGACGGTCCAGAGTGCCATGGCGGGCGCCGAGCGCATCTTCGGGGCGTTGGCCCTGACGCCCGAACCCGCTGTGCCCGTCGCCGTGCTGGCGGAACACGGCAACGGGCTGGCGCCGATTCACCTCGACAATGTCGCGTTCGGATACGCAGAAGGGCAGCCCGTCCTGCATCGCGTCTCTCTCGTGGTCAACCTCGGCGAACACGTGGCACTGGTTGGGCGCACCGGCGCCGGCAAGACCAGCGCCCTCCATTTGCTCGCGGGCCTCTACGCGCCGTGGGCGGGCACCGTCCGGATCGCCAGCCGTGACCCGCGCTCCTTGAAGGAAGCGGAGCGCCGGCGGGTCCTGGGCGTCGTCCCGCAAGTCGTGCAGCTGTTCTCGGGGACAGTCTTCGAGAATCTCACGCTCGGGGATGACACGGTGCCCGAGGAAGCCGTGCTCGAGGCGGCCCGGATCGCGGGCGCCGACGCATTTGTTCGAGCGCTCCCGCAGGGCTATCGGACCCAGCTCGTCGGCAGCGGCGGCGGCAGCGGAGCGCAGCTCTCCGCTGGTCAGCAGCAGCTGCTCGCTCTGGCCCGGGCTCTGGTGCCGAGACCGGCGGTCCTCCTGCTGGACGAGGCGACCGCGGCGATCGACAGTGTCAGCGACGCGGCGTTTCGCGCGGCGCTGCGCGAGTCTGTCTTGCCGACCGGATGCGCCGTGCTGACCGTGGCCCACCGGCTTTCGACCGCCGTCGAAGCCGACCGGGTGATCGTCCTCGACAAGGGCCACATCGTGGAAGAAGGCGCTCCCGGCGAGCTCACCCGGCGTGACGGACGCTTCGCCGCTCTGCTGGAGCTGGAGGCCGCCGGCTGGGACTGGCGATCGGGTCCCTGAGGGCGGCTCTCCAGCTCGTCGTCGCGGCTCGTTACCTCACTTCGAGATGGTGACCAGGGTCACGGTGTTGACCAGGCTGTTGGCCAGCACGAAGTTGCCGTCCCGCGTGACCGAGGTGTTACGCACGATGTTCCCACCGCCCGGGATTGCCCAGCTCTGGAATTTCTCGGTCTTGGGATCGAAGCGCACGATGGTATTCGGGGTCGTCCCGGACTCGCTGTACCAGATCACGTCGTTGATCGCCGAGATGCCGTAGGGCTCGGACTTCGGCCCGCTCGGCGACGGCCACTCGGTCACCTTGCCGGTTGCCGGATCGAGCCGGCCCAGATAGCCCCGCGAGAAGTCGCTGTACCAGACGATATCGTCGCTGGTGATCGCGATGCGCCGTGGGCGAGAAGCCGCGTCCGGCAGCGGGTACTCACGAATTTCGAGCGTCCGCGGATCGACGCTTCCCACCTTGTTGGCGCCGAACGCGACCCAGAACACGGTCCCCTTCGAATTCACCGCCATACCATACGGGCGCGACTTCGGGGTCGGCGGCGTGAGCAGCTTGATCTCGCCGGTTTTCGGATCGAGCCGTCCCACCCGGTTGGCGTTCTGGGCCGTGAACCACAGGATCCCGCTCTGATCGAAGATCAGCGTGTGCGGATCCTTCACGTCCGGATCCGGCATCCTGTACTCGGTGACCGCGCCCGTCTTCGGGTCAAGCTTGCCGATCAGCGCCCCGGTGTTGCCGGTGTACCAGATGTTACCGGCCTTATCCTCGTCGAGGCCGTGCGGCCCGGAGTGAGGTGTCTTGAGGGGATATTCCTTGATGTTGCCGGTCTTCGGATCGACGCGGCCAAGCATGTTCGTCATCTGGCCCGTGTACCAGAGCGCTCCGTCCCTTGTCGCCAGCGGATCGTGCGGCCGCGACCCGGGTGTGAGCACCTGCCACTCCTTGATCGAAACCTTGGCGGGCCCCGGGATCACGGCTCCTGCGGGCTTCGACTTCTCCGGGAAGTTCTTGGTCAAGTACTCCGTGACCGTGGCCAGCTGATCCGCTGGCACAACGACTCCGTGATTGGTCATCATCCGCATGACGGTGCGCCACCCCTCGGCCGTGTACCCGGCGCCGAGACGCGCCTGGAACGGGTGGCAGCTGTTGCAACTGGCCGCGACTATTTCCTTGCCCTTCCCCTCGGGTAACTCCTGGCCCCGGGCAGGAAGTGCCCCGCACAGCAGAACGGTTACCGCCAGAGACAGAAGTGCGAGCAGGCTCATGGCCGCCTCCATTTGGAAGATCCTGGACCGGACTTCGACCGGGCGATTCTAGCGACGCCCCGGGCCCGGCGCAAATTCCCCGAACATTTGCCCATCGCCTCCGAAGCCGCGACGCGCGATAATGCCCGCCACCTGAACCTTCACTGGAGGACGCCATGGCCAAGAAGATCCTGTTCGTCGGGGCCGGAGCCATCGGAAGCTACATCGGATCGTTTCTCTCGCGTGCCGGTCACGACGTGACGCTCGTCGATCCGTGGGCCGAGCAGGTCGAGACGATCCGCAAGAAAGGCATCTCGGTCACCGGTCCGCACGACCCGTTCGAGGCGCACCCCAAGGCCTTTCATCTCGGCGAATCGCAGCGCCTGCCGCGCGACTTCGACATGGCGTTCGTCGCCATGAAGGTCTACGACACGCCGTGGGCGGCCCAGGTGGCGCTACGGCACATCAAGCCCGAGGGGTTCATCGTCGCCTCCGAGAACTGCTGGCCGGATCCGATGGTGGCCTCCGTCGCCGGCCCCTCGCGCTCACTCGGGCTGATCATGTCGAAGATCGGCGTGGCGTTGTGGAAGCCCGGCCAGGTCGAGCGCGGCGCGGAAAAGGGCCAGGGCACCGGGCACGACGTCTTCCGCGTGGGCGAGCACGACGGGCGCATCACGGCGCGCGCCAAGGAAGTGGCCGAGATGCTCACGGTCATCGACGGCTCCCTGGCGACGGACAATCTGTGGGGCGAGCGCTGGTCGAAGCTCTGCGCCAACTCCACGGGTAATCCCGTGCAGGCCATGTCCGGCCTCGGCTCGTCCGAGATCGCGTCCAGCGAAGTGGGCCGCGCGATCACGATCCACCTCGGGGCGGAGTCGGCCCGCGTGGGGCTGGCCCTCGGCTATCGCATCCCCAAGTTCAACGGCAACACCCCGGAGCAGTGGGCGGCCGCCGACCAGCGCGACGTCTACGACAAGCTGGACCGCATGCTCACGCCGACCTCGGCGGGTGGCCGCAACTGGCGTTCTTCGATGGGGCAGGACGTGACCAAGGGCCGGCCCACCGAGATCGATTACATGAACGGCCACGTGGTGACGAAGGGACGCGAGGTCGGCGTGCCCACGCCCGTCTCCACGGCGACCGTCGAGATGGTCCGCGAGATCGACGCCGGCACGCGCAAGCCGGAGGCGCAGAACATCGGACTGGTCCTGCGCCGTGCGGGTGTCTAGCCCGCGGCTCTACGGCGCGGCTCTCCTTCTCGTAGTCGCGGCGCTGACGGCGCCGGCCGGGGACTCGCAGGCGGCGGGCCCGGCCGGTCAGGTGACGTACGCGTTCCACGTCACGCTGGCGCCGCGCTGGCTCGATCCGGGCGAGACGGAGTCGGCCATCACGCCGTTCAAGGTCCTGTACGCGATCCACGATGCGCTGGTGAAGCCGATGCCGGCCGGCCAGACGACGCCGAGCCTCGCCGAGTCCTGGACGATGTCGCCGGACGGCCTCAGCTACACGTTCCTCCTGCGTCAGAACATCAAGTTCCACAACGGCGACCCGGTGACGCCCGACGACGTCAAGTTCTCGTTCGAGCGCTACAACGGCGGTGCGGCGAAGCTCCTGAAGGAAAAGGTCAAGGAGGTCCAGATCGTCGACGCCCGCCGGGTCAAGTTCGTGCTCAGAGAGGCGTGGCCCGACTTCATGACGTTCTACGGGACCACGGCGACCGGCGCGGGCTGGATCGTCCCGAAGAAGTACGTGGAGAAGGTCGGGGTCGAGGGCTTCCGGAAGGCGCCGATCGGCGCGGGCCCCTATCGCTTCGTCAGCTCGACTCCGGGCATCGAGATCGTCCTCGAGGCGTTCGAGGGCTACTGGCGCAAGACTCCGAGCGTGAAGCGGCTCGTCTTCAAGAGCGTCCCGGACGAGACGACGCGCGCCGCCGCCCTCAAGCGCGGCGAGGCGGACGTGGTCTATTTCCTGGGCGGGCCCGTGGCCGAGGACGTCCAGAAGACCCCGGGGCTCAAGCTCACCGCCGTGCGGACCAACACCGTCTTCTTCCTCGACTTCACCGAGCAGTGGGACCCGAAGTCGCCCTGGCACGACCGGCGGGTTCGGCTCGCCGCCAGCGTCGCGATCGACCGCAAGACCCTGAACGAGGCCGAGCAGCTCGGCTACGCGGGCATCACCGGCAACATCGTCCCGCGGCACATGGAGTTCGCGCTGCCGATCGATCCACACCCGTACGATCCCAAGCGCGCCAAGCAGCTCCTGGTGGAAGCCGGCTACCCGAACGGGTTCGACGCCGGCGACCTCACGCCCAACCCGCCTTACTTCTCGATGGCCGAGGCGATCGCCGGCAACCTCGGCGCGATCGGCATCCGCACGCGCGTGCGGACGATGGAGCGCGCCGCGTTCCTGGCGACGTGGGGGGAGAAGAAGATCCGCGGCATCGTGCTGGGCGCGCAGGGCGCGGGCGGCAACGCGGCCACGCGCATCGAGGGGCTCGCCACGAAGGAGGGCCGCTACGCCTACGGCGTCCTGCCCGAGGTCGAGGATCTCTTCCAGCGCCAGGCCAAGGAGCTCGACCGCAAGAAGCGCGAGGAGCTCTTGCACCAGATCCAGAAGATCCTGCACGAGCGCGTCGTGTTCGCTCCGATCTGGGAGAACGGCTTCATTCGCGCCTTCGGACCGAGAGTGCAGGAGGCGGCGCTCACCCTGATTCCCGCGTACCCGTATTCGGCACCGTACGAAGACGTTCGGCTCAAGCCCTGACGCCGAGCCCGCCTACTGGCGCCGCCAGTGCAAGGGCACGTTCCAGTTCGATCGCATCGGCACCAAGCTGATCGAGGACATGGGCGTCGAGACCCTCATGTGGGGCTCCGACTACCCACACGGCGACGGCGTGTGGCCGGAGTCGTCGAAGTACATCGAGGAGCAGTTCGGCCACCTGCCGGCCGATGTCACGCACAAGATCACCTGCGAGAACGCGGGGAAGTTCTACGGGCTGATGTAGGCGCCGCGCGCGTCAGCGGCCGAGGTCGCGGACGACGCCGCGCCAGAGCGCGATCGTCTCCGCGCCGGCCGGATCGACCGGCAGCTTGCGCACGGCGGTGTGAACCATGATCAGCCGCCGGGACGGATCGACGTAAATCGCCTGGCCCCGAATGCCGAGGAACGCGAACATCCGACGCTCCTCGGGAGCCATCCACGTCTCCGGGAAGATCCAGGTCTGGTTGCCGTAGCCGAAGAACCGCGTCGCGGTGCGGGGCGCCAGATGCGGCTGATCGGGGCGCACGGTCGTGGCGTCCGGGATCCAGGCGGCCGGAATGACCTGCCGGCCGCGGCAGTTCCCGTCGTGAGCGAGCAGCAGCCCGAGCCGCGCGTAGTCGCGCAGCACGGCGTTGAGGCAGCAGAAGGTCGACTCCTGGCCCGCGCGGTCCACGAGCCAGGTCGCGTCGGCCTCGGCGCCGATCGGCTGCCAGATCTTCTCCTGCAAGTAGGCCCCGACCGGGCGGCCGAGCGCGTGAGTCAAGACCAGGCCCAGCACCTGAGTCTCGACCGAGGCGTACGAGAATCGGGTTCCGCCCGGCGCGGTCCGCTCGTTGAACTGCGTCACCGCCGCGACGCCGCCGGGCCCGCGTAGCCAGAACGTGTCGCTGGCCAGCCGCGTGATGTCGTCGCGTCCCGAGTACTCCTCGATGAAGCGCACGCCGGACGACATCTGGAGCAAGTGCCGAAGCGAGGTCCGTCCGTACTCGGTACCCGCCAGCCCCGGAACGTAGGCCGCGGCGGGGTCGTCGACCGACCGAATGCGGCCTTCCGCGATGGCGATGCCGATCAGCATCGACGTGACGGTCTTGGCCATCGAAAACGACGTGAAGCGGTGCCGATCGTTGCGCGCGTACTGGTAGCGCTCGACGAGGATCGTGTCGTCGCGCGCGATGAGGAGCCCGGTGGTCGGGTTCCGCGCGAGGTACTGGTCCAGGCCGAGACTCTCGCCCCGATAATCGTAGCGAACCGCGGGCTCGGCCGGCGAGCGCGCGAGCCGCGACGGCGCCGCAGCCCGCCGGATCAGCCGCCCCTCGAAGATCTCGTCCATGTGGCTGAGCGAGCCGACGAGGAACGGAGCCTGAGAGTGGGTCGACCGGTCGCCGATCGGGTAGCTGCTGGCGGCGCCGTATTGGTCGGCGTCCGGACCCACCGGGGAAGTACGGACCTGCGCGGCGGACTGCGCCTGGGACCGCGGCGCGGAGGATGACGGGGCCGATACGGAACAGGCGGCGGTGGCGATCGCCGCGAAGACCAGCGCGGCCGGTGCTCGAAGAGTCCTGATCACGACGCCGGAGCGGACGCCGCGTCGCGAGAGCCGGCGGCGGCCCTGGCGACGCGGCGTCGCGCCGAGACTACTTACTGCAGCGGCGAGAAGGCCGCCGGAAGGAGGATCTTGTTCTCCTGGGTGATGAGGCGATCGCCGCCGCCCGGCGGTGGCCACACGCCCTTCTTGCGCGCGTCGTCACGCACCTGCATGCGATTGTCCATGCTCGAGTAGGCCCAGATGTGGACGAACCCGTTGGCGCGGCCGAACTCGACCGGGCCGGCGAACACGATCGGGGAGAGCTTGCCACGCTCGGCGATCTTCGATTCCCAGCCCTTCGCCAGATCCGCGATCGTGCCCGGCTTGATCGTGTAGTAGCGCAGCTCGTAGACGGGGCCCAGCTTGCCCGGATGCGGCTCGGGAATGAACCCGAACGGCGTGATGATCTCGGAGCGCATCGCGCGGATGAACTCCTGGATCTTCGGCGGCCAGTTCGCCTCCTTCGACGCCTCGCCCCGCACGCGCGCGCGATCGGCCAGATCCTTGTAGCCCCAGATGTGGACGATCTCGTTGAGCGGCCCGACCTCGGTGTGCAAGAAGGCCGTCAGCTCGGAGTACTTCTTGCGGTACTGGTAGGCGTCACCGAAGCGCTTCTCGACCTCGGCGAGACTGCCGGGAGCGATCTGGTAGGTGCGAATCTCGTAAATCAAGTGCGACTCCTTTCGGCGGTGAGGGTTGGCGCCCCGCACAGCGCGGGTAGGGCCTTCATTAAGCCCGGAGCGTGGGCGCCGTCAACTGCTTTCGTGGAGGCGCTTCACGAGGAGCGCATTATCGAGCCCGAGAATGATAGAGTCTGGGCCACACCCAAGGAGGTCGGGCATGGCGAACACTGTAGGAACCTCGCACGTTTACGTCGGGACCGCGGCGCGAATCCCGGGAGCCCTCGGGGGGATTTTCCGGCAAACCGTCGGGAGCGATCAGTGGGAGCCCCTTCGCAAGGGCCTGCCGGAGCGCATGGACGTGCAGGCGATCACCATCCACCCGACCGATCGCAACCTCATCTACGCCGGCTCCCAGAACGGGCCGTACCGCAGCCGGGACGGCGGAGAGAGCTGGGAGAAGCTCCCCTTCCCGGACGACGGACTGGAAGTCTGGTCGATCCTCATGCACCCGCGCGATCCGCGCATCATGTACCTCGGGACCTCGCCGGTGGCGATCTACCGGAGCGAGAACGGCGGCGACAGCTGGAGCAAGCTGCCGCGCGTGACCTCGCCGGGGCGCGTGAAGATGAACTTCCCCTGCCGCGTCATCCGTCTCGCGATCGATCCGACCAATCCGGATGAGGTCTACGCGGGGCTCGAGGTCGACGGCGTGCTGAGATCCCGCGACCGGGGCGAAACCTGGGAGGACATCGGCGACGATCTCGTCCGGCTCGCGCAGCGTACGCACCTCAAGAGCCAGATCGCCAGCGACACCGAGAACGAGGGCATGCTCGACTCCCACGCGCTCACCATCTCGAGCGCGCAGCCCGGCACGGTCTTCCTCGCCGTGCGCATGGGCCTCTTCCGCAGCGCCGATCGCGGCAAGACCTGGGAGGACATGGAGATCGGCCGCTTCTCGCCGCTGACCTACGCGCGCGACGTCAAGGTGTCGCCGCACGATCCCAGGACGCTGGTGGCCGCGCTCAGCCCCGCCGCGCGGAGCAAGGACGGCTCGCTCTATCGCAGCGACGACCTTGGCCAGTCCTGGCGCCGCATCGACCACGGGATCAAGGCCGAGAGCACGATGATGGCGGTGTCGTTGCACCCGCGCGACCCCGATCAGGTCTACAGCGTCGCGCGGCTGGGGCAGGTCTTCGGCACCCGCGACGGCGGGAAGAGCTGGAAGGAGTGGCGGCTCCCGGAGCAGGTGAAGGACGTCTACGCCGTCGCCTGCGCTTAGCGCTCAGCAGCGCCCTAAGGATCCTTTCCTGGGGCGCTGCGAGCACCGTGTGAGGGGGCGATGGGACGGAAGTCACGCGAAAAGCGTGAGCGTCGCAAGCAGAATACCTCATCGCTCACCGACCACCACCGCGAAGGTTCTCGCCTCGTGCCGCCCTTGGCTCGTTTGCCGGCTCTTGCTCCCCATTCCTGGTTGCATGAGCGCCTACCGGAACTGTTGTGGGCTGCGCTACTGCTTGATGCCGTACCGCGCGAACAAATTCTTGAGCTCTTTAGAACGCTCGGGACGCGAATAACGGACGCTGGCGCTAACGCCCCCTTCGACGTACGACACACAGGATTGGCCGGAGCACTTCCTCGCTCCAAAGAGATCTTTATCGATTTCATCTGCAAGCCTGAGCGGGCGCGCCGAGCTCTCCGGCCACTGTTGCTGTATCCCGGACTGCCAGGACGCGAAGCTTGGACCGCAGCAATCGTCGGTGACGCGAATTCGGAAGATTGGCCGCGCGTTGCCCAGGCAGTCGCAGCGGTGCTCGACCACCAATCTCAGGAATCCACCGACCTCCGTTGGCTGACTCTGTTGTGTCGGATGGCGGCCGGGAAGTACCACATGCCGGAGGAGATGGCCAAGGAACTTTCTCTATACCCTTACCTGGGTGACCAAAGAAAGGTGCGGCCAAGCATTCGCGCCGCGGAACTCGCCATGGCAGGTATCGAGGCCGGGCCGGCGGCTCATGTGTCACGCGCGTGGCCGTCGGAGTTCTGGGACTACTCCCTACAAAACACGCCCTGTTTCGCACTTCCGGATCGCGAGCCGTCTCCGTACCCACCTGCTGGGACGAGCAAAGACCGTGTTGCGAAGGCGCGAGAAGCCGTGGTGGCCCACTCCACTCGTACGCGCCAGACATCTGCTGTGGATCCGAAGCACGACACCGTGTTCGGAGCAGCGCTCTTCGCTCTCGACATCCTTGCGGAACTCTTGCGCATCGGTTCGAGCACCACAGTCATGGCGAGGGTCGCCCTCAGGACGCTTCTCGACGTTCGCGTCACTCTCGCATACCTTCAGCATGAGAATTCGGTGGATCTCTGGCAGTCTTTTCGCGTCTACGGTGCCGGTCAAGTCAAGCTAGCTGTCCTCAAGCTTGAGGAGGCAAAAGATCAGCCATTTTCCATACCCATCGAACGGCTCCGCGCATTGGCCAACGAGGATGTGTGGCAGGAGTTTTTGCAGATCGACCTCGGCCATTGGGCGAACTCGAACCTCCGCGTAATGAGCGGTGAAGCCGGCGTCAAAGACGAATACGATCAGATCTATCCGTGGGCATCTGCTTACTCCCACGGTCACTGGGGTGCCATCCGAGAATCGGAGTTCGACATCTGCGGAAATGCTCTGCATCGGCTTCACCGTCTTCCAAGATCCGAGTTACGGCCTCCTCCGGATGTAATTCCAGATGCGATCAGGCTAGTCGACGCGATTTTGATGACCGTCAATGATGCGTATCCAGAATTGGCGATCAGGGTCCAGACCTAGGCGCAAAACCGCCGATCCTCGCGTTGCAGAGTTGACTGCCCCAGCCAGCAGCAAGGCCCGACCGAAGCCGGTACAGACTTGTGGGCCAGCTATCACTCTCAGGGCTTCGCCGCGACCACGATCCGGTAGCCGAGGTCGATTTCGGACCGGTCGAGGAGATGGCCGAAGCGGCGCGCCCACGTCCCGTCCTCGAGGTCGCGCCGCAGCCGCTCGAGCCCCGCTTCAACATCGCTGGGCGTCATCTTCGCGAACGTCGAGATCGCGCTGCGCACGCCCGCGTCCAGATAGGCGTGCGGCCGACGCCAGTAGGCGCCCAGGAAGCCGTCGACACAATCGTGGGGAATCGGCAGCGGATACACCTCGATATGTCCCAGCGCCCGCCTGAACTCCTCGATGGCGGGGCAGATCTGCCGGTCGATCGCGGCGAGCTCGGGGAAGTAGTCGTCGACCAGCCAAAAGCTGAAATCCAGGGGGTCCCAGGTGACCACAACGACGCGCCGCCGGGCGACGCGCCCGAGCTCGTCGAGCCCGCGATTCTTGTCGGGCCAGTGGTGGACGGTCAGGACCGCCAGCGCCGCCGCGAACCCGCCGTCGCGGAACGGCAGCTCGGTCGCGGAGGCCTGAACCACCGGCGCGCTGCCGGCGCTCCGCTGCCGGATCATCGTCATCGCCGGCTCCACCGCGACGACGGATCGGTCGGCGGGCTCGTAGGAGCCGGCGCCCGCGCCGACGTTCACGACCGTCTCGGTCTCCCCTAGCGCCCGCGTGATCGCCGCGGCCAGGCGCGGATCGGGGCGCCGACGAGCGCGGTAGCCGACACCGATCTCGTCGTAGAGCTCGGCCATCCAGAGAGTGGCCGATCAGGCGGGCGTGAACATCGGGACCGGCGGTCCGCCGTCGGTTGGCTTGAACACGACCTTCACGCGGTGCCCGACCCGGATGGCGTCCAGGTCGCAGTCGACGATGTTGGTCATCATCGTCACGCCTTCCTCCAGGGTCACGTACGCGATCGCGTAGGGCACCGGCACCCGCCGCATGACGCTGTAGGAGTAGATCGTGCCGCGGCCGGACGCCGTGATCCATTCCGTCCGGTCGCTCGAGCAATACGGGCAGATCGCGCGCGGATAGAAGTGCGACTGGCTACACGCCGCGCACTTCTTGAGCATCAAGGTGCCCTGGGCGGCCGCGTCGAAGAACGGCTTGATCTCCGGGTTCACGCTGGGCGCGGGATACTTCCGCTCCGTGGTGGCCATGGCGTTACTCCCTGCCCATGATGACGGTGGCGCTGCCGTGGCGCGTGCCCAGCGAGCCCCCGGTGCCGTGCGCCAGCGCCACGTCGCAGTTCCTCACCTGCACCTTGGGATGCGCCTCGCCGCGCAGCTGCCGCACCGCCTCGACCACCTTCGTCAAGCCGCCGCGATTGGCCGGATGGTTGTTGCAGAGCCCGCCGCCGTCCGTGTTGAAGGGCAGCTTGCCGACGCCGGAGATGAGATTGCCGTCGGCGACGAACTTGCCGCCCTGCCCCTTCGCGCAGAAGCCGAGGTCCTCGAGGGTGATGAGCACGGTGATCGTGAAGCTGTCATAGATCGACGCGTACTTGATGTCAGCGTGCTTCACGCCGGCCTCGGCGAACGCCGCCGGGCCCGACCAGACCGCGCCCGAGTAGGTCAGGTCGATCTTGCCGCCCATCTGATGCTTCGGCGCCTCGCCGGCGCCCAGCACCTTCACCAGCGGGCGCTTCAGGCTCCGCGCGATCTCGGGCTTGACGACCACGATGGCGCCGCCGCCGTCGGTGATGACGCAGCAGTCGAGCCGGTGCAGCGGGTCGGAGATCATCGGCGAGTTGATGACGTCCTCGACCGTGACCACGTCGCGCAAGAGCGCATTCGGGTTGTGCTGGGCGTGCTGGGAGGCGGCCACCTTGATCCAGGCAAGCTGAGCGCTGGTGGTACCGTACTGGTGCATGTGCCGCATGGCGGCCATCCCGTACTGGTTCGCCACCGTGGGGCCATACGGGTACTCGAACGGCGCGTCCGGCGAGGCGGCGACGGGCGCGCGCGGCACGGTGCCGGTGGCGACGCCCTCTGCGCGGGGCCGGCCCGCCAGCGTGATGAGCGCGACGTTGCACCGGCCGAGCGCGATCGCCTCGGCGGCGTGCCCGACGTGGATGACGTAGGACGACCCGCCGGTCTCCGTCGAGTCCATGTGTCGGAGCTTGAGCCCCATGTAGTCGGCCATCGAGAGCGGCCCGAGGCCCGGCGCGTCGCCCGCGCAGAAGTAACCGTCGACGTCGTCCTTGGTGAGACCTGCGTCCGCCAGCGCGCCCATCGCGGATTCGGCGTGCAGCTGAGCCAGCGACTGGGTGTCGGCCTTGCGTGTGGGATGCTCGTAGACGCCCGCGATGTACGCCTTGCCCTTGATCGTCATGGACGCACCGTCCTCCCCGCTCGGTCCCTCTGAGCGCCCCGCATTCTACTCCCAGACCGGGGTGGGCGGCAGTGGGATACACTCTCGGGATGATCGAGCCGCTGCTCGCTTACCTGCACTACCTGACCATCATCCTCACCGGCGGCTTCCTCGTCGGCGAGCTGGTCGTGTGCCGCCCGGAAATAACTCCGGAGCAGCGCCACCGCCTGCCGGGCATCGACGTGGTCTTCTTCGTGGCCGCGCTGCTGACGCTCGCCACCGGCCTGCTGCGGCTGTTCTTCTACGCGAAGGGCGTGAGCTTCTACGTCGGCAATCCGTTCTTCTGGGTGAAGATGGCGCTCTACGTGATCATCGCGGCGATGTCGATCGCGCCGACGCGCGCGTTCGGCCGCTGGAAGCGCGCGCTCGACGCGGGTGGGGCCCCGCCAACGGCCCCGGAGATCGCCGGCGTGCGGCGTCTGCTGCACATCGAGCTCGGGTTACTGGCGCTCATGCCGCTGATGGCCGTGCTCATGGCCCGCGGCATCGGGCGCTGAGCGTCAGCCGCCGGCCACGCCCTGCGTGTTCACGTAGAGCGCGTAGAGCGACTGGCTGGCGGCCATGAAAAGCCGGTTGCGCTTGACGCCGCCGAAGCAGAGATTGGCGCAGCGCTCCGGGAGCAGGATGCGGCCGATGAGCTTGCCGGCGGGGTCGAAGATGGCCACGCCGTCCAGGCCCTCGCCACCGCCCCACCCGCACCAGAGGTTGCCGTCGACATCGCAGCGCATGCCGTCGGGGACTCCGTCGCCGGCATTGATGAAGAGCCGGTTGTTGGCGAGCTTCGCCCCGCCGTCGACGACGTCGAAGACGCGAATCTCGCGCGGCATGGCGCCGCTGACGACGACGTACAGCTTCGACTCGTCGGGCGAAAAGCAGAGCCCGTTGGGCCGATTGATCTCGCCGGTCGCCACCGACAGTTGACCGCTTCGCCCATCGACCCGATAGACGTTCGTCCCGAGCTCGGGCGTCGCGACGTGGCCCTCGTAGTTGCCGAGAATGCCGAAGGTCGGATCGCTGAACCAGACGGAGCCGTCCGACTTGCAGACCACGTCGTTCGGCGAGTTGAGCAGCTTGCCCTCGTAGCGATCGGCCAGCACCGTGATGGTGCCGTCGTGCTCGGTGCGGGTGACCCGGCGTGCGTCGTGCTCGCACGACACCAGGCGCCCCTGGCGATCGCGGGTGTTGCCGTTGGTGTTGTTCGACGGCCTGCGAAAGACGCTCACGACGCCCGTCTCTTCTTCCCACTTCATCACGCGATTGTTCGGAATGTCGCTCCAGAGCAGGAAGCGCCCGTCGCCGAACCACACCGGCCCCTCCGACCACCGGAAGCCCGTCGCCAGCCGCTCAACGGCCGCCAGATTGAGCCGATACTTCGCAAAGCTCGGATCCAGCCCCTGCACAGCCGGATCCGGATATCTCACAGGCTCCCCCCGCCACCGATCCATGCCTGACCCCCTTGAGCGATCGCCGACTCCGACGCCGAGCTAGCACCACGTCGTGAATCGGCGGAAGTCTACCACCCCGCCGCCCGACTGCCCGGCAACCCGCGGAGAGCTTGCGTCGAGCGGGCGGAACGCGATACATAGCTCTAACGTCATTCTCCCGAGGAGAGCGCCAATGAGCGAGACGCAGAAGCTCTTGCTGCACAAGGACGGCCCGATCGGCTGGATCATCTTCAACCAGCCGGAAAAGCGGAACGCGGTGAGCCTGGAGATGTGGCAGATGATGCCGGAGTACGTGCAGGACCTGTCTAGCGACGACGCCATCCGAGTCGTTGTCCTGCGCGGCGCCGGCGACCAGGCCTTCGTGGCGGGCGCCGACATCTCCCAGTTCAAGGAGCGGCGGCGCAACATGGCCGACCAGGAGGAGTACGCCCGCATCTCGTCGAAGGGTCAGGACTCGCTCGGCACGCTGACCAAGCCGCTGCTCGCGATGATCCACGGCTATTGCGTCGGCGGCGGCGTCGGCATCGCCATCGGCTGTGACATGCGCCTCGCCTCCGACGAGGCGCGCTTCGGCATCCCGGCGGCGCGCCTCGGTCTCGGCTACCACTACAAGGGCATGGAAAAGCTGATGAAGCTCGTCGGACCCGCGTACACGAAGGAGATCTTCTTCACTGCCCGCACTGACTTCAGTTCGCAGGACGCTCTTCGCATGGGGCTGGTGAACCAGGTCGTGCCGAAGGCGGAGCTGGAGAGCTTCACGCGCAACTACGCGCTCACGATGGCGCGCAACGCCCCGCTGACGCTCAAGTCCGCGAAGGCCACCGTCGACCAGCTCGTGAAGCCCGACGACGAGCGCGACCTGACGATGCTCGACAAGCTGATCACCGACTGCTTCAACAGCCAGGACTATCAGGAGGGCGTGAAGGCCTTCTCCGAGAAGCGGCGGCCGCAGTTCCAGGGCCGGTGAGCGAGGCCCTGTAGAACGCGCCATGCCGCCCCAGAGCCTCAAGATCGACAACGCCCGCTACATCATCACCGTCGATCCGGAGCGGCGGATCATCCAGGACGGCTCGATCCTCGTCGAGAACGGGAGCGTGAGCCGCGTGGGCAAGGCGGCGGCGCTGACGAATGCCCGGGCGGACCGCGTGATCGACGCTCGCAACCTGGTGGTGACGCCCGGGTTCCTCAACGGCCACATGCACATCAGCTACGCGCACGCCGTGCGCGGGATCTTCCCGGACAACCTGGGAAGCCCGCTGAGCCACGTGTTCAAGCTCCAGATGGCGATGACCGAGGAAGAGGAGCACGCCACGACGCTCCTCGGCCTCGTGGAGCTCGTGAAGAACGGTACGGTCTGCTTCGTGGACCCGGGCAGCACCAAGTTCCCGGACGCGTGCCTGCAGGCTTACCAGGACGCCGGCATCCGCGTGATCCTGGGCGACTGCGTGACCGACCAGGACGCGCCCTTCCCCCTGCCCCGCTACTCCACGGCCGAAGCGGTCACGCGCACGACGTCGTTCCTCAAGAAGTGGCAGGGACGGCTCGACGGACGGATCTACGCGTGGGCCATGCCGTTCTCGCCGGAGACGTGCAGCGCCGACCTCCTGCGCCAGCTCAAGCGCGTGGCCGACGAGCGCCACACACGCCTGACGCTTCATCACAACAGCGGCCCCCAGGCCCGCAAGGACTCTCAGGCGCGGAACGGCCACACGCCGACCGAGTACCTGGAGTCGATTGGCGTCCTCGGACCCAACGTGGTCCTCGCCCACTCGCTTGGTGTAGACGACGCGGAGATCGAGTGCCTGGCGCGGACGGGAGCGACGGTCGCGATGTGCCCGGTCACCGCCGCCAAGGGCGGCCGGGGAGTGGCGGAATTCGGGCGGATGCCGGAGCTGCTCGCCAAGCGCGTGAAGGTCGCGCTCGGCTGCGACTCTCCCAACAACTCGAACCACCTCGACATCGTGCGCGCGATGAACATGGCGGCAATCCAGTACAAGGACGCCCGCCAGGACATGCGGATGGTCCCGGCCGAGTCGGCGCTCGAGATGGCGACGCTGATCGGCGCCCAGGCGCTCGGCGTCGCGGACGAGATCGGGTCGATCGAGACGGGGAAGCGGGCCGACCTCGTGCTCTTCGACACGCAGCGCCCGGAGTGGCAGGCGCTGTTCAACCCGGTCAACAACCTGGTCTACAACGCCGACGGCCGCAGCGTGCACACGGTCATCGTGGACGGCCGTGTGGTGGTCGACGCCTATCGCCAGTCGTTCGTCGACGAGCCCAAGCTCTACGCCAAAGTGCAGGAGATCGGCGAGAAGCTCCAGGCGCGGACGGGCACGACCTTCCCGCGCTCGCGCTGGCAGATCGTCTAGGCCTCGTCCAGCCGCTGGACAGCGCTTGCATCGAACGCGGGCGACGCGCGCCCGTCGTATCAAGTCCGATTCATTGACCCGCCCGGTCTGTACCGATACTCTCGGTTCAGTAACTCCACCTCGGAGACGGAGGGTGTGATGGGCGAGTCCTCAGCGCAGACTCGAAAGTGGACTCGCTTGGAGTACGACCGGCTGGTCGAAGCGGAAATCCTGGGGCCCGAGGACCGCATCGAGCTGCTCGGCGGTCACATGATCGTCAAGGAGCCGCAGTACAGCCCCCACGCGACCGGCATCCGCCTCGTCCAGCGGGTTCTCACGGCCGCATTCGGATCGGGGTGGGACGTGAGGGCACAGATGCCGGTGGCCCTGGACGAGGAGTCGGAGCCCGAGCCCGATGTGTCAGTCGTGCCCGGCGAGCCCCGTGACTATCGCGATGCTCACCCGGCGCGTCCGGCGCTGATCGTCGAGGTCGCACTGTCTCGCCTGCGATTCGACCGTGACCACAAGGGCAGCCTCTACGCTCGCGCAGGAATCGCCGATTACTGGATCGTGAACATTCCGGACCGCCGCGTCGAGGTCTATCGCGAGCCGATACCCGACGGTACCGAGCCCTTTGGCTGGCGGTATGGCCGCTCGATCGCCCTCGGGCCGGACGAGCGTGTTGCGCCGCTCGCGGCGCCGCAGGCCTCGATCCTCGTCGCCGACCTCCTGCCCTAGAAGCTCAGTGCGACTTGTGCCGGCCGCGACCGGTGCGGCCGTTGTCGGCACCGCCGCCACGCCGTCGAAATTCTCGTGCGCTCAGTCGGCGGCGGTCGCGAGGCCGCCGGAGAGCTGGCGGGAGACCAGATGCGCGTAGAGGTCGCCGCGAGCGAGAAGCTCCGCGTGCCGGCCCACCTCGACCAGCCGGCCATCGTCCAGCACCACGATGGCGTCGGCGTCGCGCACGGTCGAGAGCCGGTGCGCGATCACCAGCGTGGTCCGGTCGCGAGCCAGCCGCTCGAGCGCTGAGCGCACGGCGGCCTCGCTCACCGCGTCGAGATGTGACGTCGCCTCGTCCAGGATGAGCACGGGGGCGTCCTTGAGAAATGCGCGGGCGATCGCCACGCGCTGGCGCTGGCCGCCGGAGAGCTGCGCGCCGCGCTCGCCCACGACCGTGTCGAGCCCGTCCGGCAGCGCCGCCACCAGCTCGTTCAGGGCCGCGCGCTCGATGGCGACCCGGAGCGCCGCGTCGTCCGCGTCGGGGCGCGCCAGCAGGACGTTGGCGCGGAGCGTGTCGTTGAAGAGATAGGTGTCCTGGGCGACCAGGGCGATGCGCCGGCGAAGCTCGTCCAGCTTGTACTCGCGCAGGTCGTGCCCGAACAGGCGGACCACGCCCGATTGCGGATCCCAGAAGCGCAGCAGGAGGCTCGCGACCGTCGTCTTGCCCGCGCCAGACGGCCCGACCACCGCGACCGTGCTGCCGTCGTCGATCCGGAGCGAGATACCGTCCAGGGCCGGCCGGGTCCGGCCCGGATACGTGAAGCGAACCTCCGCGAGCTCGACCGCGAGCCCGCGGCGCGCAATCGCTGCCGGAACGCCGGGCCCGTCCGTCACCGGCACCGGCTCGGCCTCGACGGCGCTGAGTCGCCGCGCGGCGCCCAGCGTGTCGGCGAGCTGGCGGCCGACCTGCGCGACTTCCCACAAAGGAATGAACGCGGATAGCGCAAGCAGCGTCAGCAGCGGCAGGCTCGCCCCGTCGAGCCGACCCTGATGCGCGAGCCAGGCGCCCACCGTGATCACCGCGAGGCCCCCGAACCCGGTGGCCGCCTCCTGGAACGCCGTCTGGCGGGCGAGATCCCTCAGAAACGGTAGCCGCAGCTCGTAGAAGCGTCGCGCCTTGCCGCCGAGCGCCTCACCCCAGGCTCGCACGCGGAGATACGCGACGATCTCGGCGAGCCCCTGGACGGTGTCGACCACGTGCGCGTTCAGATCGCCGGAGGCTTCGCGCGCGCGCGAGCCCAGCCGGTCGATCCGCGCCCTCCCGAGGATGGGCACGAGCGCCGTGTATAAGAGGAAGGGCACGAGCACGAGGACCAGCGCGCCGCCGAACGAGCCGAGCACGACCAGCACCGCCGCCGGCACGAGCACGGCGACGAGCGCGGGGGTGATCGTGTGCGCGAAGAAGTATTCGATCAGCTCGACGTCGTGGGTGGCCGCGCCCACCAGATCGCCGGAGCGCCGGCGCGTGAGATAGGCGGGCGCCAGCGCGTCGAGCTTCCTGAAGACGGACAGCCGCATGTCGGTGAGCAGCCGGTAGGCGACGTCGTGAGCCAGCCACGACTCGAGCCAGTGCAGCGCGCCGGCGAGCGGCGCCACCACGAGGAGGGTTCCCAGCAGCGCGCCGGCGGGCTCGCCGCGCTTGACCGCGCGCACGGCGAGGGCGCTCAGGACGCCGACGCCGATCAGGGCGGTGACGCGCGCCACGCCGAGAACGAACGTGAGCGCGAGCTGACCACGATAGCCCCGGGTCTTGTCGACGAGCGTGCGCAAGACCGGACCCCAGCCGACGGCGCTGGCGCCGACGATGGCGTGAGCGTCGTCACTCGGCATCTGGTCGCCGGCCTCGGGCGCGGCGCCGTCACCGTTGATCCCGGAGAGCGCGGGTCGGGCGCCCACCGCGACGGCTCCCGCCCCGTCCATCGCCTGCGCGGCCATCAGGCGCGTATAGGCGCCGCCGCGCCCGATCAGCTCGGCGTGGGTGCCCTGCTCGACCAGGCGGCCGTCGTCGAGCACGAGGATCCGGTCGGCGCCCACGACGCTCGACAGCCGGTGCGCGAAGACCAGTGTGGTGCGGCCCCGCATGAGACGGTCGAGCGCCGCCTGGATGAGCGCCTCGCTCTCCGCATCGACCGACGAGAGGGCCTCGTCCAGCACCAGGATGGGCGCGTCCCGCAGGAGCGCGCGCGCGATCGCGATGCGCTGACGCTGACCGCCCGAGAGGCGCACGCCGCGCTCGCCGACGACCGTGTCGTAGCCCTGCGGCAGGCGCTGGATGAACTCCTCCGCGTTCGCGGCCCGGGCGGCCGCCAGGAGCTCCTCGGCGCTCGCGTCGGGCTTGCCCATGCGGATGTTGTCGCCGACCGTACCGTGGAAGAGCCACGTGTCCTGGCTCACGAGCGCGACCCGGCTCCGCACCTGCTCCAGGCTCAGCTCGCGAAGATCTCGGGAGCCGATCGTGACCCGCCCGCGCTCCGCATCGTGAAAGCGCAGCAGCAGGCGCGCCACGGTGGATTTGCCCGAGCCGCTCGGCCCCACGATCGCCACGCGCTCGCCGGGCCGAACGCGGAAGCTCAGGTCGACGTGCGCCGGTCGCCGGGCGCCGGGATACGAGAACGTCACGCCCTCGAACACCACGCCGGCGTCGACCGGCTCGGGGCCCGCCGGGCGATCGACCACCGCCGGCTTCGCGTCGAGCAGCGCGAAGATTCCTCGGGCCGCCGACAGCCCCAGCATCCCCTGGTGAAGCAAGATGCGCAGCTCGCGCAGCGGCCGGAAGACCTCGACCCCGAGCATCAGGATGACCAGCAGCGCCGGCACCGACATCGCGCCGGTGCCGACGCGCCAGGCCCCGAGGGACAGCGCGACCGCCGCGCCCACCGCGATACCTGCGTCGGTGATGCCGCGCGCCAGCGTGTTGCTGCCGAGCACCCACATGGTGCTCTTGAACAGCTCGTGTGCGCGCCCCTCGAGCTGGCGGGCCCGCGCGCCGCTCTGGCCGAATGCCTTCAGGGTTGCCAGCCCCTGCACCGCGTCGAGGAAGTCGGCGCCGAAGGCGCCGTACGCGCGATTGCGCGCGAGGCTCGCCTGGCGGTCGCGGCCGTGCCAGACGGCGGGCGCCAGCAGCACGACGAACGCCGCGATCAGCAGCACCAGCGCCACCGGCAGATCCACGAACGCCACGAACGCGAAGATGAGCAGCGGCGTGAGGGCCGAGACGAAGAGCTGCGGCAGGTACTGACCGAAATACGTCTCGAGCTGCTGCACGCCTTCCACGAGGGAAAGCATGACGTCGCCGGTCCGGGCGCGCACGAAGTGCGCGGGACCGAGCGTGGCAACCTGCGTGTAGAGCATCTGCCGCAGCCATTCCTGTACCCGGGCCGCGGTGTGGTGGGCGACCATCGCGCGCGCGTAGTCGAGCGCGCTTCGCACCACCAGCGCCAGCGCGGTGAGCGCAATGGCCGGCGTGAGCTCGGCGAGCGAGTCGCCCGCCAGGACGCGGCCCAGAAGCCAGCCGAGCAGGGCGAGTCGCGCGATTCCGGCGGCGACCGCGGCGAGGCCGACGAGCACGGTGCCGGCGATCCGCCCGCGAACGCCGGACGTGAGTGCCCAGAGTCTTTGGTCGAAGTACATGCCGGCTAGCCTAGAACCGATCCTTCGGCTTGGGAAGCGAAAGGTGGCGCTTCAGGGGCGGGTCGTCAGCCGCGCTTGGCCTTCCAGGCGTCGATCTTCTGCTGCAGGCGGGGCACTCGCGCCTCGCGATCGATGACGAAGCGCTCGTGCGTCCCCTCGCCGACCTTCTCCATCTCGTCGTGAACCTCGACCTTGAAGCCGAGGCGACGGCGATCGACCTCGGTCAGCTCGACGGTGATGGTCACCCGCATGCCCTCGGGCGTGGCGGCGAGGTGCTTGAGGTGGACGACGGTGCCGACGGTCGTCTGCCCCGGCCGCAAGAGAGGCTGGACGCACTGGATGGCGGTCTGCTCGACCAGCCTGACCATCTCCGGGGTCGCGAAGACACGGATGGCGTCGCCGCGCAGGTGCGCCGGCGTCATGTCCTCGGTGACCGGCACGGACTGGGAATGCTTGAGGCCCGCAGCGAGCTCCATCGCGCCGCGATCATGGGGTGCCGCTCCGAGCAAGTCAAGCGGACGAGGGCCGGGCGCTCGGGCGATAATCCCTGACCGTGGACTTCGGGCTCTTCTATTACTGCCAGGGCCGCGGCGTGCCCCACGACCAGGCCTACGGCGAGATGCTGGACCAGATCGCGCTGGCCGAGACGCTCGGCTTCGGCGAATGCTGGTTCGCCGAGCATCACTTCACCGACTACTCGCTGCTCCCGAGCCCGAACTTGATGATCGCGGCCGCGCTCCAGCGCACCACGCGCATGCGCTTCGGCAACTACGTCAACGTCCTGCCCTTCCACCACCCGCTGCGCCTCGCCGCGGAGGCGGCCACGCTCGACAATCTCGCGCGCGGGCGGTTCGACTTCGGCATCGGCAAGGGCGTCCGGCCCGGCGAGTTCGCCAAGCTCGGCTTGAGCTTCGACGAGGCAGCCGACATGACCGAGGAGGCCATCGAGATCCTTCTGAAGCTCTGGCGCGAGGACAGCGCCGCGCACGAGGGGCGCTACTGGAAGTTCCCGGAGCTGAGCCTGCGCCCGCGCGCGTTTCAGCGCCCCCACCCGCCGCTCCACATGGTCGCGAGCCGGCCCGCCTCGGCGGCGCGGGTGGGCGCGCGCGGCTGGCCGGTCGCCATGCACTTCACGCCGACCGACGTGGTGGCGCGCTGCGTGGAAGAGTACCGTGCCGCGGTCGCCGCGCTCCCCGAGGCACCCGGGGACGGACCGTATCGCCCGCGGCTCCTGCTCTGCCGCGAGACCTACGTCGCCGAGACGCCGGCTGCCGCCCGCGCCGAAGGCGCGCTCGCGCTCCAGGGGTTCTGGTATCTGTCGTCGCTGGCGGCGCCGCCGCTGCCCGGCGAGTACTCGGACGCGCGCCTCAAGGAGCTGACAGGCCGCGTCTGGGGCGGCCGCACCTACGACGAGCTCGACGCCGTCGGCGGCATGCTGATCGGCTCGCCGGATCAGGTGGCGGACAAGGTCGCCGGGCTGGAGGCGATCGGGGTCGACACGCTCCTGCTCGTGTGCAGCTTCGGCGACCTCTCGCACGCGCAGGTGTGCCGCTCGCTCGAGCTGTTCGCCGAGGCGGCGATTCGCCCGCGGCTGGCCTCGGCGAGCCCGCGGAAAGCCTCGGTCAGGCGCCGACGTAGCGGGTGATGTGGTACGGCGTGTGGGCGAGGCCCGGGCAGAATCGGCCGACGATCACCGCCAGCCGCTCGTAGAGGTCTTTCCCCGGCGCGTTGACGCGGGCGAGCCGCTCGCGCGCGGTCTCGACCTCGCGGGCCAGCGCGGCGACGTCGACGGTCGTCAGCCGGCGGTCCTGCACGATCATCCGCCCGCCGATCATGACGTGGGCCACCGCGCTCCCGTCCTCGGTGTGGACGAGCTGGTTGGTGGGGTCGTTCAGCGGGATCCAGTTCACGTGGCCGAGGTCGAGGAACACGATGTCGGCCTTGTAGCCCGGCGCCAGGCGGCCGAGCTTGCCCTCGAACCCGAGCGCCCGCGCGCTGCCTTCCGTCGCCGCCAGCGCGACCTCGTCGGTGGTCACCCAGCGCTCGACGTCCGGACGCTGCGCCTTGGAGGCGAACGAGGCCAGGCGCATCGCCTCGTACATGTTCAGATTGTCGGAGCAGTTGGCGCCGTCCGTGCCGATGCCCACGTTGACCCGGCGCTCGAGCATCGCGCGCATGTCGGCGAGACCGTTACCGAGCCGCATGTTGCTGCCCGGGTTGTGCGCGACCGACGCGCCGGCGTCGCCGAGCCGCTTCATGTCGTCCCCGTCCAGCCACACGCCGTGGGCGACCGTGAAGCGCGGGCCGACCACGCCGAGGTCGTCGAGGTGGGCGGTCAACGTCTTGCCGTAGCGCCGGAGCCCGACGATCGCCTGCACCTTCGATTCGGCCACGTGCGTGTGCAGCCCCACGCCGTGCTCGCGCGCGAGATCGACACAGGCGCGGATGAACTCGTCCGAGCAGTGATGCGGAATCGTCGGCGCCACCGCGGGGCGCACCTGATCGCGGTCGAGCTTCCAGCTTGCGAGCGCCCGGCGCATGTTGTCGATGCTCGTCTTCCAGGGTGCGGGCCGGAGCTTCTCGACGTCCTGCTGGAGCGCCGGCGGTAACACCTCCATGAGACCGGGGATGGCCTCGTAGAAGGTACGGTCGGCGACCATCGGCGCGACGACGGCGCGCATGCCGACCGCGGCGTAGGCACTGCCGACCGCCTCGAGCCCCTCCGGGGTCGGCGCCGGAAATTCCAGCGGGAGGTCGTAGCTGGCCGTGCAGCCCTTCAGGACCATCTCCACCGCGCCGAGCTTCGCGCTCAGATGCTTGTCCTCGAGCGAGCGGCCCCCGCTGATCCACGACCCGGCTGTCAGCAGAAGCTCGAGCGTCCAGCGGTCGCCCATGCCCTTGGCGAGGTTGCCGTGAGCGTGGGTGTGGGCGTTGATGAGCCCGGGGTGAAGGAGCTTGCCGCGCGCATCCATGACGGTCGCGTCGGACGGAGCTGCGAGCCCGGGCGCGCCGATCTCGGTGATGGTGTCGCCGGTGATCAGGACGTCGGCGGCGTCGGCGCGGTGGGCGCGGGCGTCGAGGACACGGCCGCCGCGGATGATCGTCGCCACAAAATCCCCCAGCCGCTCAGCGCCGTGCTTTGGCGTCCTGGATGGCGCGCCAGACGCGCTCGGACGTCACCGGCATATCGAGGTGACGAACACCCAGCGGCGCCAGCGCGTCGTTGACCGCGTTGAGCAGGGCCGGCAGCGCTCCGACGGTCCCGGCCTCCCCGACGCCCTTGGCGCCGAGCGGGTTCACCTGCGTCGGCACCTCGTGGGAATCGACGTCGAAGGTGGGCATGTCGTCGGCGCGCGGCATCGCGTAGTCCATGAAGGACCCGGCGAGCAGCTGGCCCGTCGTCGGCTCGTAGGTCAGCTCCTCGTAGAGCCCCTGCCCGAGCCCCTGGACGACGCCCCCGTGGATCTGCCCCTTCACGAGCATGGGATTCACCATGCGGCCGACGTCGTCGACGACCGAGTGGCGCAGGACGCGCACGGCGCCGGTCTCCTCGTCGATCTCGATCTCGCAGATCTGCGAGCCGTTCGGGAACGTGACGGCGGGCGGCGTGAAGGACGCTTCCTCGGTGAAGCCGGGCTCCATGCCCTGGGGCAGCTGGCGCGGCACGTAGGCGGCCCGCGCGACGTTGGCGAGCGTCACGCCGCGGTCCGTGCCCGTCACCGTGAACTTCCCGTCCTTGTGCACGATGTCCTCGGGGGCCGCCTCCAGGAGACGGGCCGCGATGCGCCGGCCGCGCTCGATGATCTTCTCGGTCGCGCGCGTCACCGCCGAGCCGCCCACGGTGAGGGCGCCCGAGCCGCCATTGCCGCGCCCGGCGCCGAGCGCGTCGCTGTCACCCCAGAACACCTGGATGCGCTCGGGCGGCACGCCGAGCCGATCGGCCACGATCTGGGTGAAGGCCGTCTCGTTTCCCTGCCCCATCGACGTCGAGCCGGTGAACAGCGACACGGAGCCGTCGGCGTTGACCCGCAGCGAGGCGGTGTCCGGGTTCATCGCGGTGTAGGGCCCGCCCGCCACCTCAATCGGATTGGCAATGCCGAGCCCGCGCAGCTTGCCGTGCCGCCGCGCCTCCGCGCGCCGCTTCTCGAAGCCGTCGCGGTCGGCGAGGGCCAGCGCCATGTCCATGCCGCGCGCGAAATCGCCGCAGTCGTAGGTGAAGACGAGCCCGGTCTTGAACGGCATCGCCGTGGTCGGGATCAGATTGCGGCGGCGCAGCTCGATCGAATCGATCTTGAGCTCGCGGGCCGCCACGTCGATGACGCGCTCGATGGCGTACGTCGCCTCAGGGCGCCCGGCGCCACGGTACGGCCCGGTGGGGGTCGTGTTCGAGAAGACGCCGGTCGTCTGCACGTGGATCGCCGGCGTCGTGTAGACCCCGGCGATGCCGCCGACGTTGTTGGTGCCCGGCCCGGCACTCCGCGGCGTGAGGTAGGCGCCGATGTTGAGCATGATGGCCACGCGCAGCGCCAGGAATTTCCCGTTCGCGTCCAGCGCGAGCTCGGCGGTCGAGACGTTGTCGCGACCGTGCTCGTCGGTGACGAAGCCCTCGCGCCGGTCGGACGTCCACTTGACCGGCCGCCCGAAGCGCTTGGCCGCCCACAGCACCAGTACCGGCTCGGGATACGCGCCGCTCTTCATGCCGAAGCTTCCGCCGACCTCGCCGGTGATCACGTGCAGATCGCTGTGCGGCACCTTGAAGACCTGATCGGCGAGCAGCGTTCGCAGACCGTGCGGCGCCTGGATGCCGGTGTGCAGCGTGTAGCGGCCCGTGCGACGGTCCCACTCGCCGACCGCTCCGCGCGGCTCCATCGGCGCCGCCGCGACGCGCGTCACGACGAAATCGAGGCGGGTCACGTGGGCGGCGCCGGCGAACCCGCGCGCCACCGCGTCCTTGTTCCCCGCTTCCCAGACGAAGGCCACGTTGTCCGGCGCCTCCGCCCAGATGGCCGGCGCCCCCGGACGGATGGCGTCGGCCGTCGCCCCGATTGACGGCAGGGGCTCGTAGTCGACGGCCACCAGCTCGGCCGCGTCGACCGCCTGCTCCATCGTCTCGGCGACCACCAGGGCCACCGGGTCCCCGACGTGGCGAGCGCGGCCGCGAGCCAGCGCCGGCCGCGGCGTCGCGTATGCCGGCGATCCGTCGCGCCGCTTGCGGCTCTTGTCGGTCGGCAGGTCGCCGAGCTTGTCGGCGGCCAGATCGTCGCCCGTGAGCACACCGACGACGCCGCGGGCCTTCCGGGCCGCCGAGGCGTCGATGGACCGGATGGTGGCGTGCGAATGCGGGGAGCGGACGACCACCGCGTAGGCCTGGCGGGGCAGGTTCACGTCGTCCGAGTACCGGCCGAATCCCTTGATGAGGCGCGGGTCTTCGACACGGCGTACCGACTGTCCGATCGCGAATTTTTCGGCGGTAATGGGCTCACTCATGATGGTGCGGGAGTATAGCGCGAGGCGGGCGAACTTGGTAGAAGAGGGTCCATGACCATCACACGACCGGCCGAGGAGACCCCATGGAAGAGCGCGTTTCGTTCGTGTCCGAGGGGCTGAAGCTCGCGGGAGTGCTGCACGTGCCCGACGACGGCCGGGGCCCGCGCGAGCGGCGCCCTGCCTTCCTGGTCCTGCACGGCTTCGGCAGCAACAAGGACAGCGGCAACGGCACCACCACCGCGAAGATGCTCGCCGGCTTCGGCTACGCGGCGCTCCGCTTCGACATGCGCGGCTGCGGTCAGAGCGAGGGCGCGCGCGGCCGCGTCATCTGCCTCGAGCAGGTCGAGGACACCAGGAGCGCGCTCGGGTTCCTGGCGGCGCGGCCCGAGATCGACCCCGATCGCATCGGCGTGATCGGCGCGAGCTTCGGCGCCGCGGTCGCCGTCTACACGGCGGGGATCGACCAGCGGGTCGCCGCGTGCATCTCGGCCGGCGGCTGGGGCGACGGGGAGAAGAAATTCCGCAAGCAGCACGAATCGCCCGAGGCCTGGAAGCGATTCAGCGCCATGCTCGAGGAGGGCCGGCGCCGCAAGAAGGCGGGCGAGTCGATCATGGTCCCGCGCTACGACATCGTGCCGATTCCGCCGGCCCTGCGGGGCAACGTCGCGTCGGGCTCGATCATGGAGTTTCCGTTCGACGTGGTCGAGAGCATGTACACGTTCCGGGCCAACGACGTGGTCGGTAAGATCTCACCCCGGCCGCTCCTGCTCCTGCACCCGGCGAACGACTCCGTCACGCCGACCGAGCAGTCGATCGACCTCTTCCGGCACGCCGGCCAGCCCACCGATCTGCATCTGGTCGCGGGCGTCGATCACTTCGTACTGTCCGAGAGCAACACCCTGGTCGTCACGCTCGTGCGCAACTGGCTCGACAAGCACTTCCCCCTCGCCGCCGGAGCGCGATGAGCGAATCGCCCGGCGCGACCGCCGACCCGGCGGCGGCCACCGTTTCGGCCGACGCGCTACGGCTCTTCACCAAGTCCATCTTCGTGCGGGCCGGCATGGCCGAGAGCGACGCGGCGACGGTGGCCGACGTCCTGGTCTGGGCCGATCTGCGCGGCGTCGACTCCCACGGGGTGTCGCGCGTCTCGATGTACCTCAGGCTCATCGACAACGGCGACCTGAACCTGACGCCGGCCATGAAGATCGCCACCGAGACGGCGGCGGTGGTGCTGGTCGACGCGGATCGCGCGGCCGGACCGGTCGCGATGACCATGGCGATGGGCGCGGCCGTTCGGAAGGCGCGCGACGCGGGCATCGGCCTGGCCCTGGTGAAGGCGACCACGCACACCGCCGCGCTCGCCTACTACACGCTGAAGGCCGCCGAGGAAGGGATGGCGGCCATCGCGATGGCCGCCTCGGGTCCCTTCATGGCGTACCACGGCACGCGCGCCGCCGGCGTATCGACCAACCCGATCTCGATCGCGGTCCCCGGCGGTGAGCACGGCCCGGTCGTGCTCGACATGTCGACGGGCGTCGTCGCCCGGGGCAAGCTCGTTCAGGCCAGAAAGATCGGCCGGTCGATTCCGCCGGGATGGGCGCTCGATCGCGCGGGCAACCCGACGACCGATCCCAAGGAGGCGCTGATCCCGCTGCCGGTGGGCGGGCCGAAGGGCTCGGGGCTCTCACTGATGATCGAGCTCATCACGAGCCTCGCCGTGTCGAACCCGATCATCGCCCGTGCGCTCGAGGGCACCGCCGACGGCACCCGGCATCGGCAGAACGGTCTGGCGCTCGCGATCGACCTGCGTCGCTTCGGCGACCCGGTGACCTTCCGGGCCGAGGTCGACCGCCTGGTCGCCTCGCTCAAGGCGCTGCCCGGCGCGGCCGGCGCCGGCGAGATCCTGATGCCCGGTGAGCGCGGCGGCCGCACGCTCGCCGAGCGGCTCCGGACCGGCATTCCCCTGCCCCGCGCGATCGTCGCCGAGCTCGAAAGCGCGGCGGCCCGCTTCGGCGTGGGAATGTTTCCGTCAGCGCCGTAGCGCCTCCGGGTTCGCGACGTTGATCGGCTTGCCGGCCTCGAAGGCGAGGATCTGGTCGAAGATGCCCGCGAACATGTGCTCGAGCCCCTCGCGCTCGACGTAGCCGAGGTGCGGCGCGCAGATCACGTTGTCCATCGCCAGCAGCGGATGGCGCCCGCCCAGCAGCGGCTCTTCCTCGAAGACGTCGACCGCCGCCATACCCGGCCGCCCGGCGCGCAGCGCGGTCTCGAGCACGCCCGGCGCGATCAGTCCGGCCCGGCTCGTGTTGACCAGCAGCGAAGTCGGCTTCATGCGCGCCAGGTCGGCGGCGGTGACGATGCCGCGGGTCGCGTCGATCAGTCTCAGGTGCAGCGACACCACGTCAGACTCCGCGAACAGCGCGTCCTTGCTCGCCGCGACGGCGACGCCGTCCTTCTGCGCCTGGGCGATCGAGTTTTCGCGCCCCCACGCCAGCACGTTCATGCCGAACGCCTTGCCGTAGCCGGCCACGACCGCGCCGATCTTGCCGTAGCCGTAGATGCCGAGCGTCTTGCCGCGCAGGCCGATCCCGATCGGATGGGCCTGCCACTTGCCGGCCTTGAGCGCGGCCATCTCCTGGGGGATGCGACGGAACGCGGCGATCACGAGACCCCACGTGAGCTCGGCGGTTGCGTACGACGGGCGGCCCGGACCGGTCCGCGAGCACACGGCGATGCCTCGCCGGGTGCACGCTTCGACGTCGATGTGCGGGAACACGCCGCCCTGGCTGATCAGCCGGAGCTTGCCCAGCCGCTCGATCAGCGGCGCGCGAATGGGCGTGCGCTCGCGGATCAGCGCCAGCGCCTCGGTGTCCTTGAGCCGCCCGGCGAGCGTGTCGACGTCTTTCGTGTGATCGTTCCAGATCGTGACCTTGTGGCCGGCCACCTTGGAGAAGCACGCGAGCGTCCGGATCGTATCCTGGTAGTCGTCGAGGATCGTGATGTTCATGGCCGGAGAGCCTAGCACGGCCGGCGGCCCACGGGAGATTGCCTTCCCCGACGCGAGCGTGGGACAGTAGGGCGCGAGGAGCAGCCACCATGCGCATCGACAGCATCGAAGCCATCCCGATCGAGATCCCGCTGAAGAAGAATTTCGGCGGGAGCACCTACACCGTCCTCAGCCGCTGCACCGTCATCACCCGCATGCGTACCGACGCGGGCCTCGTCAGCGAGGTCTACAACGGCGACAACCGGGCGAGCGGCCGCGAGATCGCGCGGCTGATCCGCGAGACGCTGACGCCGCTCGTCCGGGGTATGAACGTCTTCGAGGGCGAGCGCATCTGGGAAGCGATGTTCGCCCTCACGCACATGAGCCGCGACCGCAAGGTGCTCCTCGAGGCCATTGCCTGCGTGGACTGCGCGGTGTGGGATCTCGTGGGCAAGGCGCTCGGCAAGAGCGTCTGCGCGCTGCTCGGCGGCTACCGGAAGAGGCTCCCCATCATCTCGATCGGCGGCTACTACATGGAGGGCAAGACGCTCGCCGACATCGGGCTCGAGATGGAAGCCTACCGCCGGGCCGGGATGGCCGGCTGCAAGTTCAAGGTCGGCGGCCTTACGCCCGAGGAGGACGCCGAGCGCGTCGACGCCGCGCGCCGCGCCGCCGGCGCCGACTTCGTCCTCGCAGTCGACGCCAATCGCGGCTGGTCGGCCGACGACGCGGTGCGCTTCGCGCGCCTCGTCGAGCGCTACGACATCCGGTGGTTCGAGGAGCCGTGCCACTGGTACGACGACGCGGCGCTGATGAGGCGCGTCCGGCAGGCGACGCGGATTCCCGTCACCGCCGGCCAGTCCGAGATCACCAGCCACGGCGTGCGCCGGCTGCTCGACGCCGACGCCGTCGACCTCGTCAACGTCGACGCCTCGGAATGCGGCGGCGTCACCGAATGGCGCCGCGCCGCCGCCCTCTGCGCGGTCGCGGGCCTGCAGATGGCCCACCACGAGGAGTCGCAGATATCCCAGCACCTGCTCGCCGGCGTGCCCCACGGCACCTACGCCGAGTGCTTCGCCGATCCCGAGCGCGATCCGGTCTGGCAGACGATGTGGGCGAATCGGCCGGCCATCAAGGACGGCATGATGGAGGTCGCCGCCGATCCCGGCTTCGGCCTGATCCTCGACGAGGGCCTGGTCAGCAAGTACCGGGTGGATTAGACCGCTTCCATAGAGATGTGTCGCGGATGCACGGGACGCCTCATGTGGCGCGGAGTGTCGCTGACGATCATTGCTCTGATCACGACCGGCCTAGTATGGGGTTGCGCCGGCAGCCAGAGTGCCCAGGAGTCGACTGCAATACCGGTCTTCTTGACGTTCGAAAGAGGAGATCGAGTTGCGTGCTGTGGTGTAGCGCTCCCGAACGATGGAAGCGTCGTGGTTGTGGGGCGGGTCGATACCGTCGCCGGCAAATCGTGGGCGTGGGTCGCGAAGGTCCTGCGAAGCGGTGTCCTGGCGTGGGAATTGGATTGGTCATCGGAGACTGACTCTACGGGTTTCTATGCCGCAACTGAGGTTGCGGGCGGCGCTGTAATCGCGGTTGGAAACGGAGCGGGTCAAGCCGGACTCATCGCGAGGATCGAGCCGACCGGAACCATCGCCTGGACAAAACCCCTTCGCTTGGATCGCAGCACGAGGGTGATCGATGTAATTGATGACGCGGCGAATGGGCTCATCATAGCGGGAGCGGTTGCGGCAGCTTCAAAGCCCTGGTCACTATTTGTCGCCCGGATGACAGGTTCTGGCGACATCGCGAGACACACGATCATTGGGGAAGGGGATTGGGTTACCAGGATGCGTCGAGTCGATAAGGATGGCTATGTCGTCATTAGCGGGGGATGGGATGTCATCCGACTCGACAGATCGGAACAGATTCGCTGGCGAAAGCGAGTTCACGGCGCCATGGATGCAGTGGGACTCAGCGACGGCAGCGTCATCGTGCTCACGTTTCCCGAGGACGAATCAATCGGCGCGGGGTTGGTGCGGCTCAACTCAGACGGCGCGAAGGTCTGGGAGAGGAGTGAGCCAGCAGTGTGCCGGCCCGCGGGGATCTGGGGGCGATCGAACGACAACATCGTGGTGGCCGGTAATCCCTGCGCGGATTCAGAGTATCTGTCGGTTGTTTCGATTCTTGCCGACGGCACGGCGCGTTTGGTCAACCGAACCCGTGTGCGCGCTGGCGTGACCGCCCTCCAGGTTCGTTTCGACGCCTCCGGGAGCGCGATCGCTGCCGGGATGTTTCAGCAGGACGGGCCGGAGGCGAGCAAGGGTTGGGTCTTTAGATCCGGCCCGATCTTGGGGCTGGCTCCGTAGCCGGATCACCGGCGCGTTGAGGCAACACGCCGGCGGCTAGGCGGGTGCGGCGGCCTTCACGAGCGCGACGTGCTCGTCGACCGTGTCCTTCGCGGTGATCGAGCGGACGATGATGTGATCGACCACGCCGTTCCACGGAGCGAGCCCGCGCTGGACGTCGTCACGATTCTGCGCGGCAATCGCCGTCTCGACCGGCTTCAGCCCCATTCGCTCGAAGTTGGCCGCGTACGCCGGGACCGCGGCGTACCGATTCGCCTCCTGCTGGAGCAGCTCACTCGCTGTCGGACCGAGCGCCACGCGCAGATAGGCGTAGAGCTTCGGCGGCTGGCGACGCGCCGCCGCGGCGCCCTCGCGCACGAGCTCGGCCGACCGGCGTGCGTACTCGGGCGTGAGCCAGTTGAAGAGCACGCCGTCGGCGACCTCGCCGGCCAGACGACACATCTGCGGGCCGAGCGCCGCCACCACGAGGCGCGTCGAGAGCTTCGATCGCAGCTCGGCGATCCCGGCGCGCACCCGCTTGAGCGCCTCGGGGTTCGGGCTGCCGACCCCGAGCAGCAGGCGATCGAGCGGCAGCGCGGTCGTCTTGACGCCATCCACGATGGACTCCGGCCCGCGCGTGTGCAGCGGGATCACGCCGATGCCGAGCTCGATGCGCCGGGTCTGGCCCGCGGCCTGGGCCAGCGCGGCGAGCCCGTCCGTGGAGCCGGGATGATTGACCCAGAAGGACGCGTAGCCGAGCCGTTCGGCCTCCCGCGCCGCCGCGTGGATGTTCTCGGGTTTCGTGCCGGCAAAGACGGCAAAGCCAGTGGCCATGAGGAGTCTCCCCTGGAACTTCGGTCGATCTGATGTGACGCGGCGCAGTATACTCCAGCACAATGGGCGGACGAATCGACTCGGCGCGGGCCATCACGGTAACCGTTACGTTCTTCGCCGATCTTCGGCGCTTCCTGCCGCGCGGCGCCGATGGTCCGCAGCGTTACACGCTATCGGGAAATGCGACGATCGCCGATCTCCTCGCGCTGATCGGCGTGGCGCCCGACGCCGACATCACCGCCGCGGTAGACGGCGAGCTGGCGGATCGCGAGACAGCCCTGCACGAGGGTGCCGACATCATGCTGCTGAGCCCGATGGAAGGTGGAGGAGACGTCATGGACCGCTACGGCTACTGGAACAAGATTCTGCACGTCAACCTCGCCGACCGCCGCACGTGGATCGAGGAGCCCGGCGACGCGTTCTTCCGGCGCTACGCCGGCGGGCGCGGGCTCATTGCCCACTACCTCCTGAAATACGTGCCAAAGGGCGCCGACCCCCTCGGACCCGACAACATCCTGGTCATCGCGCCGGGCGTGCTCACGGGGGCGCCGGTGCCTGGCGCCGGACGCCACAGCGTCGGCGCCAAGTCGCCGCTCACGGGCGGCTTCGGCGAGTCGGAGTCGGGCGGCTACTGGGGCGCCGAGCTCAAGCGCGCCGGCTGGGA
>Ga0137403_10000125_pt2 | contig 73706 bp, 70 predicted proteins | sample CZOMad2_1_16fung_FD_122057 | JGI IMG/M metagenome (GOLD analysis project Ga0137403, IMG submission 122057) | Vadose zone soil fungal communities from Angelo Coast Range Reserve, California, USA - CZOMad2_1_16fungal (Hybrid Assembly) | ecosystem: Environmental > Terrestrial > Soil > Vadose zone...
GTGGTGTTGATATTGTTTTGGGTGGTTCTGCAAAGCAGAATGCCTCAGAAGCGGAATTAAAGAAAATACAGAAAGAACATGATGATGTCTTAAAGCTTGGTGGTTTGTATGTCATTGGTACTGAGCGGCATGAATCTCGTCGTATCGATAATCAGTTGCGCGGACGATCAGGAAGACAAGGAGATCCAGGTGCCTCACGCTTCTTTGTGGCCTTGGATGATGAGATTATGCGACTTTTCGGAGGAGACAAAATTGCAGGACTTATGACGCGTTTTAATATGCCTGAGGATGTCCCGCTTGAGCATCCACTTGTCTCACGGTCTATAGAAAATGCACAAGTCAAAGTAGAAGGATTCCATTTTGATAGCCGTAAACATTTGGTGGAATATGATGATGTCTTAAATAAACAACGAGAAATTGTGTATCAACTTCGTCGAAAAGTTCTTGAGTCAACTGCTCCAGATGCAAACCCGCAAGAGCTTAAAGAAGAAGTGCAAAAACGTATTCAAGCAACGATAGCAGCACTTGTTGGTGCAAATATTGCAGCAGAAGGGGCCGAGTCGGGTAATGAAAAGATTGTTTCTGAATTTACAACAATTATTCCTTTTGATGAAAATTCACAAAAGCAGTTGGTCAAACAACTTGAGCAGGTCCATACAACCGAACAAAAAACAGAACAACTAACAAATCTTGCCTTTGATCTCTACAACAAACGAGAGGAGCAACTCGGGAGTCTTTTGATGCGCCAAATTGAAAAGTTTGTGATGCTGTCTGTCATTGATAATCTTTGGATGAATCATTTGGACGCGATGGACAATCTCAGACAAGGTATTGGTCTTCGCGGTTATGCACAGCGTGATCCATTGGTAGAATACAAAAATGAAGGGTATAGAATGTTTGAACAATTGATGTGGGGAATTGATGATGAGGTCGTTCACAGAATTTACAAAGTGCAAGTGCAACAAGGGCCAGAAGTCAATCCTCCTCATGGTACACCCGGACATCGACATACACACAAACATGAAGATGGGACAGTTCATGAAGATCATGATCCTTTACCTCTTCCCAAACCCAAAAAAGTTATAACAAATACTCCTGCGAGTGAAGTATCAGAGTCAGCACAGGTACCACAAGAAAGTAAGAAAAAACTCAGTCGCAACGATCCCTGTTGGTGTGGATCTGGGAAGAAATGGAAGAAGTGCCACTGGCCGAATTTAGGTTGATATATCAGCCTAAGTTTTCATAATCATGAAAATATATATTGTTGGTGGAACAAAAGATTTTATTGTACGTATACAAAATGCTCTTAAGGTGAGTGGACAGAAAGATGTTGCTGTTCTTGTTGCTCCTAAGATTACTCCCAAAGAACTAGCGGAGAAAGCTGCCGATTGTGAAATTCTTGTTGCGAGTCCATCAGGATTTGAAACAATTTCTAAAAATCATATAGATGCTCTTCCAAAACTTAAATTCATCTCAACAACGAGTGTTGGAACAGACTGGGTCGATCTACAAGCTGCAAAAACACGAGGCATTATTGTAAGCAATCAAAAAGGTGTAAATGCTGAGGCCGTTGCAGAGCACTGCTTTGGCATGATTTTGAATTTGGCAAAAAGAATAACGGAGGCAGATCGGGATATTCGAGAAAGAGGGGAATATAGAGCATCTCCGTATATGGGGATTGAGATATATAGTAAGACTCTGGGTATTATTGGCCTTGGTGATATAGGACAGAAAGTCGCTCGGATTGCAAAAGGATTTTCAATGAAAGTGCTCGGCGTCAATAAAAGTAAGAAAGAAATTTTCGGAGTTCAGTTAGTAAATCTTGAAACACTTCTTAAGGAAAGCGACGTTATTGCAGTGACAATTCCTTTAACCGCAGATACGGAAAATTTACTGTCAGAAAAAGAATTTACCCTTATGAAACATGGCGTTATCCTTGCATCGATTTCGCGGGAAAAGATCATCAATAAAGAAGCCGTTCTTAATGCTGTAAATTCAGGAATAGTGCAAGGTTTCGGTTTTGATGCTGAGATAATGATACCAATTAAAAAAGATGATCCCTATCTCAATTTGAAGCGGATAGTCATTACTCCACATACAGCATCTATGACTGAAGAAGCTGATAGAGGATATAGCGGATATACTGTTGAGAATATAAAAGCATTTCTTGATGGGAAACCGATAAGGATAGTTGGTCAATAATCCTCTGAGTTGCATTTTAAAACCTATAGGGTATAATCCAGTCAAAAGCATATCTTCACGCTATGAAAACCGAAACGGCTCGCGATATAAAAATTGGAATAGCACAGATAAAAACTGATCCCGGACGAATTGATGCAAATACGCGTAAAATTATTGATTCTATCCACAGTGCAAAAAAGGAGAATGTAGATCTACTTGTGTTTCCTGAGTTAACCATTCCTGGTTATTTATCAAGAGATTTGTTTCTTCGTAGAGATTACATAGCAGCAAACAAAAAAGCATTAGCAGCAATTGCTCCTGAAGTTATAGGAATGACAGCAATAATAGGTTTTGCTGATTATGTTGATCCACTGGATAAGGAAAAGTTTGGTCCTGATTGGGAGGAAATGCGCTATAACAGTGCTGCTGTCATTCGCAATGGCGAAGTTATCGGTATCGTTGATAAAACCCATCATCCCAATTATAGTGTTTTTGATGAAAAAAGATATTTTGCGAAACCAAGAGATAAAGAACAAGTTTTCGATCTTGGTATTGCTGATGAGAATGCATCATTTGGTGTAGAAATATGTGAGGACATGTGGAAGAAAAAGCCAGATGTCACCAGTGATTTGGTAGAAAATGGAGCGAAGATTATTGTTAATTTATCCGCCTCGCCTTTTTCTGTTAATCGATATGACGATAGAGTAAACCTAGTTACGCAAACATCTGCTAATCATAACATCACAGTAGTTTATGCAAATACTGTAGGAGGTCAAGAACATTTGGTTTTTGATGGACAGAGTATTATTGCTCAAAATGGAGAGATAGTCAAAAAAGGAAATGCCTTTTCAGAAGATATGATGTCCTATAATTTGGCCCATGAAAACAAAACTACTGTTGAGGAGAAGATGTCAGAAGAAGAGCAAATATATCATGCGTTAGTATTAGGTCTGAAAGATTATTTCAGAACAGCAGAGCTCCAGAAGGCTGTCATTGGTTTATCAGGAGGTATTGATTCGGCAGTTACAGCAGCGTTGACAGTTGCAGCTTTGGGTAAGGGAAATGTCATGGGAATTAGTATGCCATCAAAGTATTCAAGTCCAGGAAGTATTGCGGATGCAAAAGAGCTTGCCAATAATTTGGGAATACAATTGCGAATCGAGAGTATTTCTGAGCAGGTTGAAAGCTTATCCGATCCAACGATGAGGTTACTTGAGAAGACTCCCAGTGATCTTACCGAGCAAAATTTGCAAGCGAGAATTAGAGGAGATATTTTGATGGCGCTTGCTAATGATAGTCATGCATTGGTTATTAATACCGGCAACAAAACCGAGTTAGCACTTGGCTATTGTACATTATATGGAGATATGGTTGGAGCAATCGCGCCACTTGCTGATTTGAATAAGTTGAGAGTTTATGATTTAGCTGAATATATAAACAGAAGCGTTGGAGAAAATATAATTCCACAAAATACAATTGAGAAGCCGCCGTCTGCAGAACTTTCTCCAAATCAAACAGATGAGGGAAGTTTGGGTGCAAATTATGAGATTCTCTCACCGTTGGTTGACAGTATTCTTGCAGGAGCAAGTATTGAAGATTTATATACAGATTACGAAAGGAAGTTGGTAGATGGAGTATGGCATACAATTAATAGTGCGGAATTTAAAAGAAGACAAAGTCCTTTAGGAATACGAGTGACGCAAACTGCATTTGGCAGCGACAGAAGATATCCTCTCTCTCATCGGTTTTAATACGGCAGTTGTCATTTTCGAAATTACTTATCTGCTAAAGTGTCTCTCGTAATTTCCAAAAGAAAGCGATCTGCGTAAAGTTTTAGTTTATGAGTGCCGACGCCTTTTATTTCTGCAAATTGTTCTTTGGTTGTTGGTAGTTTTTTTGCCATTTCTTTAAGACTCGCGTCTGAAAAGACGACATAAGGTGGGACATTTTTTTCATCTGCTAGTTGTTTGCGCAGTTTTCGTAAGCGATCAAAAAGTTGCTGATTGATGTTTGCGTCGGCAATAGTTTTTGGCTTTTCCTTAACGATTGTAATATGTTCTTGTGGTTTTGTTAAAAATACTTTTTCTTTCCCAACCAAAATCGCTCTACTTTTTTTTGTAAGTCCCAGAAGTCCGAATTGGTCTTTTGATTGTTGGAGGTAACCTTGTTGGATAAGTTCGTAGATAAACATTTTGATATCTTGCACGGAATAATCGGTGATAATGCCATACGTTGATAAAAGGTTATGTCGATACTGTGTAATTTTTTGCGTTTGGGATCCAGTTAAAATTCCAGCAATATGAGAGGGGCCAAACCGTTCATGGACACGGTAGACGCAGGAGAGCATTTTTTGTGCTAGGACAGTTCCATCAATAGTAGCTTTCGGATTAAGACAATTATCGCAAGCTGAGCAATTAATTTCTTTTGTTTCTTCTGCAAAGTATTGGAGGAGAAGATTGCGTCGGCATAGTTTGCTTTGGGCATAGTCAATGACGTGTTGTAATTGTGCTTTTGCTATTTTTTGTTCTGTTGGGGTTTGTTTTTGTAGAATAAATCGTTCATAGGAGAATTTATCTGCGTAGCTATATAAAAAAATACATTCGCTTGCTAACCCATCTCTTCCTGCGCGGCCGGTTTCTTGATAGTAATGCTCTAAGGTCTGCGGTAGATCATAATGGATAATGTAACGAACATTTGATTTGTTAATTCCCATACCAAAAGCAACAGTTGCAACAATAACATCAACATCTTCTCGAGTGAATCTTTCTTGATTTTTTTGACGTATTTCATCTGATAATCCTGCATGGTATGGCAGTGCTTTGATACCTTCTTTTTGTAATTTTTCAGCAATGGTTTCAACTTTTTTCCGAGATTGACAATAAATTATTCCTGCTTCGCCTTGGTGGGTTTTACTATATTCGAGTGTTTGGTAAAAAGGTTTTTGTTTGGGGAGAATACGGTAAGTCAGATTTTTTCTCACAAAACTTGCTTGATACGTATTGGCATCAGCAATTAATAATTCTTGCAGGATATCATTTTTTACTCGAGGAGTTGCAGTTGCGGTGAGTGCAATAAGAGATTTATCCGGAAAGTGTTGTCGCAAAAGCCGGAGCTGTCGATATTCCGGACGAAAATCATGTCCCCATTGAGAAATACAATGTGCTTCATCAATTGCGAAGAAATTGATATTTATCTTTTTCAATAGTTCTAAAAATGTTTGTTGACACAAACGTTCCGGAGCAACATAAATTAACGATAATTCGTTTCTCTCCAAGAGTGATACTATATGTTTTTGTTCTGGCGGTGTAAGCGAGCTATTGAGGTACGCTGCTTTAATACCGTTTTGTTTAAGCGTATCAACTTGATCTTGCATTAAGGATATAAGTGGAGAAACAACAACAGTTACGCCACTCATAAGCATACTTGGTAATTGATAGCAAAGCGATTTTCCTGCGCCTGTTGGCATCAAAACAAAGACATCTCTTTTTTGCAAAATATCTTCAACGATAGCTTTTTGTAAAGGACGAAAGGAGGAATAACCAAAGTATTGCTGTAATGCATGATAAAGATTATCCATAGATTCAAATAATTATACCAATATATTGAGATTTCTAACATTTTTCTTACTTGTCTCTCATAGAATGAGGAGGTTTGAGAGAGTATCGTAATACTGCTCTAGTTTATAGAGAGAGAATTTTTGTTATGAAATATCTCAGATGAATTTATGATACAGGAAAGGAGGTGATAAACTATTAAAACATCTTTTTTAAGGCTTTTTGCAATCGTTGCGCTTTTTGCTGCTACATCATTTTCTGTGCAACCTGCTTTTGCAGCAAGCCCAACGACAACTCCAAGTCCAAAACCTGGATGGGGCTTGGGTGACAAAAATCATGTTCATACCGGACCACCTGGGATTTCAGTGCGGTCAGATGACCATATTAGCGTTACTACTACGATTACTATTATCGCAGAAGGAGGCGCTAAGGTTGTGGCAAATGTAGTGAATAATATAATTCACACCATACATATCGGTGCATAATGCCCAATCTGTAAAGACAAATCTGAGGGCTTTTGGCTCTCAGATTTGTCGTATGTATAAATGATTATTTTTGTTCCATGAAGAGTAAGAATGAGAGGAGTATAATAATGATCGTCGTTATACATGCGATAATGATAGCAATATTTCCAATTTCTTGTACTTTAAGATAAACCAGCAATCCACCTCCTAAGGCAAGAAAAATTGTATAGATAACATCAGACCTCCTCATTTTTTTTCGAGGAAGTGGTTTCTCTTTTTGTTCTCTCTGTGTTATTAGCATAGTGATACCGCTGATAAGAACAACTCCTAAGAGAATATTAAGATTAAAAAAGTAACTAACAAAACCTGTCTGGAGCGTTTCTGCAAAAAGCAAGATAAGATACGTAATAAGAGAAAACTGAAAAAACTCTTCAGCAAAAATATATATTTTAAATTGCCAGTGCTTCATAGAAAATGTTTTCTGTACAGAATAACTAATATAATTCCTGTTATGAAAAGGATGCCTATGACTTCGAACATAATTGCTGCTGGAGTGATTGGTATTCCAAACAAATTACAATAAAATGTTATAAGAGGTACGATGGTAAGTGATAGTGCAAAAGAAAGCAGCAAACGTTCGATACTATCTATTGACTTTGGTTTAAAAAAAATAAAGGAAAGAAAAAAACCTGGAATGAACAGGACGTAAACCGTTGAAACAATTGTAATAAAAAAAGCAATATTCATGTTTAGATCCATGGTTCTTTATATAAGGTAACTTCAATATTTTTAATGAGGATTTCTTTATTACCATCTTTTAATTTTGGTGACATAAGTATCCAACTTAATTGTCCATTTTTGATAAATCCCGAATGAATATCAAAGGTAAGGTCCTTTACTTGCCAATCGCCACTTTTTTGTGAAGGTAGATACTCAGTAAGAATATAATCAGTAAGGCTAGTGTCATCCTTAGTATTTATTGAAGTTGTATGATAGGGGGTAGGTTGAAAAAATTGTTCTGGAGAAAATGCAAAATATCCTTGAAGACCAGTAAGCGCAACATCATTTTTTGGTATAACTATTTTTGTAACATCTTCAGGTGGTGTTATCGAGTAAATATCTTTTACGCCAGTGATATGCATGATTTGATCGCCAACCGTAACATCTTGCAATCCTTCTCTGTGGTATGTTGATGCTGAAAGCAAAAGCGCATTGGTATAAATAGTTGTCGCAGTTGTACTTGCTACAATTGTGCCATATGCATCGCTATTAGTAACAAGAAAGAGAGAATTAGCAAAAACTATTTTGTGTAAATTTGTAGTTATTTTGTTTATTATTGTATCCGCTGTCGCATCAATAACTATTTTATAGACACCGTTTTCAGGTAAGTTTGGACCTGGATTTTTGATTGTTATTGCTTCCGGTGGGAGTATTTTTCTTGAATTATCTTCTATACCATCATCATCCGCATTTACTTGATAGACAAGAGCGCGATCTTTATAAACTTTAATTGTCATAGGATCAGGGTCTTCATACCAGTTCAAATCTTGCTTCTCAATTGTCATATGAAATTGTTCGTTATGGAGATAAACATAGAGAATATGTCTTCCTCGCAGTGGCGTATTGATAATTGTGTCCTCAGGAGATGGTTTATAATTTTGTAATGTAGATGACACATTTATTAAATCGTTGTCGTATGCATAAGTGCCAATTAAAGCATTTGTTGGAAGATTATGGAGAAAATCATTTACTGAATTGAAATGCTTCTCTTTCTGATAGAGGATTGGATTGGTTCCGATTCTGTTCCAGTTAAGTGTGTTGAGAAATGGAACATCAAGTGGTTTATTTGCATAGTGCCAGGTGCCTTGATCTTGAAATCCAAGAGAAATTGTTTGGTCAGGATTAGGATTTTTAAATGTGATACGAACCTTCGCTTTATCAAAAAGAAAAGGCATTTTTGTTGAAAAGTAAACAAGATCATGGAGTTGATGAATAATAATTTGTCCATTGTGTGTTTCTATTTTTACTCTCCCTTTGGGTCCAGGTTGTGAAATATCTTTGGGAGTTGTCTGAAGTGAATACGTCATTACTATACCAAAAGGTGCAAAATTATTAAGAAGGATATATGCGATAAACGCGGTTAATAGCAATATCCCCAAAAATTGTCCAAAATTACGGACTTTCTGTTTCGCTTTTTCATTAAGATGAAAAGGGAATTCTTTGATATATATTTGTGGGAATTTTTTTTGGTATTTAAAAAGATGTGTCATATGTCTAGTTTTTCCTTTGCCATTTCGGCAAAACTGATTTTACTAATGCCAGATCATCCATATTTATCTCTTTCAAAATAATAAGAAGCAAAAGATAAAGGGAAAAGATTAAGAGATAAAATACTGGAAGGAGAAGAAGAGGAAATATTTGATAATGAGCAATCCAATAAACAATAAAAGATGCAACAGTAATTTTGATTATGCTTTTTATAGGAATAAATGTATGGAAATAATGAAAAACATAAAGTGATGCACAAATGAGTGCACAAGTACTTCCTATTGTCGTTGCAGTTGCCGCGCCGATTATAGAGTAACGTGGTATAAGCATTATACAAAATATTCCAGAAATAACCAGTCCAATAAAGGAAAAAAGAGAAGCGACATATGGTTTGCCTGCGCCACTTAAAATATAATTTAAAGCAGTAAACAAACTAAATGCGCCTATTCCAAAAAGTAAAATTGCAAGTGAAGATGCCGCAGGAATATAATGGCTGTTATAAATAAAAATAATAAGATCCTTACTTGTTGCTGACAGCATAAATACTACTGGCAAAATAACTAGCAACATCATACGAAGTGATTTTTGAATAATTTGTTTGGTTTTATCATAGAATTGATGACTTATTGCATGTGAAATTGAAGGGAAAATAACTAAGAAAAGTGCACTCATTGAGAAGAAAATAATTTTTGCTATATTTTGACTTGCGGTATAAAAACCTGGATTTTCTTTTATATGCGATAATATTTTTATTGAGAATAAATCAATAGAAAGAAGTAAATTAGAGAATACTGCAATACCAATAAGTGGAATAGAAAACAGTAAAAGTTTTTTAATTGAGAAATGTTGTACGTGCTTTTTTGGTAATCGTGCCCCTACGAACAGAGGCAAGAGAGACGCAAATACAAATCCATAAAACACTCCATAAAGTTTGAAAAAATAGACAAGTACAAGAACAAAAAACACTTTACTAACTGAATATAAAATGTTCATCAATGCTTGTTTTTTAAAATAATGGAGACCATTATAATAATCTAAAAATAATGCATAGATGCCATAAAAAGGAAATATAAAAGCGCATATTCGTATGTATGGTGCCAGTTCGTTGTCGTGTAGAATTTTTGCGAGTCCATCTGCAAATACAAAAAAGATGAGAAAAAAAATCGCATTTAATATTCCTTGCAATATATAGCCTGTTTTTAAAATCGCATCATTGTTTACTTTTTCTTCAGCGACATGTTTTGAAACAGCTTGCGTGATACCGGTAGTTTGGATAATATTAACAAAAGAGATAAGAGATACAACAACTCCATATATACCATAATCAACAGGTCCAAGAAATCTGCCCAAAAAAATATTGATAATATATCCAGATATGATAAACACTCCTGTTGCCGCCGATAGAAAAACTGTTCCTTTGATTGCTGATGTTTTCATAATTTTGGTTCTCCTCCAATGCCTCGATTTCCGTCAAGATATCCTTGTAAATATGCAGAAGCACGTTGGTTTTGATGAGAAATAAAAAAGTAAGATTCAACAAGAATGAGTTTTAAAAAGTTAAAGAAGAAGAAGTATATTCGATAAAACCGAGGCGTATAATTATTAATAAACAAGATTCTATTTCTTGAAAATAAATAGGTATAAGTTTTACTCTTTTTGCCAAGCGAAGAGCTCTCTTGATGATAAACAATTGCTTTTGGCTCAACAACACATTTATATCCAGCTTTTGTTGTTAGCAAACAATATGCAGTATCTTCAAAGTATGCAAAAAATCTCTCATCAAATAAACCATTTTTTTCTAATAATTCTTTAGAAATAAGAAAACAACATCCTGTCACAAACGTCGCAATTTTTGTCTGAATTATTTTTTCTTTTTTGTGGATAGGTCTGGCAAAAGGCCACATGATTTTTCCACCAGAATAAAGAATTTTATTTTTTTCTAACTGACTATAAATTATTGGACTTATTATGCCGATGTTTTTATCTGTATATGCTGTTTGTATTAAAGCATGGAGGAAATTTTTATCAACAGTCGTATCATTGTTGAGTAAAAGGTAATAGTCAGGATGATATTTTTTCTGTGCAATTTTTAATCCAAAGTTTACTCCACCTGTAAACCCCAGATTTTTATTAAGTCTATATATGTCAATTTTCTCACCGTAACTTTTTTTAAATACTTCATAATCGTTGCCTCTTGAACCATTGTCAACAAGAATGATTTTATAACTATCAAAGTTAATCCGTAAGACAGAATCTAGACATATTTTGGTGTTCTTCAAACCATTCCAGTTCAAAATAATAATGCAGACATTGATAACTTTTTTCATAAATAATTAATTTTGTAAATAATGATTGATTGTTTGTCTTCTGTGACATAGCTAATAGGAGTAAGCAAGAAGTTAGTCTTAAGATAACTATAGACTTGTTGATTTGAATTAAAATAATCCGATCCTGTTTCATTATAAATAAAATATTTGATATTCTCTTTTTTCACATAATTTTTTGATGATACCCCTTTGAGATCTACAAGATCCCAACCAAATGTATGCAAATAATTTTCTTGATTTGCGTTTAAAGAGAAATTTTCTAATAACGATAATGTGACACTTGGCCATCCCAAATAGAGAACTTGATTATTATTATCAACTCGTATACCTTTTGATTTAGCAGCAACCCCGATTTGTTTATGTGGAGAATAAATATTTCTAAATACATCTACTTTTATAAACGGGTCAAAGACAAGAAATAATAATGTTACTAAAAAAGCAAGAATGAGTAGTTCTACCTTTTTATGTCGTAAAAGATTTATAGCCCATGTTAATGGTAAACTTATACAAAGTAAGAAAAAATAGATAATATATTGAGGATATCTACTTGTATGCGAATACGAAGTCCATTGTAGACCAATAATAATAAATGCATAGATAGTCAGAGTACAAAACAGCAACGGTATATATGTTTTTCTCGTTTTAAAAAGGAATAGAGATATGATGATCATTACAATAAAAAGATAAATTAGTTCGTATTGATTAAGTATAAAAGTATCCACGCCTTCAGTTAATTTAAAAATACCTAATTTTTCTCTATCATAAATTAATGCATGAAACATAGCGCCAAACTGTCTCTGAAACACATTTCCTTGTTGATCAATATCTGTTTTTAAAAATACGGGTTTTTCTGCCAAAGAAGATCTGTAGTTAATTTCTTTAATGATATATTGAGGTCCAGCAATGACCAGAATCATTCCAAAAAAAATTATAAGCGAGATAATAATATGACGGATTGGTTCATTATTTTTATAAATCTTTACAAGAAAATAGATTATCGCAAGTATATAGAGTGGAAGAAATATAACAATAGAGTGATAGTAGATTGTTCCTGCCGCAAAAGAAAAAAAACTCATTAAAAGCCAATTATATATTTTTGTTTTTTCAAAACGAAAAAGAAAATAAATTACAAATAAAATAAATAATAAAACAAAAATTTCTTTTGATGGTTCTGTCGAATGATATGCAAGCCATGGATTAAGAATAAGGATTAAACTTGCAAGTGCTGATGGTATAAATCCAAGATCTCTCCTGATAATGTCAAAAATAAGTAAGATTATTAAAAGTCCGATAAATGGCGTCGTATAGAATGATATTTGGTAATAAGAAATATTAGTAAGCTCATGGGCAATTTTATAAAAGTAGCTAATCATATAGACATCAGGTCCATTTGTTTCTGCACTAAAAGCGCTGAGAATAACGCGGTAAGCATCGCCGCTGCCATATCCTTCTGCATGTTGATAAAATGAATGAAAGTACCTTGTGAGTATATACATACTTATAAGCATTACAACACATGCTACTTTTATTATTTTTATTTTGTTAATTTTCATGATGATGAAATGTATCAATAATTTGTTGCGAAAAATCTTCAATATTTTTATTGATAATAAGCTTATTAGCATAATCTTTTATAGGAATACCTTCAGCCCCAATAGATGTAGAAATTACCAATTTTTCACAAAACAAACTCTCTAATATTTTTGTTCTTACTCCACCACCTGAAAGCAAGGGTACTATTACTAAATCACTTGCATTGATATAATCTTCTATTTTTTCTACGACACCTGTGCAAATAATATTTTTAGCATTAATATTCTCAGGAGGATTTTTCCCAACGATCAAAAATTTTATCTTAGTATTTTTTTGATAAACTTGAGGCGCAATCTTATTAATAATAATATCCAATGCTTCGCTGTTTGGTTGATAATCCAATGGGCCAAAAAAGAGTACCACCTGCTTGTGGTCAAGATGAAGTTCCTTCCTTACTGTTTCTCTCGCTGTTTGGTTTGGTTTAAAAATATGAGGGTCAACAATATATGGTGAATATTCAAGCTTTTCTATTGGTACATGAAAATATGTAAGGAGTTTGTCTTTATCTGTATCAGAAATATATAAGATTTTATCGACCAATAGATATGAAATTTGTTCATAAGCATACATGACAGGCCACCACCATTTTCCAAGTCTTCGAAATCTTAAAAATTCTATATTTTGTTCATGCAGTACGCATTGTACGTTGAAAATTCGTGCTAAAAAAATGCCAAACAGTAATTGATAAGGCATTGCTACAACTATTTCATCAAGCTTTTCTTTTTGTGCGATTTTTACAATCCTCCAATAGGCGAGTGGATTTATATATTTTTTTATTCCTGTTTGAAATACATTATATTGTTTGAGCAATGTATTTGAAGGGATTTTTTTTTGTTCCTTTAATCCAATAAATATAATTTTGTTTTTTTTTGATAACTCTTGAAGATAATTATAAATATATCGACTACCTCCGTTATATGAAGGGTAGATACTAAATGGCGAAATATAGAGTATATTTTTCATACTGATTGAATAATTAAGTTAATATACTCCTCCCATGTGTCAGATTCCCTTTTAATCGGAGTACTTTCATAAAGATTTGGGTTTCTATAAAACTTAATAATTTTTTGAGCGATATCGTGTGGATTCTTCGGTTTAATAGTTAATCTATGATCTGTTTGAGAAATATCTTTTAGTCCTCCAACCTCAGTGGAAATGATTGGTTTATTAAAGGCGATAGCGATTTGTGTAATGCCTGATTGTGTAGCTGATATATAAGGTAAAACAACAACATCAGCAACAGCAAAATAATGAGCAACTTCTTCGTTTGGAATATATTTATTTACCATGACAATATTATTTTCTAAACGCAGATTTTTTATTGTATTTAGATAGAGCTGTTTATCTTTTGACCAAAATTCCCCTGCCACTAATAATGTGGTTTTTGGTAGTGATTTGAGTACTTCGGGAAGAGCTTGGATAAGATACAATAATCCTTTATATGGACGGATGTAGCCAAAGAAGAGTAAAACTCTTTCCTTAAGGTGTAAAGTATGCTTAATTTTTTTAATATCGATATTTTTACCAGAATTAAAGACATCATAGATCGGATGGAAACCAGTAATGATTTTTTTATTTTTTTCAAGAATTTTTCTTAATTTTTCTTTATCTTCAGCAGCGTGAACGATAAAAATATCAGACTGACTAAACGCAATTTTTGTGAATAATTTATCAAGTGCTGTACTTTCATGAGGTAATATGTTGTGACAAATAAATATAATTCTTGTCGATGTAGAAAGTTTTATTATTTTCCCAATGAGGAAATATATCGGAGCTTGTATTGGACTCACCCATGTAATAATCAAAATATCCGCATGATTATTTTTAATATCCATTGCAGTTTTAACCCACGAAAAAGGATTAAAAAAATCAAGTAAAAATTTCGCATCAGTTGTAATTGGATTTTTACTTTGTGTATCTTTTAATCCGACAGGATAAAGAAATGCTGGATATTGTCTTTTCCAGCTTATAAAATTGACAGTACTTTTTTTCCGCAAAGTCTTAACAAGGATTGTCGTAAAATGACTTATTCCTCCTTTATATGGGTATGTAGGACCGATGACTGCGATCTTCATATACAACAAACATACATCTCATATTGAATGAGTGTATGAGATTTTTAAATTTTTAGTTAACCTGACTCTCTTGTAGGTTATTTTGTTCCAGTCGCTGTAAATATTGAATTGCAGTATCAGTTCTTCGTTCTTCCTTAATTTGTGCCAACTCCATATCTTTGAGTCGCCTTAAAGTATTTTCTGAAAGTTTTCTATTTATTCCAATCAGATCAGCAACAAGACCTGTCATCATAATTTGAAATCCAATTACCATAAGCGCTGCCGCAAAAATAAGTGATTGAATGTGACCGGCACTACTTCCTAAAATGGTGTAATAAACAAATCTTATACTTAACAAAAATCCTATTCCAAAAAACAGTGAACCAATAGCAAGGAATACTCGGAAAGGTTGATACATGGTATAGACACGAAGAATGGTTGTCGTACTGCGATGAATATGCTGAAACATATTTTTGAAAAGCCGAGATTTTCGAGTAGGTGGATTTGTTTTTACTTTGACACTTGCAAGCCCCAATCGTTTGTATTTTGCTTGGATAATCGTCTCAATAGCATAAGAAAAATCAGTAACAATATTCATATGAAGGGCTGCTTCACGAGAATAGGCGCGAAATCCAGAAACAGCATCCGGTACTTTACTTCCAGAAAAGAAACGAACAGTTGCTGATCCAATACGTTGCAGGCCCTTTTTTATTTTTGAGAAATGTTTAATTGTCGATGTTTGTCGATCTCCTATAACAATATCAGCTTTTCCTTTAAGAATAGGTTCTATCAGTCGGGGAATATCTTGTTGCCGATATTGATTATCAGCATCAGTATTGACAATAATATCAGCTCCTTGATGAAGTGCTTCGTTAATCCCATTGGAAAATGCATGCGCTAAACCTTTATTTTGTTTATGTATAACAATATGGTTAACACCGAATTTTTCAGCAATCTTAATTGTTTTATCTGTTGAACCATCATCAATAATCAGTGTTTCAATTTCATCAATGCCATCAATATGCTTGGGAATAGACTTAATAACAAGCGGAAGTGTTTTTTCTTCATTAAAGCAAGGGATTTGTACGATAAGCTTCATGGATAATCTAACTATAAAATATGAAGAAGAAAGACGATGTAAAGAGAAGGTAAGAAATGTGTTAGAAATCTAGAGCGCTTACTGATGTTTTTAATTGTTGTACTGTTAATTTATAAATACTGACCGGATGTATCTCATCATATATTTTGTAACTATAATGGTATTTTTCATGCACAAAAAATTGTACAATTTTATATTGCTGTAAATTGTTGGTTGCAAACTTTGTAAAGTTCGGGAAAATTTCATACATTCCCATATCAACAACCAAAAGAATTTGCTCGTGATTTAGCGAATTATCGATATAGATAAATGGAGGTGTATCAGTAATACTTTGTGTTGATAGATTATTGATATAAAAATATGGTTCAGGAAGTGAAACAACAAGGAGAGGTTTGTCGTTTCGTACATAATGTCTAATCATTATTGCTGCTTTCTCTTCATAAGAAATGTGATACCAGGAAGGATTTTGATCATAGCGCATGCCGCTATATGTTTTTATTGTTTGAAACATTGTCACGAGTAGCAAAATTGTCAATACGCTCATGGCGCGAAAGTTCCGTTTTGATTTAATAAAACTGATAACTTGTGTCAATCCATAGCTTGCAGGAATTAATAAGAAAGGAATTAAATGTGTTATATAACGATCCATGTCAGGATTTACACGATAGTAAATAATAGTAAGAAGTATAAGACATAAAAACACAAATAATCCAAATATTTTTAATTTTTTTTTGAAAATAAAAAGCGTTAATCCAATAAGCGAACATATGCTGATCAACAGATCTTGCTGGACAAAATTTCTCACAAATGAAGGATTAGTACGAAGGAATGGGAAATTTTCACCAAATGCAAGTTGTCCAAGAAGAAGAAAAGCGAGAATCCATAAAAAGCCAAGGAGTATTTTATATATATAATTAAATGTATTTTTTTTGTAGGTTTTTGGTAGCAGACGAATTGTAATACACAAAGCAATAAAAATATTTATCGAAAGAATGATTGTTTTGGTCATGTCTTGCAATTGCAAAGAAATTGCTGAGAACGAAGCTTGGATAGGGAAGAGTTGTAACGCTATAAACGCACCACTAAGTAGTGCTCCTGAGAGGATTCCAGAAATTTTTCTCCAAGGGTTTTTTGCCATTTGAAAAAGAATGAAACATACAGGCAGGATTGTGATGACATATTCATATCGAGTAAGGATTGCGAGAGAAAAAATAACACCTGTTATAAAATTTTTAAGAAAAGATGTTTTTTTTTCAAGTGTTGCCAAAAGACAAAAAAGAAATAACAACATCAAAAATACACCAACTGTTTCTGTCATGATAAATCCACCCCACAAAGTATGATTAAAGGAAAGAGCCAAAAGAAATGCTCCTGCCAGTCCGTAGGAATTTGTATTCCAAAGCTTTTTCATGAATAAAAAAACAAGAGGAATTGCTGCGATACCTGTTGTAAAAGTAATGATTTGAGCAGCAAGCGTCATATTTTTTGTGAAGTATGTGATAAGATCGATCAGGAGAGGATAACCTGGCCGCGTCCACGAAAAAAAATCAGGATACAGCATGCCTTTTATTCCTAAATATCCAACAACGTTATGATAATCCGTTATGTTTTTTGCAACAATAAGACTTTGATAAGAATCAGGATATACTTTAAATGGAGAAATATTATGTAGTCTAAAAATAAGACCAACAATTGTTATTACAACAATAAGTAATAGCGTTTTCATGAAGTATTGATAACCATAGCATGTAGAAAAGTGTATGGCAAATGATATAATTGATTAGTATGAAAAAAGGAACAGATTATATTGGTGTTTCTGTGGGAGCGATGATTTTTAATGACAAAGGAGAACTTTTCCTTGCAAAAAGAAGTACCAATACTACGAATCAACATGGTTGTTGGGAAACACCAGGTGGTAGTATTAAATTTGGTGAAACACTTTCTGATGCAGTTAAACGAGAAATCAAGGAAGAATACGGTGTAGAGATTGATCTAATCGAACAGTTTCCTGCAGCAGATGAAATTTTGATTGAAGAGAAACAACATTGGGTACCAACAACCTTCCTTGCAAAGATTAAAAAAGGTCAGAGTCCCAAAATTATGGAACCGTATAAATGTGATGAGATTGGTTGGTTTGCTCTGCAAAATCTTCCTCGTCCATTGTCATTTATCACTAAGCTTGATCTCAAAATGTATGAGGAAAAATACCGAACAGAAATGGTTGATATCGTTGATGAACAGAACGAAATTTTGTATAAAACTTCCAAACCAAAAGCACATAAATTAGGACTTTTACACAGGACTGTTATTGGTGAAGTAAAAAATGCCAAAGGAGAATGGCTTTTGGTAAAACAAGCAATCTATCGGCAAGATGCTGGACAATATGTCTCACCAATTGGTGGACATGTCCGGGCTGGTGAGTCAGAAGAAGAAGCCTTGCAACGAGAAGCATTTGAGGAGATGGGATTGAAAAATTTCACATCAAAATTAGTTGGCAGAGGAATTTTCAATAGAAATATTTTGGGTAGACAAGAAAATCATTATTTTATTTTGTATGAAGTCTACTCAGATGAAAAACCAGAACTCAATCATGAATCAGTTGCCGTCAAAGCATTTACTAAACAAGAACTGAAAGTAAAACTCAAGAAACAACCACAGATGTTTGGTGATGCCTTTTTCTTTATTCTCAAACGATTCTATCCAGAATTATTGTCATGAAAATATTTCTTAAATTATTTTTTGCACTTGGTATTCTGTATTGTATTATTTTTTTCACCTTTTTCTTTTTCCATTTTGCAATACAGCAAGGCTCTTCACAGAAAGTTTTTACTCATCCAGCTGTCACCGTTATCAATCCTCTTCGAGGGCCACAATTGGGACTAGAAAATATAGATCTTTTGGCAAGTTTACAAAGTCAATGGAAGGTAACAAAAGATGCACAGATTCCTGCTACATGGCTTTGGCAATATTCAGCAATGGAAGATGTACAAATGGTGCAATTTGCAAAGTCTGACATGCAGAATAATTGTCATGCTGACTTTAGCTCAGCACCTTTATGGATTCCGAAACAAGTTCGAGATGACAAAAAGTGTAATCAAGAGTTTGGTATCTTTCTTGAGGTGGATCGCAATTTGGCGCAACAAGCGCATGTACTGTATCGAGGGCAAGGTCCTTGGTATTTCTCAGATGGATTGCTTCTTGTTTCCTATGATAGAAAAGAACGTGAGCTTCTTATCGATACAGTCTTTGCAAAATTTAAAAAAACGTTTGGTTTTTATCCTAAGACAGTTGGTGCATGGTGGGTTGGCGCAGATTCATTGCAATATATGCAACAAAAATATGGAATCATTGCTTCTTTGCAAGTTGCGGATCAATTTAATCTTGACGTATATTCTGTTTGGGGCACACCATGGAGTATTCCATATCTTGCCTCACGAGAAAATGCAGCAATCCCTGCTCAATCATTTGCAAAAAGTGCGCATATTGTCATCATGCAGTGGGCATCAAGAGATCCAACATATGGTTACGGTCCCAGTTTAGAAAGTACTTACAGTATGCAAGATTATGCTCTGAAGAAATATGATAATTCTTATGCTTCTTATTTACTCAATATTTTTTCCAAGGCACCTTTTGATCAAATTGTGATAGGGCTTGAAGGAGGACAAACACCAAATGCATACAATGGAGAATACAAAGAAAAATTACTAAAAATTCATGCATTAGCACAACAGCAAAAAATAACAATAGTACCAGCAGCAGTTTTTGCAAATGATTTTTTATCTCGTCAACAAGTATTTGGTTCGACTAATTATTTTCTTTCTCAAGGATATGATTCACAAGATCAATCATTTTGGTTCAATGGAACAAATTATCGAATAGGTATTGAAAAACAAGGTGAGAATATTTTTCTTGTTGATCTTCGTGATTATACCAAAAAAGGTAATGAAGATTTTTCTCTTCTGCCAAATTCTCAAGGATTTCTTCGGATTACAACGCCAGCACGGATTGATAGTGCGCGTTCTTCTGAACAGAAACTCTTTCTTGCGCATTCAACACAACCATTACAAATACAAAAAGATAAAAATAAACTTTTTCTCAAAAGTGGAGATAAACCAATTGTCATTCTTGGTGATACAACAATTTCTCTTCCATCTCTTAATAGTTCTTTTAGTTTTCAAAGAAAAGAAATATTTTTTTCTGGTTTTCTTATTAATTTTTTTATACTCATTATATATACGGGCTATTTTATAAGTAAAGAAAAAAATAAAATAAAACTATTTATACATATTTCTGTTTTATTATTCTGTCTTTTTATTAGTGGATCATTTTTTAGTGTTGGTAATATAGAAAATTTGACATTTATTTTTGACAGAAAAGAATTTTTTTTATTTTATTTTATGCCAGCTATTCCTTTATCGCTTCTTTGGCGGTTATTCATTCTTTTTCAATTGGTGCCATTTATTTTATTACTAACATCGCATTGGTTTTTTGTTATAAAAGGAAAAGGGGAAAATATGATTTTTTATTGTTATATACTTTGTGTTTTTGGTTTTCTCTTATTGTTTAGTCATGTACCAAATATTATTGTGACAGAATTTTTTACAAGGAAAAGATTTGTATTGGTAAGTGTAATGTTTCTTTATCTTATTTTGGTATGTACGACCGTATTGTTTTTCTTCTATAAAAAAAAGTTGCGGAAATTTTTGGCGCAGAGTGTTGTTATTGCTTTTTTAGTATTCGGATTAGTAGCAAGTACGTTTGTCTTTTCTTGGCAACAATATATTATTACACCTTTTGAAATAGATAGTTTGGAATATATCAGTAATCTAAAATATAATGTCTATTATATAAATCCAAATACAGTGCCACTCTATAAAGCTGTTATTCCGTTTCTCTTTAGCAATACTAGCTATGCTGAAAAACTAACAAAAACGCATTGGCAGAAAATAAGTCGTCCTCAGGGAAGATTTTTGACATTTCCTACTTTAGAAAATACAATTATTTTTGTTCCAAGATATATTGGTGCTGATTTCTATCCAGAAGAAATTCAAATGTATCATTTGAAGAAAATTTTTGATAATGCACAGATTGCTCTTTTTATAAAATAATCACCAGTTTTTTATATTTTTTAAATTTATAGCTTCTTATACGCATGCATAATTCGTTGATAAACAGTATAAAAAGAGAGGATAAGAAGTAAAATAAAAATAATTTCCGCACTATTAAAACTCCAAAATACCATATAAGGAAATAAAACATAAAGTAATAATGCAAAAATTGTCAGAACAAGTCGCTCCATTCTTTCGATAAGACCTACTGCAAAGGAGACTTTTGGATTTGCGAGTTCACCACGACTTCTTGTATAACTTATCAAAAAAGAAAATAGTAAAAATGGTGCAACAAGTTCCCAACGGACAATATGACCAAAAGCAAATGCGGTAATCAGTAGAAAATCAGAAACACGATCTAAAGTAGAATCAAGGAATCCACCAAAAGCTGTAACTTTATTATATTTTCTTGCGACTATACCATCAATAAGATCAAAGCCATTGCCAATAAATGCAACAAATGCCCAGAAATACCAATGGTTGATAACGAAGACAAAAAAGAGGAGAGATGGTATACTTCCTAATAGGGTAAGGACATTGGGATTGACATCTTTGAAGAATTCACCAAGAGGCATAAGGTACTTTTCAATTGATTGTTTTTTAACACTAAGCATAATGATAAAGGTAGATCTTCATACTCACTCAATTATATCACCTGATGGTGGTATTACGGCAGAGCAGTATGAAGAGCTCTTGGATAAAAAAAAACTTGATTGTCTAGCTATCACCGATCACAATGAAACAAAATTTGCCAAGATGCTTCACAATAAACTTGGAGACAAAATCATTATTGGTGAAGAGATTACAACACAGAACGGGGAAATGATTGGTCTTTTTCTCAAACAAACTATTCCGGCAGGGCTTTCTGCAAAACAAACAGCATTGGAAATTCGTCAACAGGAAGGGCTTGTTTATATTCCTCACCCTTTTGAAACCATGCGCCTTGGTATGCAACGTGACGTTTTGGAAAAAATTATTGATTGTGTTGATATTATTGAAGTTTTCAATGGTCGGGGAAGATGGCGAGGAAAAGCAAAAGAAGCTGAAAATTTTGCAAAAGCATATCATCTCTCTCCCGCCGCGAGCAGTGATGCTCACGGCATCAAGGGAACAGGAAAAACAATGAGTATTATTGAAAAAATGCCAGAAAGAGATACGTTGAAAAAACTATTAGAGAAAGGTTCACCACAAAAAAATTATGCACCTTTATGGACATTTTTATGTCCATCAGTAAATAGAATAAAAAATAAATTCGTTTTAGGAGTATAAATATGTTACAAGATATTTTATTTGTTTTTTGGTTTTTTGGACCGGCAGGTCTTGCAAATATGGCAGCATTTTTTTCCGGCAAAATTCCTTTTCTTAAACCGTTTACGTATCCTGTTGATCTTTTTTTGAAATTTCGTAGAAGAAGAGTTTTAGGGAGTCACAAGACAGTCCGCGGATTTGTTGTTGGAATTTTTTTTGCAATTGTCTGCGTTTATCTTGAGAGATTTTTATACCAGCAATTTTCTTTTGTGAGAAATGTCATTCCTCTTGATTACTCAACTATTAATCCATTTATTCTTGGATTTTTGTCTGGATTTGGTGCGTTGGCGGGCGATGCGATAAAAAGTTTTTTTAAACGACAAGCTGGTATTCAACCTGGAAAAAGTTGGGTACCATTTGATCAAATCGATTATATTCTTGGTGGGATGATTTTTACTGCATTGTATATTAAATTGACGATCATCCAATATCTTTGGCTTTTTTTCTTGTGGTTTTTGATACATCCACTGACAAGTTTTGCTGGATATCTCTTGCGATTAAAAAAAGAGCCTCTGTAATACTTTCACTTTAGTGCTTGTTTTATTGAAGAGTGAAGTAGTATAATACTTTTTTCAGCGAGAATTTGCAGGATTGACAAAGCTATCCCGAATGTACTTCAATAAAGAGGTCCACTACTATGAACATTCCAACAATTACATACAATGGTTTATCATTTATCAATCTTAATAAGCCAACAGAAGAGGAAATGAAATTCCTAAACAAAAGCTTTGGTTTTAGCATGCTTAATTTGGAGGATTATCTCTACAAAACCCAAATTCCCAAAATTGAGACATACAAAGATTACTCACTTGTTGTGATGGATATTCCTTATATTCTTCAGCCAGGCAAAACAAAAAAAGAAGTAGTGACAAACAAGCTGTCTTTTCTTTCAAATGTTTTGTCAAATAGAATTTCTCTTCCGGTTTTTCCAAAAGCACCAAGAAAAAAAAGAATAAGTGTTGGAGAGGTAGATTTTTTTATTGGTAAAGATTACATTGTTGTTTTGCATGATGATAAAACGCCACAGATTGATGAACTCTTTGATATCTGTAAATTGAGTGAAAAAAATAGAAAAGATCTTATGGAGAAAGGAGCGGTTTATCTCTTTTATCGTATTATTGATATTTTGGTTGATTCATCAATTTCCTATATTGAAGATATTACAAACACAATTGATTATATTGATCGACAACTTGAAGATAATAGATCAGCTTCTGTTATTGAAGATATTTCAATGACCAGACGAAATATTGTTGTCTTTGAAACAATGATTAAGCCGGCGCTTCCTATTTTTGCAGATCTTGAAAAAGGGAAGTACAAAGAGCTTAATGGTGAAATGGTACAGTATTGGTCAAATATCTTGGACCATTTGCAAAAAATTTGGGAGCGGCTTGAAGATAACAAAGAGTTGATTCAAGGCATTGCATCAAGTCATGAATCGATTCTTTCAAATCGGAGTAATGAGTTGGTTAAATTCCTAACAGTCATTACTTCTATCTCTTTTCCTTTTGTTATTGTTAATAATCTTTATTCTATGAATGTAAAAGGTTTGCCTTTTGCTGAGCAACCTTGGATTGTAACCGTTTTGTTCCTTCTTATTGCAGCAGGAGGATTATTGATTATTGCTTACTTCAAATACCGCGATTGGTTATAAACTGGACAAGCCAGAATGACGAGAATTATTATAACCTTACTTTAAGTGTCTCACCTTTATAGACGATATTTTTCGGCTTGATCACAACTTGTTTTTCTCCTTTTTCAACATAGCCTGCATCAAGACTTTCAAATTTATTTCTCTTAATTATTTGCTGTGCTTTTTTAATATCTCTTTCTGGCAAAAAAATCGCATAATCTTGTCCCATGTTGTAGGTCTCATAAATTTCATAATCTGAAAGTCCGGTTTGTTTTTGAATAAAAAGAAAAATTTCTTGTGGATCGAAAATTTTTTCAATGATGTAGCTAAAATTTCCACGTCCTCTCATTACTTTTCTTAACCCATGTCCAGTGATGTTAGAAATATAATGAATATCAAGATTTGCATCTAAAAGATCTTGAATGAGTTTTGCATAAATATTAGTTTTGCGTAGAATGGCTTCTCCGTAAAGACCGCCCTCTGGTAATTTTGTGGCATAACCTTTTGGTAATTTTTTCGCGACTGCTCGGGAGAGAGAAAGACCATTCGCATTAATACCAGTACTTTTTAAAAACAAGATTCGGTCTCCAATTTTTATTTTTTTATCTTGGAGTAAACGTTTTTTTGATGGAATTATTCCTACCACATTTCCTCCAAGAGCAATAGTATCAGGATTAACAATATTATTATATGAAGGAGATTCACCGCCACCCCATGTTGCTTCTGCATCATCGCATGCTTGCTTCCATCCATTGACAAGATCAGTTATTCTTTCGACATCATTAAACCAACTGCTTTTGCCGACTGCCCAAAAAGCAGTTACCACAAGAGGCTTGGCTCCCACAGATGTCAGATCATTCAGCGCAGTTGCAATGGTGTCATAGCCAATTACGTCGTAGTAGGTTTTGTTCGTAATTTTTCGCATTGCATCTGCAACCAAATTTTTTGTTCCGAGACTTTCTGTAACAGATGCCATATAAATATTTTTTTGTTGCCAGACAAATGCGGATTCACCACGGGAATCACTTACTTCAGAGAATCCATATTTTTTCAGATGTTTTGCTGTTTCGCGTCCAGCTTTTTGCCCGAGCGTTTTTGCGGGGTCGAGTTCTTCATAATTTACTCCTGATTGTGCATAGTCGATCTTTTGCGTTTTCATCTAATAAGCCTATTCTATCAAGAAAAACTTAATAATACCACACCGATAATTGTGATTGTTGCACCAATTAATTTCTTTGCAATATTTTCTCGTTCTTTAAGAAAAATAATACCAGCAAGTACTGAAAAAATTATCATCCCTTGATAAACGGCATTCACTTTACTTACATCACCAATACGAACAGCTAGTGTAAAAAGAAACAGTTGGATAATACTCAGAAAAACCGCAAATGTTTTTAAAGCGATATTTGTTTTTAACAACGTTTTCATTCTCGTTTTGGAACTACGTACAAAAAGAGGATAAAGAATAACTGAAGGAAGTGCCATTGCAAAATTAATGACAACAGGGGATCCAAAGGGAGTTAACATTTTGACAAGAACGATATTTACTGCAACGATAAAAGCGCACAAATTTGCATACATCGCGCCTTTATCAATAAATATTTTTTTTGGTGCGACAGTGAGACTTACGCCCAAAAAAACAATCGCTATTCCAAGGTAACCAAACAAATGAAGTTGTTCACCCGTAACAAGAAATGCAATGAGTGCAACCCAGATAAGACGAGATCGATAAAGAATTGATGAAATTGAGAGGTGACTATACGCATGCATTTTCATATACCAATAGCCACCGATAAATTCTGTTAGGCCAACGAGTAAAAAGAGAAGAAGTGAGTAGGGTGTTATAACGGCTTGCCAGTTAAAAATTGCAAAAAACCCAAAAACAACAAAACGAAGGATCTCATTATACCAAGCATATGCTGTTGGATCATCCCCATCTTTTAAAAGAAATCGATTCAAAAAATTGTAGGCATTTGATGAAATACCTATCAAGAATGAAAGAAGAAGCCAGGTTGGAAATAAAAACATGTTTAAATTATACCAGCTTTTTTGAGGTTGTGTTTTATCCGATCTTCAATAGGATAATCAAATGCTTCGAATTTTTTATCAGTTAATTTTTCATAAGCACCAATGTATCTCTTTGCTGCTTGCACGATTAGTTCTTCAGACATAGGAGGTATTTTATCTTTATAAGGGTTTACTCTTTTTGCGTACCAAAGCCTAATAAATTCTTTATCAAAATTTTCGGGTTCCAATCCTTTAGCGATTCGTTCTTTGTATGTTTTGGCAATCCAAAAACGAGAGCTATCAGGTGTATGAATTTCATCAATAAGCATTAATTTCCCATCAAAAAGTCCAAATTCATATTTTGTATCGACAAGAATCAGTCCATGTTTGAGACACCACTTACTTCCAAAATCAAAAAGCGTAAGTGCTATTTTTTCTGCTTCTTCATATAATTTTTTATCAACGATTTTATTCTTAATTATTTCTTCTTTTGTAAGTCGCTCGTCGTGTTTGTTGCTTCCAGCTGCTGGATGAGTAGTTGGTGTAATAATCGGTGTTGGAAGTTTTTGATTTTTATGCATGCCGTCGGGGAAGGGTATGCCATAAATAGTTCGTTCACCTTTTTCATAGGAATACCAAATTGATGTATTTGCAACACCGGTTAAGTATCCTCTGACAACTATTTCTACCGGAAAACTCTTGCAATTTCGTGAAATTAAAACATTAGGGTCAGGAATTGCAATGAGATGATTTGGGACAATATGTTTTGTTTTTTCAAACCAAAAAGCTGCGAGCTGATTAAGAACTGCACCTTTGTAAGGAATGTGACCAAGAATAACATCAAATGCAGATTGTCGGTCAGTTGTAATAGTTATTCTTTTGTCGGAAAGAATATAAAAATCACGAACTTTTCCCTGATATTTTTTCCCAAGTTTTGGAAGATCAATTGTTTTAAGAACATGTGGTAAGGATTTGAGAATTGTTTTTGATTGAATCATTTCTGTAATTTTTCAACTTTCTGCATTACATTATCATATAATTCTTTTTTATAGTTTTCAAGTTTTTTTTGTATGTCTTGATCTGCTGCTCCTATAATCCTTGCTGCTAACAGTCCAGCGTTTTTTGCACCATTGATTGCAACTGTTGCAACGGGAATTCCTCCTGGCATTTGCACAATCGAAAGAAGCGAATCAAGTCCTTCAAGATTTTTTCCTTTAACAGGTACGCCAATAACTGGAAGCGTTGTAAGTGATGCAACCATACCTGGAAGATGAGCAGCGCCACCTGCGCCAGCAATAATAACTTTGAGTCCACGTGTTTGGGCTGTTTTTGCATATTCATACATACGATCTGGCGTTCGATGAGCTGAGACGATTGTTAATTCGTAAGCAATATCAAACGTTTCCAAAATGGTTGCTGCTTCTTGCATGACAGGTAAGTCACTGTCTGATCCCATGATGATGCCAACGAGTGGTTGTTTATTCATTAAATTACTATTGCCTTTCTTGCCTGTTTTGCTTTCTTAAGACACTCCGCCAGAGTTTTTCCAATAACTGTTATATGTCCCATTTTTCGCTCAAGTTTCGTTTCCATTTTACCATAAATATGGATAAAGACATTTGGTATTTTCAGTGCTTTATCAAGTCCTGTCACTTCGGCTTGAGCATTTCGTTCTCCAAGAATATTTATCATCACACTTGCTGGAACAATCATATCAGTTGCTCCAAGAGGCTGACCTGTTACTGCGCGGATATGTTGTTCAAATTGGGAAGTAACACATGCTTCGATTGTATAATGACCTGAGTTATGAACACGAGGAGCTATCTCATTGATAAAAAGTTTTGCTTGTCCTGAGTTTGACGAATGGGTTAAAAACATTTCAATACCAAAAACGCCAGCGCCTTTTAAATTTTTCATAACGTTAATGGCCAGCATTTTTGCTTTTTTTCTTATTGTTTCATCAACAGATGCTGGGGCAAGAATAAGATGACAGATATTATTTTTATGAATTGTTTCAACAACTGGATAAGTCGCAATTGCTTCTTTAGTACTGCGAGCTACCATAATTGCGAGTTCTTTTACAAAGGGAACAAATTTTTCTACATAGAGTTTTCTTCCGCGCAATTTTTCTAATGCTTTATCAATTTGGTTTTTGTTTTTTATTAAAGCATTTCCTCTTCCGTCATATGCATCAAATCGGGCTTTCAAAAGCAGCGGATAACCAAACTTTTTGGCAAGAGTTTCGATCTCTTGTTTGATACTGTCATTTCGAGATATCTCGTTATCGCTCGAGATGACAGGGGCGAAATCGGCAACCGGAAGTCCAGCCTTTCTCAAAAATTTTTTCTGTTCCAATTTGTCCTTAATAATGCTAAGTGTTTTTGCAGAAGGGTGAATCTCCAATCCTTTATTTGTTAGGTCATCCAAGACATGAGCATTGGCGAGTTCTATCTCAAATGTTAAAAAGTCTGAATTTTTTGCAAGTTCTCGGATTGCTTTTTCGTCGTTATAAGGAGCAACAATTTGTTTGTCAACGACTTGTCCTGCTGGACTATTTGGTGTTGGATCGATAATACTAACGGTAAAGCCTAGCTTCTTTGCATCAAAAGCCATCATTCGTCCAAGTTGTCCGCCGCCAACAATACCTATTCTACTTTTCATTAATTACGTTTTTTATTTGGGCAACTAATTGTTTTGCTCTCTGTGGAGCAGTACCGATATGCTCTTTAACATCAAGAAGTTTCTCTACATTTTCTTCAGAGATATATTGTTTAATTTCGCCATTTTCTTTAAGAAGTTTTTCCATAGGATTTGGTTTGCCATTTTGCACATCTTGCCAAGCGGTCATTGCGATATCGCGAAGTGTTTCATGCATTGTTTGTCTATTTGCGTTTTGCTTGACTGCTTCCATAAGAATTGTTTCTGTTGCAGCAAAAGGTCCGAATTTTTCTAAATTATTTTTTACTTGTTGCTCGTGAATGATAAGTCCCTCAACAATTTTTGTTGCAGAAAGGAGCATTTCATCAATTGCTAAAAACAGTTCAGGAATATAAACTCTTCGATTTGCTGAATCATCAAGTGTTCGTTCGAGTAGCGAAAGAGAAGCATTTTCCCAAGCATTTTTTGCCAAACTTTCAACGAGTCTTGCTAGAGAACAAATCTGTTCGGACTTAATAGGATTTTTTTTAAATGGCATGGCACTTGATCCAATTTGCGTTTTGCCAAATGGTTCTTGCCATTCACCAAATCCGGCAGATTGCATAACACGAAGATCAAAGGCAAATTTATAGAGTGTCTGAGCAATTGATGTAAGGAGTTGGGCTACAAAAAGGTCTGCCTTTCGAAGTCCTACTTGATTGGCAATGAGTACTGGATCAATTCCAAGTTTTTCCATAACTCGTTTTTCCATCGCTTGGACATTTTTTTCATCAAGTAATTTGGTATAACTTGCTTGTGTTCCAACTGCGCCTTTTAGTCCTTTTCCTTTCAGATGTATTTTGACAAAATCCAAAAATGCCAAATCTTCCAACAAATCTTGTGCATAGAGACTGAGTCGATAACCTACAGTTGTTGGTTCTGCTGGTTGTAAATGTGTATATGCCATGCAAGGGGTGTTAGCATATTTTTCAATTTGTGAGGAAAATGTTTGCAAGAGTTTTTTTATATTATTTTCAATAAGCATTAGTGATTCTTGTGTGCGAAGTGTATCGGCATTATCAACTATATCCATACTTGTTGCACCTGCATGAATTTTGCCTCCTCCCACTTTTGCTTTTTCGGCAAATTCTTTTATTGCGGCAACAACGTCATGGCGTGTATCTTTTTCAATTTCCAGAATTCGTTCAATACTGATATCCTTTTGATTTTTTTCTAAATCTGCAAGTTCTTCTGTGGAGACAAGACCATTTTCGGATTGGGCGCGAGCTAATTCAACCCAAATTTTTCGCCAAATAGTATATTTATTTTCTTCAGACCAGATATGGCGCATTTTGTCTGATCCATAGCGCCAAGAAAATGGTGATTGATAGATTTTAAAATCTGACATACTTTTATTATACTCTATGTTACTATTTTTGCTAACTGCCCAGTTTGTTCTGCTTCTTTTATTTCTTTTGCGACTCGTCGTCCCATTTGCATTGACTTACCAAAAAGATAACTACTGTATGGTGTTGCTGCGATACCCGGCGATCCTGGCATACGAGGTGCAACGTCATACACAACAATTTCAAGTTTTGGGAAAGCAGGTCGTATGAGTGACTGTAATCCAAATGGACCAATTACGCCAGGTGAGAAAAGTTTTTTGGCTGCATGGACAAATTGTTCACCGACAGCAAATGCTTCTTCAATAAGTGATTCAGGAAGCGTTGCTGCAATATGTCCCATTTCTTTAAACGTCACTTCTAAATATTTACTTACTGATTGTTGTTGTATTGCCGGAAGACGTAAGAATCCATCCAAATTTGTTTGTCTTCGTGTATCCGTACCGATTAATTCTAAACGTTTCTTAAGCGGGGAGTAGAAAAAATTAAAATTAATAGGTGTACCAACGACAAATTCTTCAATAACTGCTTCCTGTAATCCTTTCTCTGAAATAAGTCCTGAGTCGATTCTTTTTTGTCCTTCTCGTTGGAATTCTGCGTAACTTGTTGCGAAGAAAAACCCTCGTTCAAAGGAAACTTTTTTTTGTTGTGCTTTGACAATAACGAGCCGATCAATCTCTTTTGGATTTTTAAATGCTTTTGGATAATGAATATTTGCTTTTTGCAAAATTGAATATTGATTAATTTTTTCTGTCCGTTCTTCAGCGCGAAGGAGAAATTTGTTTCCAAAGATTGGCGTTTTAAATTTTTTTTCGATAGCATCATAGTCATTAATATAGACTTCAAAAGATCGATGAGGGATAAAGATTGCATTGCTTGCTTCTAACTTTTTTTGTACAGCTGGCTTTATAACATCTTTAAATTTATCCACAAGAATAACCTCATCAACACATCCATCAGTTCCTGTTGTTTTATAATACTGAGAATATGTTTTATCTCTGCCTTTTTCAGCAACAACAAGTGTTTGGAATCCTTCATCCTTTGCCCCACGACAAATATCAAGCGCTGAATGACTCCCAATTGTCGCGATGGTAATTTTTTTATTACTCATATTAATGTTTAAATGCTCGTGTCCCGGTAAATACCATTGTAATACCAGCTTCGTTGCATGCATCAATTGTTTCTTGATCTCTGATTGATCCGCCAGGTTGAATAATTGCTGTTATACCAGCTTTTATCAATACATCCGGTCCGTCGCGAAATGGGAAAAATCCGTCAGTTGCTGCGACGGCATTTGTTAAAGGTTTTATTGCTTTACTAACGCAAAGTTCACAACATCGTTTACGATCTTGTTGACCAACTCCTGATGCAAGGAGAGTATTATTTTTTACTGCTACAACACAATTGGATTTACTGACTTGACACAATTTCCATGCAAAAAGCAAATCAGCTAACTGATTTGTGTTTGGCTTTTTCTTTGTGACAATTTTTAATTGTTTTTTAGAAAGTTTTGCAATATCGACATCTTGCAGTAAAAATCCGCCACGAATTTTTCTAAGATCCTTATAGGGAGTAAGGAATGGTTTTTCTAAAGATTTATTTTGTAACAATTGCAGTTTTGGTTTTTTTGCAAAAAGCGTGAGAGCATCCTTACTAAATGATGGCGCAACAAGAATTTCAAAAAACTTTTTATCGGCAAGCATTTGTTCTGCAAGGTTTTTTGTAACAGTCCGATTGACAAAAATAATACCGCCAAATGCTGCCAACGGATCACCATCAAACCAAGCTTTCTGAAATGCATTTTCAACAGTCTCTGCGATTGCTGCTCCACAAGGATTGGTATGTTTTAAAATAACACAGGCAGGTTTGTCTCTTCCAATAAGGCACAATGTTTGTAATCCTGCGTCAAGATCCAGATAGTTACTGTAGGATGTTTCTTTCCCTTGGATTATTGTGAAATTGCCAAGTCCAAGAATATCATTTGCATTCATATCTTTAAAAAATATTCCTGTCTGATGTGGGTTTTCTCCATAACGCAATGTTTTGCCATTTTGCAAGTTGATTTGTATGAGATCCCTCGACTCGTTTATCTCACTCGGGATGACAGTGGAGGAGGTCCTTTTTTGAAAATAATTTGCAATGAGACCATCATATTCTGCAACATAGGAAAAGGCTTTTGCTGCAAGTTTTGTTCGAAGTGTTTTGCTTGTTGTACTATTTTTTCCAAGTGCTTTTTTAATTTCATCATAATCTGTTGGATCGATAACAACAGTAACACTTTCATAATTTTTTGCTGCTGCACGGATCATCGTCGGTCCACCAACATCAATCATTTCAATTCCTGGTTTCCTCCAAAAGTCATAAAAATTACAAATGACATAATCAATGTGAGGAATACGTAATTCTTTAGCTTCTTTCTGATGTTTTGTATTTGTTCGATCAAACAAAATTCCTGCAGCGACTTGAAAGCTAATTGTTTTCATTCGTCCATCAAAACTTTCTGGAGAACCGGTTACCTGTTCAATGGGGGTAAAGGGAATGCCAGATTTTTTTAGATATAGTGCAGTGCCACCTGTTGAAATAATAGTGATATTTTTTTTGACAAACATTTTTGCCAAATCTTCAATTCCTGTTTTATCAAAGACACTGATAAGTGCGTATGTTTGATTATTCATTTTAATCTAAAATAATCTTTAATTTATTTTGTTCAATTGCTTCTTTTATTTCACGCGCAATTCGTCTCCCAGTACTCATTGGTTCATTATAATACAACCAAGAATAAGCTGATCCATGAGTAAATAAATTTGTTCCCGCAACAATTCTACAAGAAATTTCAATAATAAAAAATTGCTGCTCAGGACTAATAACCGTCTCAAGACAAAATGCGCCAAAAAGTCCCCTTCCATTCATGAGCTTTTGTGATGCTTCAATAACTCGCATTCCCATTTCATAAGCTTCAACAAGCATTGCTTCGCGAAGTACCAAAGGACTATTACCAACAACGACATAACTCGGATTGATCTCCAACCCTTCTTGTCCAGCAAGCGGAATTCTCCCAAGAGAATCAACATTGGTTTCATAGCGTCTATCAATGCTCATAATTTCAAGCTTCCTCGTCAATAGCGAGTAAAAATAATGAACATAAAGAGGAACGCCGATAACATACTCTTGAATAATAAATTGATTCGATCCCATTTGTTTTATCTTACTTTTATAATCTTTTTTGTCTTTTGCATAGAAGTATCCGCGTCCTCCAGCGGCTCCATACGATTTAACAATAACTGGATAGTTAATATCCCCAATTGTTTTGAATTGCTTTGGCATATTAATATTTGCTTTTTGCATCCATGCTCGCTGTTTGAGTCGATCTTCTTCCCAGTCCAAAACTTTTTTATTACCATAGTACATAACTTTCATTGTTCTATTTTTTTCAGCGCCAAGATATGCGACAAATGAACCATGAGGGACAAGAATGACATTTTTTTTGATAAGCTGTTTTTCAATAGATGGAAAATCTCCAAATGAGTTTAATAGTATAAATTCGTCAATAAAGGGAAAGGTGCGATAGAATTTTTCTCTTTCGGCAGTTATGATAATCAATGTTTGGAATCCTTCATCTTTTGCGCCTTTTAAGATCTGCAATGCAGAATGGCTTCCAAGTGTTGCGATGATATATTTTTTATTTTTCATGATTTAAAGTATTCCACTGCATTTTTAAATATTTGTAACCCTGGTCTATCAAGTGGTAATTGCTTCTTTTCTTTTACATAGCGCTGTTTTAATAAAGACCAATTGGGTTGTTGCGTAAAAAACATTCCGCGTTCTGGATGAGGCATCAGTGCAAGGACTTTTCCTGTTTCATCAATCATACCAGCAATATCATCAAGTGATCCGTTCGGATTGGCTGGCACGTCAAGATAAGTGCTCATTTCGCCTTTTATATATTGCAAAGCGATTTGTTTATTTTTGTGAAGTTTCTTAAGGTTTTCTTCAGTAGTAAAAAATTTGCCTTCACCATGAGCAATAGGAAGTGATAAGGTGTCAATACCTTTAAGCCAAGGAGTTTTTGTAGTGACCTTCATATCTGTCCATCGAGTAATGAGCCTTGCTGATTTGTTGTGAAGAAGTGCTGCTTTTCGTTCCCCATATTGCTTTTCAAATGCTGGAACAAGGCCGAGATTGGCAACTATTTGGCACCCATTACAAATACCAATTATTAATGTATCTTGTCCAAGAAATTTTTGTAATTTTTCCCACAAATGGTTTCGTAATTTATTAGCATACGCATTTCCAGAGCCGGTGTCGTCTCCATAAGAAAAACCGCCAGGGAAGGAAAGTATTTGATAGTTGCTTAATTTTATCCTTCCATCAATAAGGTCATTGATATGAATAATATCTGCTGAAGCGCCAGCAAGCATAAATCCGTATGCTGTTTCTTCCTCAGAATTAAGTCCATAACCAGAAAAAATTAATGCTTTTGGTTTTATCATATTAATAATCTTTCAATGTTTCTCTATATGCTTTGGTTGCGTTATCGAGTTTAAGATTTATTATTTCTTTTTCTGTTAATCCGTTAATCAGTATTGTTGGGTCTTTGGTTACTTTGCCAATTTGTACAAATATATTGCCTTGCATCATTTTTTCAAATATTTCTTTATTTTCTTTTGCAATTGTGACAACGATTCTTCCCTGACTCTCTGAGTAAAGTGCAAAATCATCACGGTTTATTTGTCCAGGAATATTTTTTAGTGAAATATTCAGGCCGAGCATCCCACCAATTGCTTTTTTGGCAAGAGCAACTGCAAGCCCTCCGCGAGTAATACTGATACTGGATGCAATAAGATTTTTTTGTATTGCGTTGTAAAGTGTTTGATATAGCTTTTTATTTTTTTCTGCATGGACGTTTGGTACAACCGTACCATTTGTTTCAAGCATCGCAAAATATTCTGAACCGGCAAGTTCTTCATTTGTTTCTCCAAGAAGATAGACAAGATCTCCTGGGTTTTTTGCATCAAGGCTTACTACTTTTGTACTATCATCGATAACCCCAAACGATGATATCAGAAGAGTTGGAGGAATAGAAAGCGTGAATTGATTATTATTTTTATCGAAACCTTTAAAGTCATTAAACATGCTATCCTTTCCGGAAACAAATGGTGTTTCATATATTGTTGCAAAATCATAACATGCCTTGGCTGCAAGTTTTAATTGTCCTAATCTCTTTGGATCATTGGCGCTACACCAACAGAAATTATCCAAAATGGCAAGATGATCAGGATTTGCTCCGGCTGCAATTGCGTTACGTATCGCCGTATCAATTGCTGCGGCACTCATTCGATAGGGATCAATTTCACTATACGTTGGATACAAACCTTGTGACAGTATCACGCCTTTTTGTGAATGTAATACCGGTCGGATAACACTGGTCTCTCCATTAACTCGTCCACGTCCTTGCAATGGACCTAAGATGTTATTCCCCTGTACAATATAATCATATTGCTCTGAAATAAATTCATAACTTGTGATATTAAGTCTTTGCAACATTGTTGTTAAAGATTTTGTGAGATTTTTCTGAAGAGGAATTGTTGTCTTAGTGGTTTCAGGTTTGACAAATGTTGTTTTCATTGGTCTTTGAGGAAGACCGTCATGCAGAAATTCCATTGAGATATCCATAATTTTTTTCTTATCGTATGTTACGACACATCTTCTGCTTTTAGTAAATTTGCCAATAACAGTTGCTTCAACACCGCGACGCTTCATCAAATCTACAAATTTTTTCCATTTTGTTTGTGGTACTGCAAGGGTCATCCTCTCTTGTGATTCAGAAACCCAAATTTCCCAAGGGTCAAGGCCAGGATATTTGAGAGGTACTTTCTCAAGTTCAACTTCACAACCACCTGATTCTTTGGCCATTTCTGCAACAGAGCAGGAAAGTCCGCCAGCACCGTTATCAGTTATACTATTATAAAAAAGCAAATCCCGTGCTTCTTTTACAAGTGCATCACTTAATTTTTTCTGCGTGATTGGATCACCAATTTGTACTGCTGTTGCTGGGCTGCCACTATCCATTGCTTCTGATGAAAAGGTTGCGCCGTGAATACCATCTTTACCAACGCGTCCACCAATTATCACAATAAGATCACCTGGTTGTGCTTTCTTTTTATGTGATACTTTATTTTTAATTTTTCGCGGGATCAGTCCTACTGTTCCAACAAAAACCAAAGGTTTGCCACGATATCTTTCATCAAAATACACAAATCCCTGTGGCGTTGGAATTCCTGATTGATTGCCACCTGCATTAACTCCGTCAATGACTCCAAGCATGATTCGTTTGCTTGAAAGCATTTTTTGTGTTTTGTCACGACCTTTGTATAATGGTATATCGATACGTGGGTCTGCAAAACAATAACCATAAAAATTTGCAATAGGTTTTGCTCCAAGTCCAAAACCAAGAGCATCCCGATTAACACCGACAATACCAGTAATCGCGCCACCAAATGGATCAAGGGCTGATGGGCTATTATGTGTTTCTACTTTGTGTGTTACCAAATAGTCCTCATCGAAAGCAATCGCTCCAGAATTGTCAGTAAAAACAGAGACACAAAAATCTTTTTTGCCTTTTTTCTTTCTAATTTCTTCGGTTGCTTGTTTAATATATGTTTTATACAATCCATCTTTTAATTCATCCATTGGATCAGCAAAAATAGTATGTTTACAATGTTCAGACCAAGTTTGTGCAATTGATTCAAGCTCAATGTCTGTCGGATTTCTTTTTTGTTTTTTAAAATATGCTTGGATGGTTTTCATAAATATGAGATCAAGCGCTAGTGGTCCACGTCTCGTCCCATCACTATTTGCAATTCCTGATTTGCCAATTTTTATTAATTCGTCATCCGTTACATTCAGATTTACTTCAGCAACTTGTGGCTCTTTTTGTAATTTCACTTGCGGAATAATAATATCCATGCCGCCATCTTTGATAAAATCTTCAAAATTTTTTATATGCATTCGTTGAATGAGAGGATTATACATACTTTCTGCAATTTCAAGTGCTTCTTTTTTTGAAATATTGCCAATCAGAAATGTCAGCTGAGATATATAGACATTTTCTCCATCAACAAATGCATTTTTAAGTAAGTCACTTATTGTTTCTTTGGCAGTATTTGCAATATTGTCAGTAACACCCGGAAGAAAACCTATTTCGATTGCAAAAGAGAATTGTTGATTCGGTTTACCTTTTATTTCTTGGGTAACTGGATTGGAAAGCGCAGAAGAAATTTTATTTATTTCTTCTGCGGTGAAAGGTTTATCTATTGTATAGACATCAGCAATTGTCACGTCTTTAATATTTTTATTTATCTGAACGATTTTTTCCTTTCTGACAGCTGCGCGAGTATCAAGAACTTTTGGAAAAATTTCAAGTCGTGAAGTTGCATTTTGTATCATTATTCTTCCGATATCTTTCCTATATTGCATACCATCAAAATGGATTCCGTTTTCACCGATGACTGCATATGCTTTCTCAAGTGCGACGTTGAGATTTTTACCAACAGCGGTTATTCCCAAAACGCGTCCACCATTAGTGACAATTTTGTTCTCAATTTTTTTTGTTGCAAAGTGAAAGACAACAATATCCTTTGTTTTTTCTGCTTTTTCTAAACCTTTAATAATATCACCTTTATGAAAACCAGCAGGATACATTTTTGATGCTAAGACAATACAACATGCAAAGTTTTTACTCCATGTAATTTTTTGCTTAGCAAGTGTGCCGTCAACACATGCATGCAAAATATCAAATAAATCAGATTCGAGAAGCCGCATGTAGGATTCAATTTCAGGATCGCCAAAACGGCAGTTAAATTCAACAACTTTTGGTCCATCTTTTGTCATCATAAGACCGGGATACAAACAGCCGACAAATTTCATGCCACGTTTTTTCATGCCTTTGATTGCAGGAATCACAATTTTCTTTTTAATTTCTTCAAGTTGTTTTTCTGTGATTTCAGGAAGTGGTACGATAGTGCCCATTCCTCCAGTATTTGGTCCCTGATTTCCTTCAAAAATTGGTTTATGATCACGATTGGTTGGGAAGAGGGTGACATTCTCTCCATCAGAAAGTGCATGAATTGAAACTTCTTTCCCTTCCAAAAATTCTTCAATCACAACTTGATCACCAGCAGCGCCAAAAATCTTTGTTACCATAATATCCTCAAGTGCTTTTGCTGCTTCTTCGTGAGTTTTTGCAATAATGACACCTTTGCCAAGTGCCAAACCGCTGGCTTTAATGACAATTGGTAGTGATTGTTTGGTGAGATACTTTTGAGCCTTTGTAAAATTGGTGAATGTTTCATATTTTGCAGTTGGTATATTTTCTTCTTGCATCAGTTGTTTGGCGAATGCTTTTGATGCTTCAATTTGTGCGGCTTTTTTTGATGGGCCAAAGATTTTAAGGTTTTGTTTTTGGAAAGCGTCGACAATGCCTGCTGCTAAAATAGCATCTGGAGCTGCAACGGTAAAATCAATATTTTCTTTTTTCGCAAATGCGATTAATGCTTCAAAATCAGTTGCAGCAATCCCTGTGCTTATTCCAATTGTTTCAGTCCCAACAGTTCCTGGAGCAAAGTATATTTTGCTCACTTTTGGAGACTGTTTTAATTTCCAACCAAGTGCATGTTCACGTGCGCCAGAAGCAACTATTAAAATAGTATGTTTTTTTACCACGGAAAATCTCCTTTACTGACATCAATATTATGACGAAGAACATGCAGGATGCGTTTAATAGCAGTTGGAAATAATTGGTGTTCTGTCTCATCCATTCTCTGTCTCCAAGACTCAAACGGCTCATCATGTTTGATTCGGACTTCTGCTTTCATAATAACAGGCCCAACGTCAACGCCGTCTCCAGGAAGAACTTGATGAACTGAAATACCTGAAACAGGAAGTTTTTTGGCAAACGTTTCTTGCCAAACACTTTCTCCACGTAAAACAGGAATTATTCCTCTTGACGTTTTGACAGTCGTTGCGGAGTCATTTGTTAAAAGAGCAGGATGATGATTGATAACAGGAATTTGTAACTTTTGCATCTCTTTCAAAAATGAATCGCTCAAAATGAAAAGCCAACCAGATAAAAGAATCATATCAGGTTTTGTCTCTTGTACATAGGAGATAAGCTTTTCTTCATATTTTTGTCTTGCAGTTTTGTCTGAGAATTTCCCTTCATATGTAATAGTTGTCGTTGGAATATTATTGTTCTTTGCACGAGTTAGTCCATAAGCATCTTTTTTATTTGAAACAATATGTGTTATTTCGGCATCAATTGTTTTGTGTTTTATGCCATCAATAATATCTTGAACAAATGTTCCTTTTCCAGAAATAAAAATACATATTTTTGGTTTGTTTCCTATTTTCTTTTTCAGTTTAGGAAAAACAAATTGTTTGCCTCTTACTGGATGAGGACCACCAAAAGGATACCAATAAAAATCTTCAGGTTTTCCTCCCATTGCTTTGGTTGTCTCTTCAATGGGAAGATAGATTACTTCATCTGCATCAATAAGTTCTGCAATTTTTTTTTCAATTACATCAAAAGGTTTTTTCTGAAAACGAGATGCTGGTAAATCTTTTTTGCTGCGCATATCAATTCCTAAATCACATTGGTTTACAACAGGAGGACTGGCAATGCCCATATACACTTCTTTTGCGCCGGCACTTCGTAATGACTGAATCAATGCTTTACTTGTTGTAAGTCGCACCGCTGAATCATCAACCACGACAACTTTTTTTCCAAGAATTTCATCGGGAACAATATTATGTTTGCCATTAACTGCTCTCGTTCTGTTTTCTTGTCCAGGTTGAATAAATGTTCGTCCGACATAATTACTTGTTGTAATAGCGTCAATAATTGGAAGTTTCAAAAATTGTGCAACGCCTTTTGCTGCTGGGTAACCTGATTCAAAAATTGGTATGACAGCATCTGGTCGTATGTTCTTTTTTGCGATTCGTTCACCAAGAAAATTTCCTGATATTTCTCGTCCTGTTCTGACCCGTCTGCCATTGATAAAACTATCAGGTCTAGCAAAATAAACATATTCAAAAAGAGAATGGTGTGACTTTTTAGGTGCGCCAAAAAAATAAGAAGTCATTTTGCCGTCCTCTGTAATTTTTATCATTTCTCCTGGTATAACATCGCGGACAAAATCTGCGCCAATTGCATCAAGCGCTACTGATTCAGAAGCAATAACCCATCCATCATGTAATTTACCAAGACACAGTGACCAAATACCATAAGGATCTCGGATAGCAAAAAGTGAATGATCATTGGTTAATAAAACAAAATTGTATGCTCCTTTACATTGTGGTAATATAGCAATTAATGTTTCTTCCCAAGAAGAAAAGGTTGGTCTTTTTTTTAAAAGTACTCGGGCAACAAGCGTTGTGTCACTAGTAATTTTTTTTCGTTCGTTGAGTTCTTGACGAAGATTTGTCATATCTGGGATGTTGCCATTATGTCCGATACTTAATTGGTATTTCCCATTTTTTAATTCTATTGGTTGGGCATTTTCTAAAGCTCCTCCACCAGAAGTTGCATAGCGGTTATGTCCAATTGCTAGTTTGCTTTTACCTAACTTTTTAAGAACTGTTTCGGTCAAAACAGTAGGAACAAGCCCCATGTTTTTATACGTCACAATTTTTCCTGTTGGTTTACAGATGCTTATGCCAGCGCTTTCTTGTCCGCGATGTTGAAGAGCGGACAAACCTTGTTTGACAAAATAAGGTGCATGATTACTTGTCGTCCAAACACCTATTACTCCACATTTTTCTCGTAAAGATTTATTTCCCATACTTTAGTAATTTTTAAGAATAAAAAAAACCCGCAGTTGTGCGGGTAAAAAGGTAGAGTCTACCAATAAATATTTAAATGATTATTAGGCTGCCAATTGGGCATTTCCATAATCCTTTATAAAATAAATATTTCTTGCTGTCAAGTAGGAGAAGAGTTGCTTTCATTACAGAAAACCCTCACAATAGGATAAATGAACAAAAGAGCCCTGCTTAAAAACATTGCATTGATTATTGCGTTAGTTGTTGCCGCTTATCTTATTGCAAATTATACAGGAACGGTAAAAAGTACTGTTATGGAATTGTTTCATATTTCTGGAAGTAGCGTCAAAGGAGCAAGTACAGAAAGAGCACAAGAGATTTCACAAGAAATTGGTTCTGATTTTGGATCACAATTTGACGTAGTCAAAGAGCAACTATTAAATGCTAAGGTTTCTGATGCAATAAGCGGTATATCTCGATTGCAAAAGATTCCTAAGGATATAAAGTCTCTTGAAAATTTTGCACAAGAAGAAATGCAAAACTTTACGAAGAAGAAATAGTATAATAAATATATGGATGCTATTAAGAACAGAGTTGAAAAATTAGTACAAAAGGTTCAGGTTGATGAAAAAAGAAAAATAATTCGGGCAATCGAGGCAGAAAGTACTCATGCAAATTTTTGGCAAGATCATCAGGCAGCTGCAATAAAAATGAAAGAACTTTCAAATCTCCAAAAAGAAATTGAGGAAATAGAATTGCTGCAAATGTGGATTGCGGAAGGAGAGTATGAGGAAGCAGAAAAACTTTTGAAGAAACTAGAACTGCTGCTTTTTTATTCAGGACCGCATGACAAAGGTAATGCAATTTTGGCAATTCACTCAGGACAAGGAGGAACAGAAGCAATGGATTGGGCGGAGATGTTATTTCGGATGTATACACGATATTGTGAAAGAAAAAAGTGGTCGTATGATATTTTGGATCAGACACCAGGCGAGGAAGCTGGAATTAAAAGTATTACCATTGCTGTCAGTGGTTTGTATGCGTATGGTAATTTAAAGCATGAAGCTGGAGTTCATCGTTTGGTTAGGCAATCTCCTTTTAACGCAGATAAATTGCGACAGACTTCTTTTGCGATGGTTGAAGTATTGCCGGAAGTTGAACAAGCAGAAGGAGTGGATCTCAAAGACGAAGATATTGAATTTGAAGCCTACAGAAGTGGTGGACATGGAGGGCAAAATGTTAACAAAGTTTCAACTGCAGTAAGACTGAAGCATAAACCAACAGGTATTGTCGTAACAGCCCAAACGCAGCGTTATCAAGCACAGAATAGAGAATTTGCGATGAAACTGCTTCGTGCAAAATTATGGGCGATCCAAGAAGAGGAACGAAAGAAAAAAGAAGCAGAGTTGAAAGGTGGTTACAAAACACCTGGTTGGGGGAATCAAATAAGATCCTACGTTTTGCATCCCTACAAAATGGTAAAAGATCTTAGAACAAATATTGAATCCGGCAATCCTGATAAAATTTTAGATGGAGATTTGGATGCATTTATTGAAGAAGAACTACGAGTTCTTGCCTAACTGCTTTCCTTTTTTCCATTTTACTGATGTGAGGAGTGATGCGTATACGTCGTCTTCAAGTTTGATTTTCAATTCATCTAATTCTTTTTTTGTAGGATTTCTTTTTTGAAACGTGACAAAGGGTAGATCAGTAATTATTGCAAGAGGTTGTTGTTCATTACCTTCTCCCATGGTAACAACTGCGGCTGCTGCCAAAGCATCAGCAATATTAGATTTTTCTGCATGCATAAGTCGTCCATAAATATCTGGCTTTCCAATATAGCTATTGACTGCTTGAAAACCACTATGGACAATAGCATAACCTGTTACTCCCCAACGAAGTGGTGTCAGTTTGCTATCTGTCAGGATAACGCCGAGATATTTCACTTGGTGTTTTTTTGCCAAATATTCCCTTATCTCATTGACACTTTTCTGTGGATCTTTGGGCCAAAGAGAAAGGTAATCGTTGCTATTTGATTCATCAATGCCCGCTGATGCGACGAGAAGATTCTGATTGATTGTCATCATAAAACCATATTGATTATATTCACGAGGAAGATAATAGTCTGCTTCTTGTTTGGCGAGTTGATCTTTTTGGTCGTCTGATATTTTTTTGACAACACGTCCTTCACAAATACCAACAATTTTTGATGCGATGACAACAACACTTTTCTCTTCAAGTTTTGGAAGAACGGTGTCAAAAATAGTGTACAAATTTTCGTTTGGTTGTATTTTGTGTGTTTTGTATGGTAAGACATTCATGATTTTATTCCCCGCTTTTATTAAATATTTCTTGTATAGTTTTTTTCAAAACGGGATGGATAAAATTTGAGTCAAGATCCATAAATGGTTTGAGAACAAAGTCTCGTTCTGCAATTTTTGGATGAGGGATTTGAAGGGTTTCGTTTTTGAAAATAAGATTATTATAAAAGAGAATATCGATATCAATTTCTCGTGGTCCATTACGAAATCTTTCTTTTCTTCCGATTTGTTTTTCTAACTGTTTTGCAAAATTAAGAAGTTCAATTGGTGAGAGTTTTGTTTCTCCTTTTAGGACAGTATTTAAAAAAGTATCTTGTTGTTCAAGGTACATCGGTTTGGTCTCATAAAGTTTGGCAACGGAAATATTTTTGACATGTTTTTCCAGAAGTTTGATTGCTTTATTAATATTTTCTTTTTTATTTTCTATGTTTGAGCCAAGTGCAAGAAAGATAATATGCATGAAGGTATTATATGAGAAAAAATTTATTTTGTAAATTCATGCATTTTTCAGAATAGCTTCTGTTAGAGCTTTTGCTTTGAGGAGCATTTCTTCATATTCTTTTTGTGGATCTGAATCTATGAGTATTGCTCCGCCTGTTCCGATAGTGACAGTATTATTTTTTATGATCATCGTTCTGATGACAATAGCAAGAAGTGCAGTCTGGTTAAGACTTAAAAATCCAAGTGTCCCGGAATAAATGCCTCGGGTTTTTTTTTCAAGATCTTCAAGAATTTCCATGCTTCGTAATTTTGGCGCACCTGTCATTGATCCGCCTGGAAAACATGCTTTAATGCAATCAATAAGTGTTACATCATTTCGCAGTTTTCCTTTTATCGTTGAAACAAGTTGATGAACTGTTTCGTAAGATTCAATATCCATGAGTTTTTCAACTTTAACAGATCCAAATTCACAGACTTTTCCAAGATCATTTCGTAGGAGATCGACAATCATTGCATTTTCTGACCAATCTTTTTTGCTTGATTGTAATTGCTTGGTAAGTTTTTTATCTTCTACTTTTGTCCGACCGCGCTTACGTGTTCCTTTAATTGGTTTTGTTTCAACGATACCATTTTGATCAATCTTTAAAAACTCTTCTGGTGAGGATGAAAGTATTGAGAGATCATTATATTTGATATAGGCAGCATAAGGTGCTGGATTAATTTTTCGTAAGGTTTGGTAAATATGAAATGGATCTGTTTTTGTTTTCGTTGTTAAAGTATTTGTTAAACAGATTTGATAACTTTCTCCTTTTGCCAAATATTTTTTACATATCGCGATATCTTTAAGATATTGCTGATGATTTCGATCAAGGTGAAAATTTATTTGAGAGTTGTTATGGTGAATAGGTTTCGTCTCAGGATGACGGAGTATTTGGAGTTTTTTCTTTATTTCTCCAAACCATTTTTCAGCCGCAGTTTTATTTTTTGCCAAACAGACTAAGAAGACTTTTTTTTCTTGATGATCAAAGACTATTGTTTGTGTCGTAAAATACCAAAGACTATCGGGATAAGGCGAGATATATTTTTGTTGTTTTTTCTGGTTGTTTTTTAATTCATAGCCAAAGTATCCGACATAGCCGCCGATAAAAGGAAAGGGAAGATCAGAATTTCTTATTAATCGCTTTTTTAGCTGCTGATTCAAATAGAAAAAGATATTTTGATCAATCTGTTTGGTCGTTACTTTTTTTTGTACGATAATTTTTTTAGCTTTGATTGAGTAAGTAATTATTTCAGTTGGTATTCCCATGTACGAAAATCTGTTTTTATCATTAGGAAGATTACTATCAAGCCAAAAAGCATTTTGTTCTTTTGCAAAAAGCGTTATGAAGATATCTTCAGGGTCAATCCAATCAGAGAGTTGTTGATAGTGAATGAAACTTTTTTTACTATAACTTTTCTCCGCAAGATCAATAATTTTTTTTATTCTTTGCAGTAATTTTTCTGCGTTTTGTAGTTTTTTACCATTGATATGACTTACTTTTTGAATACGTAAGCTGTTTACCAAGACTAATGGGCCATTTGTATTTTCTGGAATATCTTCTTCGATGACTTTTATATTTTCCATGATGAGTTGCCTGGTAATTCCTTTGAGTCCTTTGCCAGCAAGTGGAGGGGTGATAATTTCTCCTTTTTTATTTAATGAAAAAATATTACAAATTGTTGATTCGATAAATTTTTGATCTTTCACGAAGAGTGCGTCATCTGTGCCTTTTTTTTCTGCAATTTTTTTGGCTTTTTCGTTAACAAGACGATTAGTTGTTTTATATATTTTAGTAGCATCACGGGTGTCGGGAAGAGAAATAACTTTTACTCCTTTTTTTATTTTTGGCAGTTCACGATGCTGAAAAGTTATTTCATTATTTTGTTGAACAGTAATATGTAGTGAGCAATTTTGTAAATTATTTTGCGTGAGATATGTTACTATCTGTTTTTCTAAATCGAGAGGAGGTGAAGGGAAACCAAGTGCTTTACCATGATCCGTTAAGCGTTTTTGATGTTTTTCAGAAAAAAGTGGTATGCCATTTTTGATTTTTAGAGTTGTAAAAATGCCAATATGCATATTATGCTAGCGAATAAGTTTATTTTCGATTATTGATAATTGTCATGAATTCTTCTCGCGTTGCTTGTTCTGTTCTGAAGTTTCCAAGGACTGCTGCTGTTACCATAACAGAATTTTGTTTTTCAACGCCTCGCATCATCATACATAAATGTTGTGCTTCGATGACGACACCAACGCCAAGTGGATTAAGAATATCTTGCAGTTCTTGTGCGATTTGCTGTGTAAGTCGTTCTTGGACTTGAAGACGTTTTGCAAATCGGTCAACGATGCGGGCAATTTTACTCAGTCCAATAATTTTGTCTTTTGCGATATATCCGACATGACATTTGCCAAAAAAAGGCAGGAGATGATGTTCGCAGAGACTGTATAGTTCAATATCGCGAAGAATGATCATGTTATGAACTCGCTCTGTGAAAATGGCGTTATTGATAGTTTGTTTGCGTGTTGTTTGATACCCGTTTGTGAGATCGGCAAACATACGAGAGACACGTTCTGGAGTTTTTTTGAGTCCTTCACGATTTGGATCTTCACCAAGTTCTGACAAAAGTTCTCGAATTAATTTTTCAATTCTTTTATTTCGCATATTACTTTTTATATTTCTATTTGTTTTTTCTGATGATTTCGATTGCTGATGACTTTGCTAGTTTTACAGCTTTGGGTTTTTCTATATATACTTTGACTTGTTTTACTCGTTTATCTTTGAGACACACATCTGCAACTTCCTGTGCAAGTTTTTCAAGTAAATAATATGAAGAGTTACTAACCAGCTCAACGACCGCCAAAGACAGATCATGATAACTAACAGTATCGTTAAGATTGTCTGTTTTGCCTGCTTTTCGTGTATCAATAGAAAGTGCAATAGTAATAGTAATTAGTTGTTTTTCCGTGCGTTCGCTTTCAAAGACGCCAATAATACAAGGAATAATAAGATCATTAATAAAAAGCGTATCGAGCTGTTTCATAAAAATTTTTCAAGAACTGTGATAAATTTTTTCGTTTCTATGATGTCATGTGTTCTGATAATTGTAGCGCCATTTTGTAAAGCAATTGCGGTCTCGGCAAGTGAAGGTGTCAGTCTTTCTGTAGGTTTGGTGTCAATACCTCTTTCGTCTTTTAAAATTATTCCCAGATGGCTTTTTCGTGAGACACCAATCGCGATTGGAAGGTTGAATTTTTGGAATGCTTTTAGTCTTTTGATAATTTCAATATTTTGCGAAACGCTTTTGCCAAAACCAATTCCCGGATCAAGAATGAATTGCTCTTTTTTAACGCCATTTTTTATACCAATTGCAATTTGTTGTTCAAAAAAATCAGCAATTTCTTGTAGAACATCGTTGTAGTGGGTATCTCCTTTTTGCATGGTTTTTGGTTGGCCTTTAATGTGGTAAATAATTATTTTGCAATTATTTTTGGCGACAACCTTGACTAATGCTGGGTCAAACAGAAATCCACCTAAGCTATTTATAAGAGTACAGCCATTTTTTATTGCTTCTTCTGCGACTTTACTTTTCCATGTATCAATTGAAAGCGTACCATTGGGTAAGTCTTTTTTAATTGCTTTAATAACAGGTATGACTCTTCGCAGTTCTTCTTGTGCTTCAACCTGTTCTGATCCCGGACGAGTTGATTCACCGCCGATATCAATAATATCAGTGCCTTCAGAAAGCATTTGCCTTGTACGTTTGACTGCTTTTTGCGTACTACTATAGTAGTCTCCACCATCTGAGAAGGAGTCTGGAGTTATATTAAGAATTCCCATAAGAAGGATTTTGTTACGCATGCCGCCACTCTACAATAAGTCTTTGTGGGTGTCAAGAGTTTTTCAGGCTGTTGCCAAAGATTTGGAAATGTGCTTTACTAGATGTGTTACTGCCATGGATCAAAAGATACAAAAACCTCCAGTTATGCATTCATTTACTGAGCCAAGAAAGAAATCATCTTCTAGGAAGGTTTTTATGATTTTTGTTTTGCTTGTCGTTCTAGGTATTGGGAGTGGTTTTCTCTTCGCTAAATATACCAAAGCAACGGGGAATCAGATTATTCCATCGATTGGGCCAAGTATGAAAGGCAAAACATTTGGCACCAATGATACGCAAACATTTAAAGATACAGCAGAAGGAAAATTGGCAAGCGGAGGAGTAAATGGCGAAGGACAATATCATCTTGTCCGGCCAGGAGGAGATAGCCAAAATGTCTATCTCACATCATCTTTTGTTGATTTATCTCAATTCGTTGGAAAGAAGATAAAAGTGTGGGGTGAGACACAAAAAGCTCAGACAGCTGGATGGTTGATGGATGTAGGCAGAGTTGAAGTACTAGAGTAAATTTATGATCAAACTTCAGAATGTTTCCAAAAAATTTGGGGCGGGAGATGTCGCGTTGGAAGACATTTCTTTTACTATTGAATCTGGCGAATTTGTTTTTGTCGTTGGACCTTCTGGTTCTGGCAAGACAACGCTGTTTCGATTATTAATACGCGAAATGAAGCCGACTATCGGTGAAATTCATGTTGGTGAGTGGGATATTGCTAATTTGCCTACTCAGCGGATTCCGTATCTTCGCAAGAAAATTGGTGTCGTTTTCCAAGATCTGAAACTCTTAAGAGATAGAACAATTTTTGAAAATGTTCTTTTTCCTTTGGAAGTTGCGGATATGGAGGAGAATGCTGCGAGACAACGAGTTGAGGAAATTCTTGAACAAGTTGGTATTGCACAACACAGAGATAAATTTCCTATCCAGTTATCTGGAGGAGAATTACAACGAGCTGCAATTGCGAGAGCTTTAGCTTTTTCGCCAGAAATTCTTTTGGCAGATGAACCAACAGGTAATTTGGACAATGCGACATCATGGGAAATTGTAAAATTACTCCAAGATATCAACCACGCGGGTACAACAATTTTGATGGCAACGCATAATACTGATATTGTGAATAGTCTTTTAAAACGAGTTCTCACAATTGAAAAAGGTAAGCTTGTAAAAGATGAGGTAAAAGAAAAGAAAGAAAGGTCAAAAAAGGAAGAAAAATGAGACAAGTAAAAACAAGTTGGAAACATATTCGCCGTAACCCTTATCAAGCACTTGCTGCGATTTGTATTATGCTTTTGACATTTTTGGCGATTTCAGTTTTTGCTTTTATTGTTTTTGGTTCATCAGTGGTGATTAAATATTTTGAGTCAAAGCCGCAAGTAACAGCTTTCTTTAAAGACGAGGCCCAGCAATCAGATATTGATACTCTCAAAAATACCCTAGAACAGACAGGGAAAATTTCTCATATTCGTTTTATTTCCAAACAAGAAGCGCTCCAGATTTATAAAGCACAAAATAAGAACGATCCATTGCTTTTGGATCTGGTTACCGCAGATATTTTGCCTGCGTCTTTGGAAATCTCAACTGGCAATATTGATGATTTGGGAACAGCTTCGGATACGCTGAAAAACTCTCCAATTGTCTCTGAAGTTGTTTATCAAAAAGATGTTGTCTCGACGCTGACACAGTGGACAAACGCGGCACGTATTATTGGCATTATTTTAATTGTTGTTCTTGCGCTCGTGTCAATTTTTATCATGATGACGGTTATTGGATTTAAAGTATCACAAAAGCGGGATGAAATTGAAATCATGCGACTGCTTTCGGCGACGAATTGGTACATTAGGTGGCCGTTTGTTTTGGAAGGGGTTTTCTATGGAGTAGTTGGGACATTCTTTGGCTGGTTGATTGCCTCAGCGGGACTTTTCTATGCAACGCCATATTTGCAGTCATTTTTGAAGGGGATTCCACTCTTGCCTGTATCCCCGATTTTCTTACTTGAATTACTTGCAGGGGAATTACTTATTGCAGTCATTCTTGGTGTACTCGCAAGCTCTCTTGCAGTGCTTCGGTATTTGAAGTAGAATAGGAACACTTCTGCCTATGCTGTATTTTAGAAAAAAACTCATTGTCTTTTTTTGTGTAACCTTTTTGCTTTTTACTTCGCGCGCATTTTTTGTTTATGCAGATGATATACCTACTCCCACTGAAAGCGTAACCCCTACAGGAGGAAACGCACAGCAATTATCAGATTTACAGAGAAAGATCAATGAACTGGAAGGAAAAGTTGCGGATCTTAAGTCACAGGAAGATACTCTTTCATCACAGATTGGTACGATGGACAATCAAATAAAATTAACAGAATACCGCATTGATGCGACAAGACAACAAATTACGGATTTGAGTCTTGATATTGATTCAGCAACAAAACGAATGTCAACCCTTGAAGGATCACTCAGCAATGTTACCAAAACACTCCTCAATAGAATTGTCGCAACGTATCAAATGGGAGGAGCAGGGCCGATGCAAGTATTACTTGCCTCAAATGATATTTCAGATTTAGCGTCACGTGCTAACTACCTTCGTATTGTACAAGCGCATGATAAACAGCTTTTGTATGATACGCAACAAGCGCGAAATGATTATGCTAATCAAAAATTGATTTTTGAAAACAAGAAAAAGCAAATTGAAGGACTCAAGACGCAGCTTGAAGCATATAACAAAGATCTTGATCAGCAAAAAGATGCCAAACAAAAACTCCTTGCTGACACCCAGGGAGATGAAGAAAATTATCAACATTTGCTTTCCCAGGCAAAGGCACAACTGGCTGGATTTAGTAATTTTGCCATCAGCCAAGGTGGCGCATCACTTCTGAGTAATCAAACCGTCTGTGATGATTGGGGATGTTATTATAATCAACGTGATTCTCAATGGGGGGGAGCAGCGCTCAATGGAACGCAATATAGTATTGCTAGTGATGGATGTCTGATGACATCAATGGCGATGGTATATACTCATTATGGGCATAAAGGCGTGACGCCACTGACAATTAATAGTAATCCAAATAATTTTGCTTCATACTATCCTGCTTATTTAAAATATACGATTAGTGCAGATGGTGCGACTTCTTCACGTGTGGGCGCTCAAGTTGATGGTGAGTTGAGTGCAGGAAGGCCGGTTGTAGTTGGTATTAGCTACGATGGAGGGCCACTTCCTGATCATTTTGTTGTTCTGATTAGCGGTTCAGGTGGTAGTTATCAAATGAATGATCCCTTTACGCCAAATGGACACAATATTGCTTTTACGAGTAAGTATCCAGTTGGAAGTATACGAGAAATTGACAAAGTGGTCTTCTAAAAAATAGCTCTTCCATTCTCTTTGAAAAACATATTATACTAGAATAGATGAGTAGAAATCTTTTTTTATTTTCTTTTATTCTATTTTTGGTTTCTTTTGTTTTTGTCACCCAATCTCGTGCTGCTACAATAACGGTGAGCAGTGATAGTGATACCTTATCATCGGATGCAATATATACTGTTCATGTAGCTCTCAATATCAATACTGGCAATGATACAGTCTATTATCTTCGTGGTGTCTTTTTTAAACCTAATACCAGTAGTTACTGCGGATACACATGGAATGGAGATACGTGGTTTGCTGGCCCTTATTCAACAGATAGTGGTTGGAAAAAATTTTTACCAATTACCATAACGGATAACGGCTGGGAAGGAGAGCTGAAAACAAAAATAGATGCAAGCAGTACTGGATGTAAAGATTCAGGAGCATACAACTTTAAAATTCAAAGATTTACTTCATCCGGTTCAGGCAGTTTTGATGAGCAAAACGTACAAACAGTTTCTGTTGTTATTCCAACAGCTCTGCCATCCCCAACAAATTCTCCAACTCCAACAAGAATACCAACCCCCACCAAAATTCCTACCCCAACCAAAGAACCAACCCCAACAAAAATGCAAACTCCGACAAAAACAAATTCAACACCAAGCATAAGTCCTTCTACAATTGTTACAAAAACTGTATCAAATCTCCTTACATCAGCAACCACAACGCAAGGTGCAAGCTTGAGTGGTATGCCAACCGCAATACTGGGTGCAAATGCAATTTTGTCTAAGCACAATACACAGTCACTAAAAAATAAAAAAGTCTTAGGTACTTCTGTAAAGCAAGGCAATATTTTAAGTAGCATTTTTCTTTTCATAGGTGCATTATTATTTATAGCCTGTGGTATACTGGTCTATCTTAGGAAGAAAAAGAGAGAGTGACAACGAAAGAACATAATGGAAGAAACAGTTAGCGACAGTTATTTATCTACGCAGAAATTTGGTGAAGAATTTGCAAAGACGCTCAAAGGTGGAGAAATTTTGGCACTTCATGGGGATTTGGGTTCTGGCAAGACAACATTTATTCAGGGGTTGGCAAAAGGTCTTGGAATTACCAAAAAGATTATTTCTCCAACATTTATCATCATGAGAACGTATGCAGTACAAGTCAAAAATCAAAAATCAAAGATCAAAAATTTTTATCATGTTGATTTGTATAGAATTGAAAATGAAAAGGATATTGAAGGAATTGGTTTGCTAGAGCTTATGAATGATCCAGAAAATATTATTGCTATTGAATGGCCGGAAAAAATTGAAAATCTTTTGCCAGAAAAACGAAATGATTTATTTTTTACCTATCTTGATGATCAGAAAAGGGAGATTATAATAGAATAGGTCTTATGGATGAACAAATTGCGCAAGCAGTACGAGTTTTCAAGCAAGGTGGTATTGTCATTTTCCCAACAGATACAGCTTTTGGAATTGGTTGTCGAATGGATGATGAACAAGCAGTCAGAAGATTGTTTCGTATTCGCAAAAGACCAGAAACGCAAGCAGTACCTGTTCTTATTGATAGTCTTGAAATGATAAAAGAGTACATAGAGCCTATTTCCAATGAAGTCAAACAAAAACTCATTGCTCATTATTGGCCGGGTGCTTTAACAATAATTCTTCCCTGTCATCCAGAAAAAGTGCCTGTGTTGGTTCGAGGTGGCACAAAGACTTTGGGAATTAGAATGCCAAATCATCCGGTAGCTTTAGAACTTATTAACGCAGTTGGCGTCCCGCTTCTTGGTCCTTCTGCAAACTTTCACGGTGATCCAACACCTTATTCATTTTTTGAAGTCAATGAAGAGCTACAAGAGCAAGTTGATTATGTTTTGCCAGGAGAATGTTTCTCTAAACAACCATCAACAGTGATTGATTGCTCGATCATCCCTTGGGAAATTCTGCGCAAAGGAGCAGTTAAGGTAGATTTTTAGAAAGTGAGCGTGAGAAAGTCATTATGAAAGTAGTTTTATTTATTGATACCTCTAATAACAAAACAATTAAAGTTGGTCTTACTATTGATGGAGAGGATCATCTGGTAGAGCGGGAAATAGATTATCGCAAAGTACAGGTCGTCTTACCAATTCTTGGGGCATTGTTAACTGAGAGAAAATTATCACTTCGTGATATTACTGAGATCATTGTTAATGAAGGCCCCGGCTCATTTACTGGTGTGCGAGTCGGTGTTGCGATTGCAAATGCATTAGGATTTCTTCTGAATGTCCCAGTAAATAAAAAAAAGATTGGCGAATTTGTGGAACCACGATATTCATAAATTAACAATTGAATAACGTAACAATTTACTTATATACTTAAAGTATATGAAAAACTTCTTGCATCATCTCTTATTTCCGCGAGAGTCCAACAATCATCGCGCCAAATTGTTGCATCATGATAGTTTGTTTTTCCTTATTAGTCTTTTTCTTTTTTCCATTTCTGTCATTACAGCAGTCCATAATCGATATCCAGCCGTTTTGGGTATCTCCACCAATATAGCAACACAGGATCTTCTTACGATAACCAATGAAAAACGAAAAGAAAATCATGTCGGTTCTCTTGCTATGGATGACAAACTTACAGCCGCTGCAACAGCAAAAGCCAACTTTATGTTTGAAAAAAATTTCTGGGCACATATCGCGCCTGATGGCACAACGCCATGGTATTTTATTAAAAATGCAGGTTATGAATATCTCTATGCTGGAGAGAATTTAGCACGAGGCTTTACATCTGCTCCTGATGTTGTTAATGCTTGGATGGCAAGTCCTTCTCATAGGGAGAATATGTTATCGTCCAATTATAAAGATGTTGGTTTTGCTGTTAAGTCAGGTTCTCTTACAGGATCGGAAACCATCCTTGTCGTTGAAATGTTTGGTAGTAAATATGTTACTGCTACTGTCCCACAGGCATCAGCGATTGCTCTTATGGCTCCATCTATTACACCAAGTTCACCAGAAGTGCTTTCACAACCTTCGCCTCTACCGTCAGAGACAACTGCCGTTGCTGCTGTTTCGAATCAACCATTGATTGATAGTCAATCAATAACCAAACAGATCGCTTTAGGGTTTCTCTTTTTCTTTATTGGTGTATTGATTGTTGATGCTATCATTGTAGAGAGGAAGAAAATTGTCAGAGTCGTCGCGCACAATCTTGACCATATTATTTTTTTGACACTTATGGCACTGATTGCATTTTTGATTGGCAGAGGATTTACGTTGTAATTTTATGAAAAAACATTTGTGGTATTATACGAGTTTTATTTTGGGAGAGCTTATTGGCTTGGTGTTACTTTTTTTCTTTGCCTATGATAAGACACTCCAGCTTCTAGTACTTTTTTTCATGACAGGATTTTATGTCTTTTGGGCACTGCTTCATCACTATTTTCATCATGATATAACAGCAAAAATTGTGATAGAATATGTATTAATTGGAATACTTGGCATGGTCGTTGTATTCTTTTTTTTGCAATAGTATGAAAGGTATTATTTTAGCCGGCGGACTCGCCACAAGACTTCGTCCACTAACGCTTGTTACCAACAAACATCTTCTTCCTATTTATAATAAACCGATGATTTACTATCCACTTGAAGCGATGAAAAAAGCGGGTATTAAAGAAGTGCTGATCACCAGTTCTCCAACGCACGCAGGTGATTTTGCCAATTTACTGCAAGCAGGGGAAACGTTTGGATTAAAGCTCTATTATGCCGTACAAAATAATCCAAAAGGAGGTATCTCTGAAGCAATTCTCCTCGCAGATGAATTTGTTAAAAACGAAAAACTCATGGTTTTTTTAGGTGATAATATTTTTGGTTACAATCTTTCATCAGCAGTTGAAAACTTTGAAAAAAAAGATAAAGGCGCAATGGTATTTGGTATTGAGATGCCAACAGATTCCGGTCAATATGGCGTGATTGAAAAAGATGAGTCAGGGAAAGTGCTTTCCATTGAGGAAAAACCTGAACATCCCAAATCAAATATTGCGCAAACGGGAATATATATGTATGATAATCGAGTCTTTGATTTTATTCGCCAATTATCACCATCTGAAAGGGGAGAGTTAGAGGTGACAGATTTGAATAATTTGTATGTCAAAGAGGGAACGATGATGTGTGAGATGATTGATTGGTGGATTGATGCGGGAACGTCCTATGACGAATTACTGCGCGCCAATAATTTAGTGGCGGAAAGAGTCAAGAAAGGAGATTTACAATAACAATGAAATTACTTGTTTGCGGTGGAGCAGGATTTATCGGTTCTAATTTTATTCTTCACATGTTGGAGACATATCCTGATCTGACTCTTGTTAACTTCGATAAATTAACCTATGCCGGTAACCGTAACAATCTTTCAACGATTGAAAAGGATCCTCGGTATAGTTTTGAACAAGGTGATATTACTGATTTAGATTGTTTGAATGAAGTGATGAAAAAGCATGGCATCACGCATGTCATTAATTTTGCAGCAGAGACACACGTTGATCGATCTATTCACGGTGGAACAAAAGAGTTTGTTTTAACCAATACATTGGGTGTGCAGATGGTGTTGGATGCAGTCAGATTTAACAATATTGAAAAATTTGTCAATGTTTCCACTGACGAAGTATATGGATCACTCCAACTTGGTGAAGACAGATTATTTACCGAAAACACGCCAATTTGGCCCAATATGCCATATGCAGCAGCCAAAGCAGGAGGAGATCTCATGTGTAATGCCTATTGGGTAACACACAAAGTGCCGGTTATCGTGACACACTGCTCAAACAATTACGGGCCATTCCAATTCCCAGAAAAATTAATTCCATTTTTTGTTTTTAAACTTCTCAAAGGAGAAAAAGTTCCCGTCTATGGAGATGGGCTCAATGTGCGGGATTGGATTCATGCGCGTGATCACTCAACAGCACTCGATCTGCTTTTGCACAAAGGCAATGTCGGTGAGGTTTACAATATTGGCGCAGATAATGAACGAAGCAATTTAGAAGTAACAAAAATGATTTTGCAGATCATGGGTTTTGGTGAGGATCATATTGAATATGTGACTGATAGACCAGGTCATGATAGACGCTATGCAATTGACGCAAGCAAAATTATGGCGCTTGGTTGGTCTCCCTCCTATCCAAAAGACAAATTTGAACAAGGTCTTCGTGAAACAGTTGAATGGTACAAAAATAACACTGCTTGGGTAGAAAATATCTGGAATCGCAAAAAAGATGAGATGAATAAATTCCAAGAAAACCTAGAGCGTTCAACAGAAAAAATGCAGTCCTCAACAGAATAATGTATGGGTAAATCTTTTCAAGTATATACACTCAAAAAAATAGAAACAAAAAATCTTGTCATGAGTCCCGTTGAACTCAACGAGTATATTGATTTTGAGGTAAAACGAGTTTATTTTATTACCAAACCTACAGAGTCAACGAGTCAACATTGTCATTTTGAAGAAAAAGAATTTTTTATTCTGATCCAGGGAAGTTGTACAGCTGTTGTTGATCAAGGAAACGGCAAAGAGGAAATCTTGATGACAGGGTCAACGAGTGGGATCTATGTGCCAAATTTTGTCTGGCATGGATTTAAAGATTTTTCAAATGACGCAATTCTTTTGGCTCTTTCATCAACGAACTATCGTGCAGATCGATCAGATTACCTTGAAGACTATGACGAATACCTCAAAATACGAGATGAGAAATTAAAAAAAGAAGCATGAATTATGAATCCTTATTCCTGATTCAAGATGAATATTCAATTATCTATTATCATTCTCAATTATAATACCAAACAACTTACACTTGAGTCTCTTGAATCGATTGAAAAAAATTACGCCAAAGAAGTAGCAAGTGGATTATATGAAGTAATTGTTGTCGATAATGATTCTCCTGATGGATCACCCGAAGCTTTTAAAAAGTACAAAAACGCAACCACAATAAAATCGTTTCATCTTGTTGCTAGTGGCGGCAATATTGGTTTTTCAGCTGGTAACAACAAAGGTGTCGCATATGCTAAGGGGAAATATGTTTTATTTCTCAATCCTGATACAATTGTGTATCCTAAAACTTTGAGTTTTCTGATTGATTTTATGGAGAAGCATCCTGATGTTGGTGCTGCTTCTTGTAAGCTTATCAACAAGGACGGTGCAATTGATTTCAATTGTCATCGGGGTTTTCCAACACCGTGGAATGCGTTTTGTTATTTTTCTGGTTTGCAACGGATGTTTCCTCAGAGTCAACTTTTTGCGGGATATACTCAGGGTTGGAAAGATCTTGACACCAATCACGAAGTCGATGCAATTGAGGGGGCATTTATGATGATGCCAAGAACGGTTGGTGAAAAAGTTGGTTGGTGGGATGAAGATTATTTTTTCTATGGTGAAGATTTGCAATTTTGTTATGCTATTAAAAAGCTTGGGTTAAAAATTTATTACGTTGGGATAGTAAATATTATGCATATTGGTGGTGCGGCAAGTGGCATCAAGAAAAAAACGCAAAATCTGACAACGACTGATATTGCAACAAAACGCAAATTACAAGTTGCGCGTTTTGATTCGATGAAGATTTTTTACAAAAAGAATTATAAAAATGCCTATCCTGGATGGTTACAATCATTGGTCTTTCAAGCAATTGATATGAAAAAGAAAAAAACATTAGCAGAGTTATAATAAGATTTATATGGCAGAAAAAATAAACATTTTTGGTATAGGTATCTCAGGGCTTGTTGGGTCAAAAATAACAGAAGTTCTTAAAGATAAATATATTTTTGACAATTTGAGTCTTGATACTGGAGTTGATATTACTGATCCAAAAACACTTGATGTGATTCGAAATGATAAAGAACATCCAATTGTTTTGCATCTTGCAGCGCTTGCTGACGTGGATAAATGCGAAGAATCCCGTCAGTTGGGTAAGGAAAGTCTGGCCTATAAAATTAATGTTTTGGGAACAGAAAATGTCGTTACCGCATGTCGAGATGCTGGTAAAAAAATGATTTATATCTCAACAGATTTTGTCTTTGACGGTGTGAATCCTCCAGTTGGTGGTTATACTGAAGAAGATGGACCGCATCCGCTCAATTGGTATGCAGAGACAAAACAGCAAGGTGAAGAAATTGTCAAAAATTCCGGATTGGCATATATTATTGCGCGCATTGCGTATCCCTATCGAAGTACTTTTCCTCTTAAAAAAGATTTTGTGAACGCAATTATTGAGAGATTGAAAAATAATCAGCAGGTTTTCGCAGTTACAGATCATATAATGACGCCAACATTGGTTGATGATATTGCGCTTGCGCTTGATAAGCTTATTGAGACAAAGAGTAGTGGTATTTTTCATGTCGTTGGAAGTGAATCGTTACGTCCTTACGATGCTGTATTAAAAATCGCAGAGGTGATGGGTTTTGATAAATCTTTGATTAGTCAGACAACACGAGATGAATACTTCAAAAATCGCGCAATAAGACCCTTTAATCTTTCATTAAATAATGCTAAAATAAAAAAACTTGGTGTGAATATGAAGACTTTTGAAGAAGGACTTAAGACATTCTTATGACAATTACATTCGTTGGACATGGTTATGTAGGACTTGTTACCGCAACAGTTTTTGCTGATCTTGGCAATAAAGTCTGGGTTGTTGGCCACACGCCGGAAAAAATAAATAATCTCAAAAAAGGGATTCTCCCGATTTATGAACCAGGTCTTGAAGAGTTGGTCAAACGAAATGTCAAAGCAAAAAGATTGCTTTTTACTCTTGATTACGACCCGGCAATTGCTGAGTCTGATGTTGTCTTTATTGCAGTTGGAACACCTCCTAAAAAAACTGGGGAAGCAGATCTGTCTGTTGTTTTTCAAGTAGCTGAAGAAGTAGGAAAATATTTAGATGGCTATACTGTTGTTATCACCAAAAGTACTGTTCCTGTTGGAACCTCTGAAAAAGTAAAAGCGATTATCGAAAAAATAAAACCCAAAAAAGCAGCATTTGATTATGCATCCGTTCCTGAATTTCTCCGTGAAGGACAAGCAATTAGTGATACCAGACATCCGGATAGAATTGTGATCGGTACTGATTCCAAAAAAGCAGAAAAAGTCTTGGTAGAACTGCATAAACCAATCGTCACCGAAGGAACAACACAAGTAAATGTCGTCCTCACAACTATTCCAACAGCAGAAATGATCAAGTACGCGTCAAATGCATTTCTTGCGACAAAAATTTCTTTTGCCAACGCTATCGCACAACTCTCAGAGCACGTCAATGCTGATGCAACCAAAGTGCTTGAAGCGGCAGGACTTGATAAACGCATCGGGCATTATTTTCTTAACGCTGGTGCTGGGTATGGCGGGAGTTGTTTCCCAAAAGATGTGAAGGCACTGATCGCGATTGCTGATGGATATGGGTATGATTTTAAACTTCTCAAGGAAGTGGAAGCGATTAATAAAGAGGCGATTTTGGGAATTGTTAAAAAAACCAAAAAACTTTTGGGAGCAGATCTCAAAAAGAAAACAGTTGGAATGCTTGGCTTGTCGTTTAAGCCGGATACTGATGATATGCGTGATGCGCCTTCCATTACCATTGCTCGTGAACTCCTTGCAGCTGGTGCGACGGTGAAAGCATTTGATCCAATTGCACTTGACAATGCGAAACGTATCTTTGCCAAAGATAAAAATATACAATTTGTCAATGATGTCTATGCCGTTGCGAAAGACGCTGATGTTTTGCTGGTCGTCACAGAATGGCGTGAGTTTATTCAACTTGATTTACGAAAAGTGAAAACGCTTATGCGCAAACCAAATCTCGTCGATGGAAGAAATATTTATGAACCAGAAAAAGTTAGGGAACTCGGTTTTACCTACTTGGGTGTTGGAAGATAACTGTCTGTCATCATGAAAAAAATTTTAATTACTGGTATTTCTGGTTTTGTTGGCAAATTCCTCGCAGAGCATTTACTGAGCAAAGGTGAATATGAGATTGTTGGAACATATCGTTCAGAGAATAGCATCTCACAACTTGATACAATAAAAAATTCCATCAAACTTGAAAAAGCAGATCTGCTTGATCCAGAGGCAGTTGCTCATGTGATTACATCAAACAAACCAGATGCGATTTTTCATCTTGCTGCAATGACTTCTCCCAAAGAAAGTTTTGATAATCCCAGCCAAACAATAACTAATAATATTACTTCGCAATTAAATATTCTCGAAGTATTACGAACAAATGCTATGAAGCAGGTGCGAACGCTTATTATTGCTTCATCAGAAGTCTATGGCATGATTGATAAATCAGATCTGCCAGTAGATGAAGAAACCAAACTTCAGCCGATCAGTCCGTATGCTGTTTCTAAAATTGCGCAAGATTATCTGGGATTACAATATTATTTAACGCATAAGTTAGATATTATTCGAGTTAGGCCATTTAATCATGTTGGTCCGGGACAAAGTAATCGATTTATTGTTTCGGATTTTGCCCAGCAAATTGCTGAAATTGAAAAAGGGAAGAGAGATCCTGTCATGAAAGTCGGCAATCTTGATGCAAAACGTGATTTTACCGATGTGCGGGATATTGTCAAGGCATATGGTTTGCTTCTTGAGAAAGGCGTTGCGGGTGACGTGTATAATATTGGTTCAGGGAGATCCTACAAAATAAAAGATATTTTATCGATCCTTCTTTCTTTTTCAAAAAAAGAAACAAAGATTGTAACTGATCCTGCAAAGGTCCGTCCGGTGGATATTGAAGAAATTATTTGTGATTCTTCAAAATTGCATACGCTTACCGGTTGGAAAACAGAGATAACTCTTGAAAAAACATTGCAAGATGTACTGGATTATTGGCGCGAAATTGTTTAGAATAAGTTTATGAAGAAAGCATTAATTACTGGCATTACCGGACAAGATGGTTCTTATCTTGCTGAATTTTTACTTAAAAAGGGATACAAAGTGTTTGGTACCGTTCGTCGTTTAAGTACTCCAAATTTAGAAAATATTGGTCATTTGCGGGATGAAGTTGAATTTCTTTCTGCTGACCTTCTCGATCAAGGATCATTGACTGATGCTATCAAAGAATCCGAGCCAGATGAAGTATATAATTTAGCCGCTCAATCATTTGTGAAGGCCTCTTGGGATCAGCCTGTTTTGACAGGAGAATTTACCGCACTTGGTGCTACTCGAGTTCTTGAGGCAATCCGTACTGTCAATAAAGAAATAAAATTTTATCAAGCATCTTCAAGTGAAATGTTTGGCAAAGTGACAGAAACTCCGCAAAAAGAAACGACACGTTTTCATCCTAGAAGCCCATATGGTGTCGCAAAAGTTTATGGGCACTATATAACTCTTAATTATCGTGAAAGTTATGATATGTTTGCGTGTTCTGGAATTCTTTTTAACCACGAATCGCCTCGTCGCGGTATTGAATTTGTCACTCGTAAAATTTCCAATGCCGTCGCGCGAATCTCTCTTGGCAAACAAGAGAAAGTGGAGTTAGGTAATCTTGATGCCAAACGCGACTGGGGATTTGCAGGAGATTATGTTGAAGCAATGTGGTTAATGCTGCAACAAGAAAAACCAGATGACTATGTTGTTGCGACAGGAGAGACTCATTCGGTACGTGAATTTGTTGAGCTCGCTTTTGCTGCTGCGGGGATTACTGATTGGGAGAAATATGTTGTTTCAGATCATCCCAAACATATTCGTCCTGCAGAAGTTGATTATTTGATTGGAGATTACCGTAAAGCCAAAGAAGTTCTCGGTTGGACACCTAAAACATCGTTTAAAGAATTAGTCGAGATGATGATCAAGTCTGATTTAGAAAGAGAAAAGAAATAATTTTTTAGATCCTTATCTTCTCAGAAAACTCATTATTCCAAAAAGTAAGAAAGTTTAGTATGATAGGAAACATATGCAAAAGGTTATTGTTGCGGGAGGAGCTGGATTTATTGGTTCACATCTTTGTAAGAGATTACTGAGCGAAGGAAATACTGTCTTTTGTCTGGATAATCTCATCACCGGAAGCAAGAATAATATCGCAAGCCTCATGGACAATCCCAAATTTACCTTTCTTGAAAATGACGTAACAAAATCATTTGACACTATCCAAGATCGTTTTCAGGATATCCATTATATTTTCCATCTGGCATCACCTGCGTCCCCAAATCAAAAAAGTGAGAGAAGTTACATCAATTTTCCGATTGAAACGATGCTTGTTAATTCACTTGGGACCTACAATTTATTATTGCTTGCAAAGCAGAAAGAAGCCAAATTTCTTTTTGCATCGACATCTGAAGTGTATGGCAATCCTGCTGTTTCTCCTCAGCCAGAAACATACTTTGGTAATGTTAACCCAAATGGTATTCGATCTGTCTATGATGAAGGAAAGCGTTTTGGTGAAGCAATGACCTTTGCCTTTCACAGAAAACACAACGTTGACACTCGTATTGTGCGTATTTTTAATACATATGGACCATTTATGCAAAAAGATGATGGAAGAGTGGTCTCGACATTTATCAATCAAGCACTAGAAAATGCCCCGCTGACTATTTTTGGTGATGGAAATCAAACACGCAGTTTTTGTTATGTCGATGATATGGTTGATGGCATAATAAAAGCATTATTTACGAAAGAAACAACTGGGGAAGTAATCAATCTTGGCAATCCAGACGAGCGAAAAATTTCAGAAATTGCTACAATGGTTAAGAACATGATTAATCCGAGTGCGCAAATAGCCTTTGAGCAGTTGCCAGCAGATGATCCTCTCAAAAGAAAACCAAATATCTCCAAAGCACAAAAGCTTCTTGGATGGGAACCAAAAATATCATTGGAAGAAGGATTAAAAAAGACGATTGCCTATTTTAGGCACGCATAATTTATGAAAATTGTTATTATTCTGCCGACGTATAACGAAAAAACAAATGTTGGGAAAATGATTCCTCTTTTGGAAGACGAAGTGTTACCAAAAATAAAAAATCACGACATGGAGCTTTTGGTTGTGGATGATAACTCCCCTGATGGAACCAGCGATGTTGTCAAAAAATTTATGGAAAAATGGAAAAATATCAAATTGCTAACTGGTGAAAAAAATGGTTTGGGAGCAGCCTATGTCCGAGGGATGCACTATGCGATGGACGTCCTGAAAGCAGATGCCGTGATGGAATTTGATGCTGATTTCCAACATGATCCTCATGATATCCCACGTTTGATTTCTGCAATGGACGAGGGAGCGGATTATGTTATTGGTAGTAGATATATTCAGGGTGGTGCTATTCCAAAAGAATGGGGATTTGACCGGAAAGTTAAAAGTAGGCTTGGCGGCATTTTTGCGCAGTGTGTTTTTCTTATGTTTACTATTCATGATATGACCTCAGGATTTAAATTAACAAAAACTGCTTTTCTTAAAAAAGTCGATTTGGATCATTTATATTCTTACAATTTTGCATATAAATTACATATTCTTCATGATGTTATTAAGCTTGGAACAAAAGTGAAAGAGGTGCCAATTATATTTTATGAACGGACAAAAGGAAAAAGTAAAATAGACACCAATGATATGACAGAATCACTTTCTGTAGTTTTGCGGCTAGGAGTAGATGATTACAAACGCTTTATCAAATTTCTTTTTGTTGGAGGAACAGGTTTTATTTTTCAGTATATTGTTACCTACATTTCAATTTTGCTTGGTGCTGAGCAATTTGTCGCAGCGATGATTGGCGGAGAAGTAGCAATTCTTTCAAACTTCTTTTTTAATAATGTCTGGACATTTCGTGATACGCAAAAACTTAAAATACACGGTAATCTTTTCTCCCGTCTTTTGAAATTTAATCTTGCTTCTCTTGCGGCAATTGGCATTCAAGGAGTGGCAGTTTATGTAGCTGTTGCAACATTAGGCGAGACACTCACTCTTTTTGGTTATGTCATTCATACATCTCTTGTGATTCTTTTTCCAACAATTATCCTTTTGGTCATTCCTCTCAATTATTTTATCTATAATAAGGTTATCTGGAAGACGCATTATTTGAAAGAGAAAAAGACAGAATAGCCGGATCACCGATTTGACAAAATACAGAATATATTTGCTAAGATTAGTATATGTATTATAAAAGTTTTTTTCTTTTGTTTGTTTGTTTTGTTTTAGTCACCTTATTTTTCCCCATTACTGCGTCTGCACAGACTACTTGGACTCGTCAATTTGGCACATCTGGACAGGATATAGGTACTGCAGTAGCTACTGACACGACAGGTATTTATACTGTTGGCTATACGAGCGGAAGTTTTCCTGGTGAAACTAATGCAGGTAGTTATGATGTCTATGTTCGTAAATACGATTTTTCTGGAAATATAGTCTGGACACATCAGTTAGGGACGTCGGATTTTGACCAAACATGGAGTATTGTTGCTGTTAATAACAGCGTGTATGTTGCTGGGCATCTCTATCCCAACGGTTTTCTTAGAAAATATGACCAAAATGGTAATGAAGTCTGGACACATACATTTGATTTTGGCCATGGCTTGACTTACGCAATGGGCGTTGCTTCAGATGGGACCTCTCTGTATGTTGCAAGTATGACAACAGGCGCAATAACAGGACAAGTCAATGCAGGGAACTATGACGTTGTTGTGCAAAAGGAAGACTTTGATGGAAATATTATTTGGGAGCGACAGTTTGGTAGTGCTGGTGCTGATCAGACGAATGGCATTGCTGTGAATAATACAGGAGTTTATGTTGATGGTTTTACGAGAGATTCATTGCTTGGGCAAATAAATGCTGGTAATTCTGATGCTTTTATTAAAAAGTATGATCTTGATGGCAACGATATTTGGACACATGAATTTGGTACGGCGGGCGAAGATTTTGGTAATGGTATAGCTATAGATTCTACAGGAGTATATGTCTCAGGAACAACGAATGATAGCTTCCCAGGACAGACTAATATTGGTAATTACGATGCATTTCTAAGAAAATATGATTTTAGCGGTAGCGAAGTGTGGACACGAGAGTTTGGAACATCAGGGCCGGACGAAGCACGAGGTGCATATGCAAACGCTCAAGGAGTATATATATCAGGATATCAACAAAATAATGCGTTTGTCCGTATTTATGATACAGTTGGTAACGTACAAAATACTTATGACTTTATTCCTTCAAGCGATGCAGTAGGATATGGTGTGACTGCTGATAATTCCTACTTTTATACGACTGGTTTAGTTGATGGTAATTTTGAAGGGGAGACAAGTAGCGGTAGTACAGATGCATATCTCATAAAACAAAGCATTCTTCCTTCTCCCCAGCTAACAGCTCTAACACCAGCTAAAGTATGGATAGGGGTAAAAAATATAACCGATATTGGAATAAAGCTTGATCTGTTAGCAGAAGTTTATGCAGGAGGTACATTAGTTAGTAGTGGAGAGGTTACTAGTTTTTCGCCAGCAAGTGGATTAGGAGGATTTGGTAGTGCCCATCTAGCAACAATACCTTTTAATAGTTTTACATCAGTAGATTTTCCAAGCGGAACGTCATTACAAATAAAGCTATCAGTAAGAAATGCTTGCACAGGATCGTTACGTGCTATGGGGACAGCAAGACTATGGTATAACGACAGTCAAGCAAATAGCCAATTTGGATCAACGGTTGGATCAAGCACCAATGATTATTTCCTTAAAGACGGGTTTGTATTATCCACAACAGCAGGGACAGGACCAAAGAAGACTATAGACGTTGAGGCAGGAGCAAGGTGTAGTGCCTTCAAACCATTTGGTATCTGGACTACTACTCCATAATTATTGTGATGGCTTAGAGAGTAAGGTATAATAGTGGGCATAGCGTTTATGAAAAACAAACTGCCTTTGCTTTGTTTGATCTTTATTATCCTTCTTGCAGCATTTCTCAGACTCTACAAAATTGCTGATTATATGACTTTTTTGGGGGATGAAGGACGTGACGTCTTGGTCGCCAAAGATATTCTCCAAGGACATTTTACTCTTCTTGGTCCACGCGCGTCAGCAGGAGATTTTTTCCTTGGACCAGTTTATTACTACCTGATTGCTCCATGGCTTTTGCTTTTTAATTATGACCCGGTTGGTCCAGCGGTGATGGTTGCGCTTTTTGGTGCCGCGACAGTATGGTTCACCTATTATGTAGGGAAAAAATGGTTCAATCAAACAACAGGTCTTTTAGCGGCAGCTCTTTATGCATTTTCGCCATTGGTTATTACCTATTCTCATTCTTCATGGAATCCTGATGTTGTACCTTTTTTTGCGCTCCTTATGATGTTTTTATTATATAAAGGATTTACGACTCAAAAATCGGATAGATATTTTTGGGCTGTTGGTCTTTTGCTTGGTATTTTGTTGCAGCTTCATTATCTTTCATTATTTCTTGCGGTTGTCGTAGCATTTTATACATTTTTTGCTCAGTGGATTGTAGATAAGAAATTTAAAATTGTTCTTACTACTAAGCGCTATCTTGAAATTTTTGTTGGATTTCTTATCGGCTTTTCACCGTTTCTCGCATTTGAAGCCCGCCACGGATTTCCAAATATCCGGACAATTATTTCATTTATTTTTAGCGATGTAGCAGGAAAGACACCCGAAGCTCATCTTTCTTATTCTGCAATAGTGAGTGATGTTTTTTTTCGCGTTTTTGCCAGACTGGTTTTTGCTTTTCCAGGAATAGACAAAATTCATTTACTCTCTTCTCTGCAAGTACAATTTTTTAGTTGGTTTACGATGATTCTTGCAATTGTTGCATTGATTGTCCTGTGGTTTGTTAAAAATAAATTGGTTGTGTTACTTACTGCGTTATGGCTTTTTGTCAGTGTTTTATTATTTGGTTTTTACAAAAAACCAATTTATGATTATTATTTTGTTATTCTTTTTCCACTACCATTTTTGATTATTGCCAATTTATTTTCAAATATTTTTGTGTTTGGGAAAAATAAAGTGCAGCGGATTATGGCAGTAAGTTTTGGTGTACTGCTTTTTTTGGGGATTGTCCTGTACAACATTTTTTGGTTGCCGTTTTGGGCACTTCCCAATAGACAGAAAGAGCAGGCAAAAATGATTGCAGAATTTGTGATTAGCAAAACAGACAACAAGCTATATAATTTTGCGCTTATGTCCAAAGGCAATTCAGATCAAGAATATCGCTACTTTTTGGAGATTCTTCACCATGATCCCGTTACGATCCAAAATACTATTGATGATCCGCAAAGAAAAACAGTTACAGATCAGTTGCTTATTGTCTGTGAAGATCCGCAGTGTCATCCACTTGGTTATCCTTTGTTTGATGTTGCGGGGTTTGGCCGGGCTGAAGTTGCAGGCGAATGGAAAGTCTCGGTTGTCCGCGTTTTCAAATTGGTTCACTATCAAAACAAGAAGCCATGAACGAGAGACTAACTATGACACAATCGCTTATTCCTGAATTAAAGGATACAAAGAGGAGAGGTTATCTTAACTGAAACACAAATTGAATCGAGTATAGGATCATTTAGAAGATTGAAAACCGCTACAATATAATAAAATGCATCAACGTTACAAGAAATGGACAATATTATTGGATCTCTAGAAGAGGTAAAGTAGATTCTCCGCATTTTTTTCAATCAACAAAAACCCCCCGCTAGGCGGAGGGTTTTTTATTTTGTTCCTTGAAGGGATCGTATTGATATTCTTCAAGGAGGTTAGTACGACAGCTTAAGCTGTGCCAATTTTGTACATACCTGTACCACAAACTGGGCATTTTGCTTTAAGAGCTGGTTTGCCGTTTTTCATGGTGACTTTTTCAGGATTATCGACGTCTCTTTTTTGTCGACATTTAACACAATACATTGATGCCATAGCGTTACTCACCTCCTTTCTCGCGTTTTAAACGCCTTTCACAAATATACGAATAAGTAGTTCGATAAGAATAATAAAAGCAGTAAGCAGTGCTGTTTTGCGAAGGTCTACTGCCAGATAACGATAGCCTGTGGTAGTAACTGTGTGGACTGTTTTCCTTTCATCATTGGCTGATGTCTCTACCTGTTGCGGTAAGGAATAGAGCGGCATTGGATTCTCTTTCCGTCTCTGATCGGCAAGGATTTTTTGCTCTCGAGTTTTTTTCTTTTTAGCCATGAATGAAGCTAGATTACACTATTGACATCATGCGTGTCAAGAGGCTAGTATTGGTTTATGATAATTGTTTGGATTTTATTCGTATTTATTTCCGTTTGGTTGATTTTTGTTTCTTATTCTTTTTTAAAGTTAAAACGTCATTACGATACCTTAGTTGAAGGGGTAAATAAAAAAACTTTGGAAGGTGTTCTTACAACTATGGTGAAAGATATTCATGAAGCGAAAAAAGGAATTGCTTATTTATCTTCCCGCTGTGATACAATAGAAAAGAACCAACTTTTTCATATTCAACAGATTGGTTTATTACGTTTTAATCCATTCAAAGATACGGGAGGAGATCAAAGTTTTATTTTGGCATTATTGGATGCAAATGAAACAGGAGTCGTTATTACAGCATTATATTCTCGTTCAGGAACCAGATGGTATGCCAAACGAGTCGTAAAAGGAAAAGGCTCTGAGCATGAACTTTCAGATGATGAGAAAAGAGCGCTTGCCTTAGCAAAGGAATCAAAATAATTTTATTATGAATCGCAAACCTGCCTTGATTTTTCTTGGAATAGTTGTTTATGTCCTCAGTACACTTGTCTCGTATGCCATTTTTTCAGGATCGTCAGTGTTATCAAAAATTGGAGGAGGTCAGCAATCCTCTCAGACTGCAAAAATAACCAATGACTATCAAGCCTTAACCTTTGATCCAACGGCGGCAAAGACAGAAGAATGTCCTCTCAATGGCACAATGTATTCTCAAGATGAAAAAAATTGGTGGGAAAAGCATAGACCTTTGGGAGTTATGATTGAAAATCATTTCGATGCGCGTCCACAGTCAGGTATTAACGCAGCAGATGTCACTTATGAAGCAGTTGCCGAAGGAGGAATTACTCGAACACTTAATGTATATTACTGCCAAGACGCAGGTATTGTCGGACCCGTTCGTTCTGCTCGTACATATTTCTTAGATTTTATTTCTGAGTATGGTGATTATCCACTCTATGCGCATGTCGGTGGGGCAAATACGCCAGGGCCGGCGGATGCATTAGGTCAAATAGGTGACTATGGGTGGAATCAATATAACGACCTTAATCAATTTTCAATTGGATTCCCAACATTCAAGCGTGATGAAAGCCGATTGGGAAGAGAAGTCGCTACAGAACACACAATGTATTCAACAACAAGTCAATTGTGGGCTGTTGGTGTACAACGAGGACTTACCAATAAAGATAAGAAAGGAAATTCGTGGGATGATACGTTTGTAAAATATTCTTTCAAAGACAATCCTGACTTATCAAGTAGACCAGCAGCACAGAGTATTCATATTGATTTTTGGAGCGATTCTAATTATGCAGTTGACTGGACGTATTCTGCAAAGCAGAATGAATATTTGCGTAAGAATGGCGGGGTACCGCACATGGATCGCAATACAAACAAACAACTATCAGCCAAGAATATCGTTGTTCTCTTTATGAAAGAGTCTCACGCAAATGATGGCTATGAAGACAATGCACACATGCTCTATGGCGATAAAGGAACTGGGCAAGCGTTGGTCTTTTTGAATGGTAATGAAATCAAAGGTACATGGAAGAAAGCGGATAGAACATCACGAACATTGCTGCTTGATAGTACCGGTCAAGAGATCAAATTTACGAGAGGAAAAATTTGGTTTGAAATCCAACCGCTCGATGCAGAAATATTAGTTAAATAAACGTACGTATTCAATTTTTCCTAAAATACTGTCATCTCGAGTGATAACGAGAGATCTTATTGAGATTTCTCAGCCAATACTTGGCTTGGAAATGACAGCCTACTGAAGAAAACTGAATATTTATAAATAAACCTCTTGTATTCTAAGGATATCCGCGCTAAAATGTATAAAAAATTACCCTATTATGCTATCTGATCTTATTACATCCAAAACCCGTGTCAAGCTCCTGAATGTTTTTTTGAACACACCTCTTGAAATGTATCATGTTCGTGAATGCGTCAGAAGGACAAAGGAAGAGATCAATGCAGTCAGACGAGAATTGTTGCTTCTTGAAAAAAAAGGTATCCTCAATCGCGAACCACGAGCCAATAGAGTCTATTACTCACTTTCCAAAGACTATCCGTTCTATTTTGATTTGCTTAAGATTGGCGCGAAGACAATTGGCCTGGGACAAGCTATTTTAGAAAACAGGGTCAAATTGGGTAAAATAAAGTTTGCTATGTTTTCTGGGAAATTTGTCAGACGTATCAAAGAATCTCCTGAAGATGTTGATTTGATTGTGATTGGGACGATTGTTCTTCCTGAACTTTCGATTTTGGTACGAAATGAAGAAATGCGTCTTGGGATGGAAATTAATTACACAGCAATGACAGAGGAAGAATTTAAATTCCGTAAACAACGCAACGATCCTTTTCTCGTTACGATCCTGACTGGGTCCAGAGTAATGCTCATAGGCGATGAGGAGGCGTTACTTGCATGAAGAGAATCTTAAATTTCTCTTTTCTCTTCATTTTGCTTTTGGCAATCCTTTGTCTCATTATTAATTTTTCCCAAGCCTTTACAATCAATCTTGGTCCAATCCACCAGAAAATTTCAGGTATTGATCTTAAAAAACTCCACATCACTCGCGATTTTAATTTTCGTAAAGGTTTAGATCTTGAAGGAGGGACAAGTATTACTCTTCGTGCTGACATGAGTACTATTGCGTCTTCCGAGCGAGATGATGCGCTTGATTCTGCAAAGACAGTTATTGAACGACGGGTCAATTTCTTTGGTGTTTCAGAACCAGTTGTCCAAACGGCAAAAGTAAACAATGACTATCGAATTCTTGTTGAAATTCCCGGTATTACTGATGTTAATCAAGCAGTAAGTTTGGTTGGAAAAACGGCAAAGTTAAGTTTTTGGGAGGAAGGTTCGAGTAGTTCTGCCAAACTTGCCAGTCCTTCTGCAATGCCTTTGGGAGTTGCTCAGTTGGTAGGTCCAAATGCGGTTGAAGCATCCTTGACTGGTACAGATCTCAAGCAAGCATCAGTAACATTTGATAGCAATTCTGGCAAGCCGCAGGTGCAGTTAGTTTTTACTGCCGCAGGTGGGAAGAAGTTTGCTGACATTACCAAACGAAATGTTGGAAGGATTTTGGCAATCGCGCTTGATAACCAACTTGTCGAGGCACCACGAGTCAACGAAGCAATTTATGGTGGCAATGCTGTTATCACTGGCGAATTTACGACAGACCAAGCAAAAGTATTACAAGTCCAGCTCAATGCTGGCGCACTTCCTGTTTCTCTTTCTGTTCTTGAACAGCATGCAATTGGCGCAACGCTTGGTGAGTCGTCTCTTCAGAAGAGTTTGATTGCTGGTATTCTTGGTTTTTTTGTCATTGTTCTTTTTATGGTTGTTCTGTATGGACGATTGGGTATTATTGCAAGTTTTGCTCTAACGCTTTATGCGCTTCTCGTGTTAACATTATTCAGACTTATTCCAGTGACGTTGACGCTTGCAGGCATTGCGGCATTTATTCTTTCAATCGGTATTGCTGTTGATGCAAACATTTTGATTTTTGAACGCATGAAAGAAGAATTGCGTCTTGGCAAATCAGAGCAAATGGCAATTGATCAAGGTTTCAAACGAGCATGGGCATCAATCCGTGATTCAAATGTTGCGAGCCTTATCACCAGTTGTATATTGTATTATTTTGGAACGGGTATTATTAGAGGATTTGCTTTTACGTTAGCTCTTGGTGTTTTAGTTTCGATGTTCTCAGCAATTTTTGTAACCAGGACGCTTTTAAGAGTTTTTTATAGAAATAAATAAACATGTTAAATATTATTGGTAAAAAAAATTGGTATTTTGTGATTTCACTTTTGGTAATTATTCCAGGAGTTATATCTCTCTTGATGTGGGGAATTAATCTCTCGATTGATTTTACTGGTGGTTCTCGTATGACGCTTTCTTCACAACAAGTGATCAATAATCAAAACGTTAGCAAGGTACAAAATATTTTTCATCAACAAAATATCGAAGTTGTCACAACACAAGTCTCAGGCAAACAAATCATTCTTCGTACAAAACCAATGACTGAAAAACAAGATGCACAGATTTTGACATCGTTGCAGCAAATTGGTTCTTTCAAACAAGAAGAATTTGAAACAATTGGTCCAGTTATCGGAAAAGAGATCACGCTTAATGCTCTCAAATCCATAGCAATCGCAGCGTTTCTTATCGTATTTTACATTGCTTGGTCTTTTAGAAAAGTACCAAAACCTGTGAGCAGTTGGAGATTTGGTATTTGCGCAATTATTGCGCTTTTGCATGATGTGTTGGTGGTTGTTGGTATTTTTTCTCTTCTTGGTCATTTCTTCCATGTTGAAGTTGACAATCTTTTTGTGACAGCAATTTTGACTGTCGTTGGGTTCTCAGTGCATGATACGATTGTCGTGTTTGATCGAATCAGAGAAAATCTACGCAGGACAATCAGTACACCATTTGCACAAGTTGTGAATGATTCAATCCTTCAGACACTGGTGAGATCTTTGAATACATCACTTACTGCACTTCTTGTTTTGTTGACACTTCTTATTTTTGGGGGAGAAAGTGTTAGATGGTTTATTGTTGCTTTACTTATTGGTATTACGAGTGGTACGTATTCTTCTATCTTTAATGCTGCACCGCTTCTCGTCCTTTGGGAAGAATTTGATGCCAAACGAAGAGCAAAGAAAAGTAAATAAAATCCTCTGAATACTTTACTTAGATTAACCAATCATCAATTTAGTTTTGCAACGAGTTCATTGGTAGGACGACATGCAAGAAATTGAGTTAACTGATCCTTATTATTTCAATCAAGAAAAAGCAACCGTTGAGAAAATTCACGAAACAACAACAGTCTTTATTCAAGGATCGGCAATAACAAGTGTTGAAAAAATTACTGATGAAGAAGCGAGGAAGCTGTATGTTTTTCTCGTAAAGAAGAAGCGTTAACTATTTTGCTAATGCTTCTCGTACCAATTTACTAACCATCCCACCATCGGCTTTGCCTTTGACTTGTGGCATCAGAGCGTTCATAACTTTGCCCATCTCATCAACTGATGACACACCTGATTTTTGTACAGCCTCGGCAACAAGCTTTCTCACTTCATCTTCACCCATTTGTTCAGGTAAATATTTTTGAAGAAGTGCTAATTCTTTTTCTTCTTTTTCAGCAAGTTCTGGACGATTAGCATTTCTAAATTGTTCAATAGAATCTCTATGTTGTTTTGCTTCTTTTTGGATAACATTCATCACGTCTTCTTCACTTGCTTCATATCCTGCGCCGCCTTTTTGAATTTCTGCATAACCAATGGCAGAAATGACCATACGAAGGACAGAGGTCTTCATCTCGTCTTTAGCGAGCATAGATTGTTTGAGTTCGTCTTTGAGTTGTTGCTTGGTCATAGACATATTATAACAAAATTTATTGGATTAGTTATCAGTAATAAATCCTTTGATTTGATGATTCCACATATTCTTAAAAAGTCCATTTGGTTTTTCCAGCAAATCATCAGGATTGCCATCTTCTGCAATTTTTCCAGATTTAATGACAATAATCCGATCCATTTTTTTCAGTGTTGATAAGCGATGAGCTATTGCTATAACTGTTCTATCTTTCATAAGTTTTTCAAGAGACTCCTGGATTGCGTGTTCACTTTCGCTATCAAGACTACTTGTCGCTTCATCAAGGATCAAAATCGGCGCATTCTTAAGAAATGCCCGAGCAATTGCAATTCTTTGGCGTTGACCTCCAGAAAGTTTGACTCCTCGCTCTCCAACTAAGGTTTCATATTTTTGAGGAAGTGACTCAATAAACTCATTTGCATTTGCAAGTTTGGCTGCGCGTCTGACCTCTTCATCTGTCGCATCAGGATTACTATAGCTGATATTTTCTTTGATGGTTCGATGAAACATACTCGTATCTTGCGGAACAAATGCAATATTTCGACGTAAACTTTCAAGCGTCACGTCTGAAATATTTTGTTCATCAATAGTGATATCACCTTTTTGGATTTCGAAATGACGAAGCAGCAGTGAAACAAATGTTGTTTTTCCTGCACCGCTTTTGCCCACCAATCCTACTTTTTGTCCGGCTGGAATTTT
>Ga0137403_10000200_pt1 | contig 73481 bp, 72 predicted proteins | sample CZOMad2_1_16fung_FD_122057 | JGI IMG/M metagenome (GOLD analysis project Ga0137403, IMG submission 122057) | Vadose zone soil fungal communities from Angelo Coast Range Reserve, California, USA - CZOMad2_1_16fungal (Hybrid Assembly) | ecosystem: Environmental > Terrestrial > Soil > Vadose zone...
ACCGTGGTCGACGAGGAGGGGATGGGAGCCATGCTGCTCCTCGAACCGGGGGGGACCGTCCGCGGCTCCCTGGGGACGCCGGAGCTTGACCGGTTCGCCATCGCGGAGGCCCAGGGCCTCCTGCCTTCGGGGCGCTCGGGGGTCCATACGATCGGCGGCCGGCGGGTCTTCGTCGAGGTGCTGCCGCCGCCCCACCACCTCGTCGTCTGCGGCGCCGGCGAGGACGCCCGGCCGCTCGTCGCCTATGCCGCGGATTCCGGGTTCCGCGTCACCCTCGTCGACCACCGCCCGGCGCTCCTCGTCCCCGAGCATTTTCCCGCGGCCGCGCGGCTCGTCCTGGCGCGCCCCGGGCAGCCGGACCTCGCCCTGCCGCCTCCCGAACGGTCGCTGGCGGTGGTCAAGACCCACTCGCTGGCCATCGATCGGGAGTGGGTCCGGCTCTTCCTCTCGGCCGGTTACCCCTACGTCGGCGTGCTGGGGCCGCGGGAGCGGACCACCGGCATCCTGCGCGAGATCGGCGCCGAGGGCGATCCCCGGGTCTACGGTCCGGTGGGGCTCGACCTTGGGGCCGACGGGCCGCGCCAGGTGGCGGTGAGCATCGTCGCCGAGCTGCTGTCCGTCCTCGCCCATCGCGAGCCGCGCCATCTCCAGGCGCGCCAGGAGGCCATCCATGCCGGCTGACGCCCCGGAGTCCCGCGGCGGACCGGTCGCCGGCATCCTCCTCGCCGCCGGCACCTCCAGCCGGATGGGGAGCAACAAGATGCTCTTCGAGCTCCACGGGGAGAGCGTCCTGCGGGGGGCGACGCGGCGGGCGCTCACGGGCGGCCTCTCGCCCCTCCTCGTCGTCCTCGGCCACCAGACGGAGCGGTCCCGGCAGGAGCTGGCCGGCCTCCCCTGCCAGATCGTCGTCAACCCCGACTACGAGCAGGGGATCACCTCGTCGCTCCGCGCCGGGCTCGGAGCCTTGCCGGAGGTGGCGCCGGAGATGCCGGAAATCATTGCGGCCATGGTGATGCTCGCCGACATGCCGTTCGTCACCGCCGAGATGATCGCCGCGATGATCGAGCGCTATCGCAACAGCCGGGCGACGCTCGTCGTTTCGGACTACGAGGGGGTCCACGCGCCGCCGATCCTGTACGATGGCGCCCTCTTCGGGGAGCTCCTGGCGATGACCGAGACAGGCTGTGGCAAGCAGGTGGTGAAACGCCATCGGCACGAGGCGGAGGTCCTGGCCTGGCCGGCTGCGGCCTTGGCCGACCTCGACGTGCCGGACGACTATGAGCGCCTGCGCGGGTAGACCGGAGCCGGTGCTCACGTGGTAGGATGTTCTCATAATGACCCGCAAGCTCGCTGATATCCTGACCGCAGTCCGGGACCTTTCGTCGGACGAGCGCCGTCGTCTGATCATCGAGCTCGACTCGCTCCAGGAGACCGAGCACCCGGATGTGAAGCGGAGCCCGGAGCCTCTCGCTACGCTCCTGAGGCTCGCCGGCACAGCTCATTCCGAGTTCACTGACCTCTCGACGAACAAGTACGCCCACGTTGCTGCTGCCGTGCTCGACCACAAAGGTTGAGCCGCGATGAAGCGCGTGTTCGTGGACACCGGTGGGTTTGTCGCCCTGCTGGTTCGCGCTGCTACGAGCGCATTCCGATAAGGATTACTCGCTGTGCGATGCGATAAGTTTCGTCGTCATGGAGCGACTCGGAATCTCCGACGCCATCGCCTTTGATCGTCACTTCCGGGAATACGGCCGCTTTACGATCCTGCGCTAGCGGCCCAGCCAAGGCCCTACTTTCGCCCATTTAGCTGGCAGCGAAAGACCGGCCCCCGGGAGGCCCTGCCCCTACAATCGAAGCAGGTGCCTGAACTTTGACGCGGGACCTGCCCCGCCGATCCCTGCGGCTTGTAAGCGAGGGAGGTCGGCGGTATCTTTGGCACTCGGGTGGAGAGGGGGCACGCTTCGGACCATGCACGCAGAGCTCCTCGGGATGGCGGCGGACCTGGCGCGTCGGGAGGAGCCCTTCGTTCTCGCCGTCGTCGTGCGGCGCCGGCCCGCGAGCTCGTCCCAGGCCGGAGACATGGCGCTGATCACCGCCGCCGGCGCCTTCCATGGCTGGCTGGGCGGGAGCTGCACCCAGCCGACCGTCGTCCGCGAGGCGCAGCGCGCGCTTGCCGACGGCCAGCCCCGCCTCCTCGCCCTGGCCCCCGATCCGGAGGCCGAACGGCGGCCCGGGGTGGAGGTCTTCCCCATGACCTGCCACAGCGGAGGGACCGTGGAGATCTATCTGGAACCCGTCCTGCCGGCGCCGCGCCTCGTCGTCTTCGGCGTCTCCCCCACCGCCCAGGCCCTGGTCCGGCTGGCCAAGGGCATGGGCTACGCGATCACCGCCGTCGATCCCGACGCCGAGCCGGGTCTCTTCCCCGCCGCCGATCAGGTCCTGACCGCGCCGGGTGCCCTCGCCGGCAGCTCGCCCGTCCCGCGTTTCGTCGTCGTCGCCACCATGGGCGAGCGCGACGAGACGGCGATCCGCGAGGCGCTGGCCCTGGCGCCTGCCTATCTCGGAGTGGTGGCGAGCCGCAAGCGCTTCGCCCAGCTCCGGGAGACCCTGCTGGCCGGCGGGGTGACCGCCGCCGCGCTCGACGCCATCCGCAGCCCGGCGGGGCTCCCCATCGGCGCCCAGCTGCCGGCGGAGATCGCCCTCTCCATCCTGGCGGAGATCGTCGAACGGCAGCGTTCCCAGGCCGCCGCGGCACCGCTGGCGGGAGAGGCAGAGGAGGCGGCCGCCGCCCTGGAGGCCCTCGATCCGGTCTGCGGCATGACGGTGACGATCGCCACCGCCAAACATGTCGCCGAGCACGCCGGCCACACCTACTACTTCTGTGGTGGCGGCTGCCGCGAGCGCTTCGTCGCAGCGCCGGAGCGCTATCTCCCCTCGGAAATATCGGAGACGTCGGCTTGAGGGCCGAGATCGCGTCTCTCGCCGAGGCGATGGAACGCCTGGGCTACATCGCCGATCCGGCGATCGCCACGGCTCTCTTCCTCGCCCGCGAGATGCGCCGGCCGCTCCTCATCGAGGGCGACGCCGGCGTAGGGAAGACCGAGATTGCCAAGGTGCTGGCACGCCTGGAGAGCACTGAGCTGATCCGCCTCCAGTGCTACGAGGGGTTGGACGTCTCGACCTCCCTCTACGAGTGGAACTACCAGCGCCAGATGCTCCGCCTGCGCCTGGCCGAGAACGAGGGGCCGACGCGAAAGACTGCCGACGAGATCGAGGACCTGATCTTCGGTCGGGCTTACCTCCTGGAGCGGCCGCTGCTCCGCGCCATCACCCGGCGGGAGGGGCCGCCGGTCCTCTTGATCGACGAGATCGACCGCGCCGACGACGGCTTCGAGGCGTTTCTTCTGGAGCTGCTCTCCGACTTCCAGGTGACCATCCCGGAGCTCGGCACGATCCGCGCCGAGCACGTCCCCTACGTGGTCCTGACCTCCAACCGCAGCCGCGAGATCGGCGACGCCCTGCGCCGGCGCTGCCTCTATCTTTATATCGAGCACCCGACGCTCGAAAAAGAGGTGCGCATCCTCCATGCCCGGGTGCCGGGCGCCAGCGCCCACCTGGCGCAAGAGATCGGCCGCTTCATGCAGGCCCTGCGGCGGCGGCACCTGGCCAAGATGCCGGGGGTGGCGGAGACGATCGACTGGGCACAGGCGCTCCTCCACCTCCACCGCGAGCACCTGGACAAAGAGACGGTCGCCGAGACCCTGGGCTGCATCGTCAAGGACCAGAACGACATCCGCGAGCTGGGCGGGGGCGAGCTGGAAGCGGTACTGGCAGAGGCGACAGGATGAGCCGACCCGATCTCGCCGGCATGGACGGTCTGGTCGGGCACCTCGCCCGCTTCGCCGGTGCCCTGCGCGATTCGGGTGTTTCGGTCAGCCTGAACGACGAGGCGGACGGCCTGACCGCCCTCACCCTGGTCGACCTGGGAGACCGCGACGAGGTGCGCCGGGCGCTGCGGACGACGCTCAAGATCCGGCCGAGGGACGCCGCCCGTTTCGAAGAGATCTTCGGCCGGATGTGGCGGGTGGGATCGACTGCGGCGCCGGACCACCCGGCGCTCCGCGCGCCCCGGCTCGACCGCCCGCCGATGCGGCCCAAGCCGGTGGGCGGCGCGCCACGGCCCCGGCGTTCGGAAACCGGCGTCGAGACGGCGGTGCCGGAGGGCGGCGAGGAGCCCGGGTACAGCCCGGAGGCGGTGCTCCGGAGAAAGCCGTTCGAGGAGTGCGGGGCGGCCGACCTCCTGGCCATGGAGCAGCTCCTCGCCCGCCTGGCCCTGCGCCTCGCCACCCGTCGCAGCCGGCGGCGGGTGCCGGTCCGCGGCCGCGGCGAAACCGACCTGCGGCGCAGCTTCCGCCGCGCCCTGGCCCACGGCGGCGAGTTCCTCTCGCTCGCCAGAAGAGCCCGGCCGATCGAGCGGCCCCGGCTGGTGGTGCTCTGCGACACCAGCGGCTCGATGGACCCCCACGCCCGCTTCCTCCTCGGCTTCGTGCTGGCCCTCCGCCGGGTGGCGCGCGGCAGTGAGATCTTCGCCTTCAACACCTCGCTGGTGCGGCTCACCCCCTGGCTCCGCCCGGGCCGGGTCGACCTGGTGCTGGACCGTCTGGCCGCTTCGGTCCCCGACTGGTCGGGAGGGACGCGGATCGGCGAGTGTCTGGCCGATTTCGTGGCCAAGTACCTCGACTCGACGGTTGACGGGAAGACCGTGGTTCTCATCCTTTCCGACGGCCTCGACCGCGGCGACGTGGCACCACTCGCCGGAGCGATGCGAGCGATCCAGGCCCGCGCCCGGCGGGTCTATTGGCTGAACCCGCTGGCCGGCGACGCGCGCTACGAGCCCACCGCCCGCGCCATGGCGGCCGCCCTCCCCTACCTCGACCGGCTGCTGCCGGCTCACAACCTGGAGTCGCTCGCCCGGCTCCTCCCCCTGCTTGCCGCCTGAGGAAGAAAACGATGGGAATGGAGATCACCAAGAGCTTCGTGGTCCAGGCCCCCGCCGACGCGGTGTGGGCCTTCCTCACCGATCCCTACAAGGTGGCGCGCTGTCTGCCCGGCGCCGCCCTGACCGAAAAGGTGGACGACACGACCTACGCCGGCACGATGACGGTCAAGGTCGGGCCGGTGACCGCCGGCTACCGCGGCAAGCTGCGCTTCGACCGGCTGGACGCCGAGGCGCGGGAGGCGGAGCTTTCCGCCTCGGGCCAGGAGACCAAGGGCAAGGGCGGGGCCGACATGCGGATGAAGAGCCGCGTCGTCTCCCGCGGCCCGCAAGAAACCGAGGTGACCGTCGTCTCCGACGTCAACGTCGTCGGCGTCCTGGCACAGTTCGGTCGCGGCATGATCCAGGACGTCAGCGATCAACTGTTCCAGAAGTTCTCGAACGCCATGCGTAGCGAGCTCGAAACGCCGGCCGCGGCGGAGACGGCGCCGGCGTCTCCCGCTCCGGCTCCAGCGGCGACGGCGGCCGTGGCCGCCGACGCTCCGTCCCCGGTCCCGACGACACTCCCGCCGACCGCGCCGGCCGCATCGCCCACGCCGATCCCGCCGGCCCCGCCTCCCCCGTCCGCCGCGCCGCCGCCCCGACCCGCAGCGGCGTCGGAGGAGGTCTTGGACGTCGGCGCCCTGGGGGCACAGGCGGCCGGCCGGGCGGCACTCCGTACCTTGCGCCGGCCCGGCTTCTGGATCGGCGTCGTCGTTCTCGTCCTCATCGTTTATTGGCTATTGCACCGCTAGAGCCCTGGGCTCGCTGAAAGGAGCGCTCGATCGATGATTCCCCCACCGTTCGACTACCATGCACCCCAGACCCTGGCGGAGGCGTTGCAGCTCCTCCAGAGTCATGGCGCCGAGAGCGGAGAGGCGAAGGTCCTCTCCGGCGGCCAGAGCCTTCTGCCGCTCCTGAAGCTCCGGCTGGGCGCCACCGGCCACCTGGTGGACATCAACCGCATTCCCGGCCTGGAGTACTTGAAGGAAGAGGGCGGCGTCTTGAAGATCGGCGGCCGGACCCGCGAGTCGGCCCTCGAGCATTCGGACCTCGTCCGCACCAAGTACCCCCTCCTGGCGGATACCGCGGAGGTGATCGCCGACCCGCTGGTGCGCAATCTCGCGACCGTGGGCGGCAACCTGGCGCATGGCGATCCGGCGAACGACCACCCGGCGACCATGCTCGCCTACGGCGCCCAGATCGTCGCGACCGGCCCGGGAGGCGAGCGGACGATCGCCGCCGACGACTTCTTCCTCGGCCTCTTCTCGACCGCCCTCCAGCCGAACGAGATCCTGACCGAGATCCGCATTCCGGTCCCTCCGGCGAGATCCGGCGGCGCCTACGTCAAGCTGGAACGCAAGGTAGGCGACTTCGCGACCGCGGCCGCCGCCGTCCAGCTGACCTTGAAGGCGAGCGGCGAGATCGAGAAGATCGGGATCGCCCTGACCAACGCCGGGCCGACGCCGATCCGCGCCGCCGACGCCGAGACCTTCCTCACCGGCCAGATGCCCACCGCGGAGCGGATCGCCGAGGCGGCGAAGCGCGCTGCGGCGGCCACCTCGCCCAGCGCCGACCGGCGGGGCCAGATCGAGTACAAGCGGGAAATGGCGCGTGTCCTTGCGGCGCGCGCGATCAAGCGGGCCATTGATCGGGCGACTGAACGGACGAAGGAGCATTAGCCATGGCGCAACACGAGATTCGAGTCCACGTGAACGGCAGCGAAAAGAAGGCTGAAGTCGAGTCGCGCCTCCTCCTCGTCCATTTCCTGCGCGAGACCCTGGCGATGACCGGCACCCACATCGGCTGCGACACCACCCACTGCGGCGCCTGCACCGTGCTGCTCGACGGAGTGCCGGTCAAGTCGTGCACCGTGCTCGCCGTGCAGGCCGACGGGCGAGCGGTGACGACGGTCGAGGGCCTGGAGCAGAACGGCCAGCTCCATCCCATCCAGGACGGCTTCTGGCAGGAGCACGGCCTCCAGTGCGGTTATTGCACGCCGGGCATGCTGATGACCGGCTATGCTCTCCTGCAGAAGAATTCCGACCCCAGCGAGCCCGAGATCCGCCAGGCGATCTCCGGCAATCTCTGCCGCTGTACCGGCTACGTCAACATCGTCAAGTCCGTCCAGCACGCGGCCGCCAAGCTGCGTTCCGACGCCAATCCGGCGTCCTAGGAGGAATCATGGAACCCAGAACCTCGGCAGCTGTCTGCGGCATGGGCCACTCGATGAAGCGCAAGGAGGATCCGCGCTTCATCCGCGGCCAGGGCCACTACGTCGACGACCTCAAGCTCCCCGGCATGCTCCACATGGCCATCGCGCGGAGCCCCTACGCGCACGCCAAGATTCTCGCCATCCACACCGAGAAGGCGCTCGCCATCCCGGGGGTGCTGGCGGTGATCACCGGCGAGACGCTCAAACAGTACAACCTGCACTGGATGCCGACGCTCATGTCGGACACCCAGATGGTCCTCCCGGTCGAAAAAGTGATGTATCAGGCTCAGGAGGTGGCGGCGGTGATCGCCACCGATCGCTACATCGCGGCCGACGGCGTCGACGCGGTCGAGGTCGAGTACGAGCCGCTGCCGGTGGTGGTCGATCCCAAGAAGGCCCTGGAGCCGGGCGCGCCGGTCCTGCGCACCGACAAGGAGGGCAAGAAGGACAACCACATCTGGCACTGGGAGGCCGGCGACCGCGCGGCGACCGACAAAGCCTTCACCGAGGCCGACGTGGTGGTCAAGCAGGACATTTACATCCCGCGCATCCACGTCGCCTCGATCGAGACCTGCGGCTGCGTCGCCGATTTCGACCGGGCGATGGGGCACCTGACCGTCTACATGACGACCCAGGCGCCGCACGCGATCCGCACCGTCTTCGCCCTCGTCGCCGGGCACGTCGGCCTGTCGGAGGAGAAGATCCGCATCGTCTCGCCGGACATCGGCGGCGGCTTCGGCGGCAAGGTGCCGGTCTATCCCGGCTACGTCATCGCCGTCGCCGCCTCGGTCGTCATCGGCAAGCCGGTCAAGTGGGTGGAAAACCGGATGGAGAACCTCCAGGCCGACTCTTTCGCCCGCGACTATCACATGACCGCCGAGCTGGCGGCGAAAAAAGACGGCACGATGACGGCGCTCCGCATCAAGACCCTGGCCGACCACGGCTATGCCGACGCCGCCGCCAACCCGTCGAAGTTCCCGGCCGGCCTGTTCTCGATCTGCACCGGCTCGTACGACATCAAGACCGCCTTCACGGAGATGGACGCCGCCTATACCAACAAGCCGCCGGGAGGTGTCGCCTACCGCTGCTCCTTCCGCGTCACCGAGGCGGTGCACGCGATCGAAAGGGTTACGGACGTGCTGGCGCAGGAGCTCCACATGGACCCGGCGGAGCTGCGGTTCAAGAATTTCATCCAGGCCGACAAGTTCCCCTACAAATCGGCGCTCGGCTGGGAGTACGACAGCGGCAACTACCCGGCGGCGCTCCAGAAGGCGATGGACACGATCGGTTATTCCGAGCTGCGCAAGGAACAGGCGGAAAAGCGCAAGCGCGGCGAGCTCATGGGAATCGGCATCTGCTCCTTCACCGAGATCGTGGGCGCCGGGCCTTCCAAGGATTTCGACATCCTGGGGATCAAGATGTTCGACTCGGCGGAGATCCGCATCCACCCCACCGGCAAGGCGATCGCCCGTTTCGGCACCAAGAGCCAGGGGCAGGGGCACGAGACGACCTACGCCCAGATCGTCGCCGAGGAGTTGGGCATTCCGGCGGCGCACGTCCAGGTCGAGGAGGGGGACACCGACACCGCCCCCTACGGCCTGGGCACCTACGCCAGCCGCTCGACCCCGACCTCCGGCGCCGCCTGCGCGGTGGCGGCGCGGAAGATCCGCGACAAGGCGAAGAAGATCGCCGCCCATCTCCTGGAGGTCGCCGAGGAGGACCTCGAGTGGGAGCCCGGCAAGTTCTTCGTCAAGGGAGCGCCACAAAAGGCGAAGACCATCCAGGAGATCGCCTTCGCCGCCTACACCAACCATCCGCCGGGGATGGAGGCGGGCCTGGAGGCGGTCGACTACTACGATCCGCCGAACTTGACCTTCCCCTTCGGCAGCTACATCTGCGTCGTCGACATCGACCGCGGCACCGGCCAGGTCCACGTCCGCCGCTTCCTGGCGATCGACGACTGCGGCAACATCATCAATCCGATGATCGTCGACGGCCAGATCCACGGCGGCTTGAGCATGGGCCTGGCACCGGCCCTCTTCGAGGAGATCAGCTACGACGAGAACGGCAACATCTCAGGCGGCAGCTTCATGGACTACCTGGTCCCCACCGCCATGGAGACGCCCAACTGGGAGACCGGCAAGACCGTAACCCCCTCCCCCCACCACCCGTTCGGCGCCAAGGGCGTCGGCGAATCGGCGACGGTGGGAGCGCCGCCGGCGATCGTCAACGCGGTGGTCGATGCGCTGTCGCACCTCGGGGTGCGGCACATCGAGATTCCGATGACGCCGGAGAAGGTTTGGAACATCTTGCGGGAAAAGGGGGTGGCGGAGTAGGGGGAGCGGGAAATTCGACGAGGAGCGCCTCGCGCGAGGCGCTCCTCGTCCGGCAGTTCTTCCATACCGAACATGCTATGCGGTCATCGGGACGTTATCGTCATCCTGAGACGAGCTCCGCGAGTCGAAGGATCTGGAGGGGGAAACCAGCGCCCCTCTCGAAAGCGATCTTCCTCATGCAAGATCGTCGGGGTCAACGACTTCGAGGTCGCGCCCGTGCGCTACGTTGTCGATGGCCTTCAACAGTCGCTCGCGGTTGGCGGGAGAGCGTAAGAGGTAAGCCGTCTCGTCTTCGGTGCTGTCGCCAGCTTCGTTGACGGCGTTCTCGATTTCGCGCGCGGGGCCAGGCGAATCGCGCGCGCGATTCGGACCTATAATGACGGACCGAGCGGAGCCGAAGCACGGTTCGACCGCTGTCGAGCCCGCTTCACCGGGCGCCGGGCCGGGCTGCTCCCCAACGCCTGCGCTGCCAGGCACAACACCTGCGCTACTAGACACAGCGCCTGCGCTGTCAGGCACAGCGCCCGCGCTGCCAGGCACAACGCCTGCGCTGCCAGCTCAGCTGCTGCGCTCCCTCACTCTGTCGTGAAAGCCCCCTATTCTCAGCTGGATCCAGGGATCTCGGCCTGGCGTTCCACAACCCGGGCTTGAATCTCCCCTCTTGCTCATCGATCTCCCTGCTTCTGGCGTGGAGCTCCGTACGGTTCGCCGGATCTTCCTATTCTTGTCTGCATCTCCCCCTTTCTGGGGCGGCGCTCCCTGCCGAGCGGCCAGGCCCCCCTTCCCTCCATGGGCGAGGCGGCATCGCGGCACCTCACACCGACCGGAGGGCGGAGGAGATCGACATGAAGAAGGTCCATGGGATCGCCTGGGCGGACGGGAGGCCGGCTTCCGGCCTCCCGTCACGAATCTCTAGACTAGAAGTGGTAGTTGAAGCGCGCGAAGTAGGCCCCGCCGTTCATGCCGAAGGGCAGGGTCTCCCAGCCGTAGACGAAGCCCAGCTGCGGGAACGGGAAGGCTTTGGTGCTGTCCCACTTGTCGGGATAGACGTTGAAGATGTTCAGACCGCCGACGGTGAAGCTCAGGGTGTTGGTGAAGGAGTAGGTGATCGCGAGGTCGGTCAGCCACTTGCCGCCCCAGGTCTGCTTGAAGCCCGGCGTGAAGCCCTCGCCCGCCACCGCGCCGAAGTAGTTGAAGCGCAGGTTGGCGTTCCAGGGGCCGTGGAAGTAGGTGCCGGAGAGCGTGTGGTGCTGGCGCGGCTGCCCTTCCTCCACCAGGGTGACCTGCGACTTGTCGAAAAGGACGTCCGGCGGCAGGATCTTGGACGGCGAATGCTTGCCGGTCACCGTCGTGTGGTTGAAGTCGAAGGCGCCCTCCAGAGACAGCAGGGAGTCCGTCCCCAGCCGCCAGTCGTAGACCGTCACCAGGTCCAGGCCCTCGGTCTTCGTGTCGACGGCGTTGGTGAAGAGGAGCAGCTGGCCGACGCCCAGCGGGTCGAGGACGGCGCGAATCGGGCAGAGGGCCGGATTGAAGGGGGTGCCGCAGGCCCCCGGGTCCTCCGGCTGGATGTTGCTCGAGAAGATGATGCGGTCCTTGATGTCGATCCGGTAGACGTCCGCGGTGACCCGGAAGACGGCGCTGGGCTTGGCCACGAAGCCCAACGAATAGTTCCGCGACGTCTCCTTCTTGAGCGCCGGAACCCCCAGGGCCCGCGCCACCGCGCTGTCCTGCCGCGCCGTCAGGGTGTCGGTCAATATCCCGGCCGCGTTCAGATTGGTCGAGCGCTGGCTGTAGAACTCCTGCTGGACGCTCGGCGCCCGGAAACCGGTCGAGATCGTGCTGCGCAGGGCGAACCGCGGAGTGAGGTCGAAGTGCCCCGAGAGCTTACCCGTCACCGTGCCGCCAAAGTCCGAGTAGTTCTCGTAGCGCACGGCGGCTCCCGCCAGGAACCGCTGCGTCAGCTGGGACTCCGAATCGACGTACACCCCCACGTTGCTCCGGGTCTTGTCCACGGCCTCCTTCGGCGACCAGCCCGGGAACCCCTGCGTTCCCGGCTGGGCGATGCTCCCGGTCTGGTCGAGGATCAGGATGTTGCGGTTGTCGGTGCGGCCGTACTGGTAGGAAACCGGATCGCCGGGGGTGATCTTGTAGCCGTCCTGCCGCCACTCGACGCCGGTGGCCACGGCGAGCGGTCCGGCCCCCACGCCCCAGTCCACTTTGCCCGTCAGGTCGAGGTTCAGGCTGGTCTGCCGGAACTGGAGCGTGCCGGTGTCCGCCGACGTCGGCGTCTCCCCGAAGCGGGGGCCGCTCGGATTGGCCGGGTTCAGCGGCTCGTAGAACCAGCTGACGTTGGCCGAGTTCTCCTCGCGGAACTTGAACTTGCTGTTGCCATAGTTCAGCGACAGGTCATACTTCCAAGCGCGCGCCAGGTCGCCCTTGTAACCCACCACCGCGGAGGTGTCGATGGGCTCCGTGATGATCGTGGGAAGGAAGCCGTTCGGATAGAGGGCCGGGATGGTCCGGCCGTCGCCGGCGCTCCTGAAGAAGCCCGAGGAATTCCCCTTGCGGTCGGAGAAGCCGCCGAAGGCGTAGAAACGGCCGTTCCCCGCCGGCAGGCCGGCATTGAACCAAAGCGCCGCGTCCTTCGCCTCGGCGTCGCCGATGCGCTGAGTGACCCGCGGCGGGTTGACGCGCAGGGAGTCGACGCCGGCGCGGTTGGTCTCCCCCCGGTCGCGATACTCGGCAGTCAGGTTCAGGAAGCCCTCGGCGCCGAGCTTGAAACCCTTGTTGACGCCTGCCGTGCCGTTCCCGCCGTCGCCCTTGTAGTACTGCCCCCCTTCGAGCAGGACGTCCGCCGCATCTTTCTTGTCCTTGAGGATGATGTTGATGACGCCGGCGATGGCGTCCGAGCCGTACTGCGCCGCGGCGCCGTCGCGCAGCACCTCGATGTGGTCGATGGCCGAGGCCGGAATGGCGTTGATGTCATAGCCCGCCGAGCCGCGGGCGACCGTCTGCTGGACGTTCAAGAGCGCCTGCTGGTGGCGGCGTTTGCCGTTGACCAGCACGAGGACCTGATCGGGGCCGAGCGAACGCAGGGTGGCGGGCCGGATGATGTCGGTGCCGTCGCTGATCGTCGTCGCCGAGAAGTTGAAGGAGGGATCCACGAGCTGCAGGATTCTGCCGGTCTCGACCGCCCCGGTGCTCTGGATCGTCGCGCTGTCGATGTAGTCGACCGGCGCCGGCGTGTCGGTGGCGCTGCGCCCCTCGACCCGCGTGCCGGTCACCGTGATCTCCTCTTTCAGCCGCTGCACCTCGCCTTCCGTCGGCGTCGGCTGGCCCTGGCCCTCCGCCGCCTTGGGTTTGTCCTTCTCCTCCGGCGGCGGGCTCTCCTGCGCCCGGGCGACCGGCAACAGGACGCAGCTCACGCTCAGGGTGAGCGCGGTGAGGAGGGGCCACCTGAGGCGGGGCTTGCCGTTGGATCCCCGCGCTGGAGTGGAAACGGTCTTGACCCTCATACCTGGTCCTCCTGCGGACCTAGGCCGGCATCGATTGCCGGCCAGGATTTCATGGTTGCGTTCCCCTGCCGAGGCAAGCCTTTAATTCGACGAACTCTAACACACGGCGGTGGCGGCGCAGAAGGGGGAGGCTGCCCGGCACCGGCGGTCGTCCTACCGTCGCCCGAGCTCGTTCTTCACCACCCGTCCCCCCTTCATCACGAAGACCACCCGCTCGATCGCCGTGATGTCCTTCGTGGGATCGCCGTCGACGGCGATGAGGTCGGCTTCGAGGCCGGGAGCGATGGCGCCGATCTTGTCCTTCAGGCCCAGCGACTCGGCGGCGAGCGAGGTCGCCGAGATGAGCGCGGCCAGGGGGTCCTGGCCGCCCTTCTGCACCCGGTAGATCAGCTCCTCGAAGTTGCGGCCGTGGGCGCCGGCCACGGCGTCGGTGCCGAAGACCACCTTCAGGCGGGGGATGGCGAGCGCCTCCTTGAACACCGCGAGGGCCTTGGGCACCGCCAGCTGCATCTGCGCGAACCCCTCCTCGGTGTAGTTGCCGATCCCGAGGTAGTGAGCCTTGTTCTCGAAGTAGTTGCGGAAGACGAGGTCGATGTTGGGATCGAAGTAGGTGCCGTGCTCGGCCATCAGGCGGAGGGTCGCGGCGTCGAGGAGAGCGCCGTGCTCGATCGAGGTGCAGCCGGCCATCACGGCGCGGCGGGTGCTCTCGATGCCGTGCGAGTGGACCGCCGAGCGCAGGTGGTGGGCCTTGGCCTCGCCGCAGGCGGCGTCGAGCTGCTCCTGGCTCATGGTGGGGGCGCCGCCCTCCCGGATGCTCTTCGAGGCGAAGATCTTGATCACGTCCGCCCCTTCGGCGGCGCGCTTCTTGACCGTCTCGCGGATCTGCTCGGAGGTGCCGGTCTCGGCCGAGAGCGGCGCGAGCGAGGTCAGGATGCGCGGCCCGGGGAGGATGCCGCGCGCCACCGCCTCGCGCAGGTCCTTGTCCTCCGGCGCGCCCAGGCTCTGGACCGTGGTGATGCCGCTCAGAAGCATCCGGTAGCCGTTCTCGGCGGCATGGAGGGCGACGTCTCCCGCCGTCTCGGTCTTCGAGTCCTCGTCGTAGAGCTTGCCGTCCTTCCCGAAGTGCCAGCCGATGTGGACGTGGGTGTCGATCCCGCCGGGGAGGAGGGTGAGCCCCGACAGATCGTAGGTCGCCGCCGCCCGCGAGCGGGGATCGACCGCGGTGATGCGCGATCCGGCGACGGTCACCGTGGCGCCGGAGAGGACCCCACCCCGGCCGTCGAAGAGCTTGCCGGCGCGGAGGGTGATCGTCTCCGGCGCAGCCTGGGGAGCCGGCGCCGCGGCGAGCAGGAACGGCAGCAGGGGGAGCACGAGACGGATGGATTTCATGCGGATCTCTCCTTCAGGGCAGGTCCCACGGCAGGGTGGTCTGCAGCGCGAGGTCGGCGCTTTCACCCAGCTCGACCGGTTCGGTCGGCCGCGGAGCCAACGCCCGGTAGGCGGCCAGGACCGCCTCCCTTCCTTCCTCGGTGAGAATATGGGCGAATTGGGCGAATTCCTCCTCGGTCAGGCCGTAGAGGTGGGCCACGAGGCCGTCGAGCTCGGCGCGCAGCCGCTCGCGATCCTGCGAACGGCTCGCCGCTACGTCCTCCGACCACGGAGACGCCATCGTATCCTGCCAGAGGTCGGCGAAGTCCGCGGTGGCACAGGTCAGCTGCGCCGACCGCTCGACGATCGAGCGGAAAGCCGCGCTCCCCTCGGGAGGGCGAGGGACCGGCAGCTGCAGCAGCATGGAGAAAGTCAGCTGGGGGGTCCCGCGTTGCCGCAACAGGTACTCCGCGACGAAGCTGTTCAAGACCGCACAGAGGAAAAGCGCCGACCGCAGGGCAGGGCTCCCCAGGGCGGTCCGCACCTCCGCCGTGGGCAGCGTCTGATTGCAGAAGACCCGGCGCGGCAGCATGGCCATCACCATCGTCCGCTCGTCCGTCTTGCGGGCAAGGTCGCGGAAGCCCAGCCGGTATCCCTCGTAGTCCAGCGCCTGTCCGGTATCCTCCTTGCGGCCGAGGAGCGCCTGCCGGGCCTCCGCCTCGTCGACCCAGTACCTGGGGTCTCCCGAGCCCACCGAGAAAGGCTGGATCCGGTTCCCCTCATACAACGGCAGCCGCCCTGGACCGGGCGAGGTCTTGAATCGATAGAGGTCGTTCGCCGTGTCGAATTCTCGCCCCAGGCGCAGCTTCCACGACCTCTCGGCCTCGCCGCCCAGGAGGGGAGCCCTGTACAGCTTGGCGATCAGGGAGAAATCGACGGCGCTCTTCCCTTCCGGGATGGCGAACGATCCCGGCGAGAGCGCCCGGATCAGCTCCGCGTCGAGCGAGAGGTGCTCGCTTGGGGAGGCGAGAAACTCCGCCAGCTGTTCGGGCGCGATCGCCTCCCGCGGGTGGATCCGGAACGCGGCGGTGAACGAACCCGTGCTCCCTCCCTTCCGGAAAGCCAGCAGACCGAGGCGGAAGGAAGGGTCGACCCCGGCGAAGAGCCCTCTCTCGTTGGAGAGCCCGAACAGCACGTCGACCGAGGCCTCGGTGAAGAGCATCTCCCGCAGCCGCTTCGCTCCGGGATCGGTATAGATCACGGTCGGCAGCAGGAGGCCGCAATGTCCGCCCGGCCGCAACAGGCGGAAGCACCGCTCGAGGAAAAGCTTGTACAGAAAGACGTCGGGACCCGCCTTCCTGCCCTCGGAAGTCGTGCTCTGACGGCTGTACTGCGGGGACGATCGGAAGTAGGCGCTGGCATGCGGAAAACGGCTCAGATAGGCGAGCCAGGCCTCCCGCACCTCGCGGTTGCGGAGCAGCGTCGCCGCCTCCCCGTCCGCAAAGAATTCCTTCGGCTGCGGTTTGAAGGCGTCCCAGGGCGGATCGGTAAGGATGACGTCGAAGCCTCCCGCGTGGTCCAGGATCGCGTGGAATTCATAGCCCCAATGGAACGGGCGGAGATCTGCGACGTCCCCTCGGGACAGGGGCCGCCGTGCCGGTTTGCCCAACTCGTTCTTCTGGCGATCCCAGGTCGCCTGCTCGAAGCTGATGTCGAGGTCCTTCATCTCGTCCAGAAGAATTTCGTTCAAGGTCTCGATCGCGTCGCCTCTCTCCGCCTGCCGGAACGTCCGGCGGAAGAGGCGGGGCTGGCCGCCTCCCTGGCGGCGATCGAAGTCGTCGTCCTTCACGTGGAGCAGGCCGAGCAGCGAGTTCCCCGACCGGATGTTGACATCGAGGTTCGTGTCCGAGCCGACGAGACGGAGGAGCCGGGATCGCGTCGTTTCGGCCGCTTCCGGGAGGACGTCCACGCCGTAGAGGTTCGCGGCGAGAATCCGCTGCTGCATCCAGTCGCGGAGCGAGGGATACTCGGCCCGCGCCTTCTCGACCTCCTGCCGCAGCTCGCCGTCGCCCACGAGCTCGATGCGCTCGACCACCGCGGAGTAGAGGTCGAGCAGCACGTCGAGCGCCGCCACCAGGAAATCCCCGGAGCCGCAGGCCGGATCGAGGATCGAGAGGCTCGGCAGGACCTCCTTCCAGAGCTTGCGGCAGAGGCGCGCGTCGAGCCGCAGCAGAAGATCCGCGAGCGAGTCGAACCGCCGGCCTCCCTCCACTCCCTCGCTGACCCGATCGAGGAGAGCGGGATGGATCGTCGTCTCGCACAGGTACCGCAGGATCTTCGGAGTGGGCTGGAGGTCGAGCCGCATCGGTTCGCCTATCCTAGCGTAACGCTGTCTGTAAGGATGGTCCGCTACTCTTCTACCAGAGAGAAGCGGAAAGGATCGGCCCCACCATGACAAGCTTCAACGTGGCCCTGCACCCGTCGAGGGAGTCTGACTGGACCGAACCGAACCCGGCGCTCCTGCGCGGGACCGAGAGCGGCGGGAACGCCCCCTCCTTGCAGACCGTGCTCGTCCTCCTCGTCGCGGAGGCGGAAAGTATCGACGTCCGGGCCTGGGAAGACGCCGAGCTCGGGCGGCTCCGGTCGGAGCTCCCACCCCAGGTCGGCAGCCTGCTCACCCGCGGCATCGACCTGCTCGGCGACCTGCTCGGACCGGTCCAGGAGGAGGAGCCGGGGCAGGCCGGTCCAGGCGGAACGCTGAGCTTTCTGCGCCGGGTCGACCAGCTGGTGGTCCGGGAGGGCGCCGACGAGCGGCTGGCCGATCTCGTCTTCATCGCCCGCGGCGAGCTCCGCGCCAAGCTCGCCGCTCTCCCGTCCCTGGCCACCGCCGAGGATCGCTGGCGCATCATCTCCACAGCCGGCAGCGGCCTGCGCCAGCTGGTCAAGGCGCTGACCGCCATCGAGGCCCTGCTCGCTGAGGGCCAGGGGCGCCCTTCCGCTCTCGGCTTCTCCGCGGAGCTCCACATCTCGCTCGCGGTGCGCCGCACCTACGTCCAGTTCCGTCGGCTGCTCGAGAGCATCGAGGTCGAGGGACCGGATGGGGTGCGCGCCGCGCTGCGCCGCGCCGCCACCCGCATCGCCCTGCTTTTCGACCTGGAGGTCTATCGCGACCTGCGCTCTCACGACCGGGTCGAGCTGCGGCGCCTTCAGGAGCGCATCCTGGCCTGGCACCGTGGGAAGGGGGACGCCGCGAGCGGCCTTCAGCTCTGGCAGGACGTCCTCGCCGTCGCGCACCTGCTCGACCAGGTCAATCATCGCGAGGAGCTGCGCGTACACGATCTCGCCATCCTGACCTTGGCGCGCGAGCCCCTGCGCGCCGCCGCTCCCCTCGGGCCGGTGCCGGAGGCGCTGCGCACCAAGCTCGCGTCGCTCTTCGGACGCGACGACGAGCTCGACGCCCTCGTCGCTCACCCTGGCCCGATCGCCGCGCACGACCTCCTGGAGCGGGTCGAAACCCTGGCGCGGCAGCTCGGCCCCCGGTGGTCGGACGGGTCCAATCCGGCCTGAGAAGACCGAGGGACGGGTGGGGGTCCCTGGGAGCTCCTCCTCCGAGGCTTAAGCAGGTGAGCCAGGCGAACATCCGCCAAGCGGTCCAGCCCAACCCCGACCCCGACCATCGCGAGATAGAGCATCACCAGGCGCAGATCGCCTACCGTCCCCTCCTTTCCAGCCGCCGCGGTTCAGGAAGCACGCAGCCTCCTATCGCGTCCCTCCCCCCTGGGCGGGCGGGAGGGGGGGATGGGGGGAGGACAGGAGGGGGGTGGCCTAGGGTACAGACCGGAAACGTTTGGCCCAGTGCTCACGGCGAGGGCATCGAGCCACGACGCGAACGGACCGCGGTTGCAATGGTCTCAAGAACCCCGTCAACGTTCTTCAGAACCTCATGATTCCAGAATCGCAGCACCCGAAAGCCTTCTCCCTCCAACCAGTGATCGCGAATCGTATCGCCTTTGCTGTCCATGTGTTGACCGCCATCGATCTCCAGGACGAGCTTCCGCTCGAAGCAGACGAAGTCGACGATATAGGGACCGATAGGGGCCTGCCGCCGGAACGTACAGTCGAGGAACTGCTGTCGGAGTTTCCGCCACAAGAATCTCTCAGTATCCGTCATACGATTGCGAAGGATGCGAGCCTTCTTGGTGAGATAAGAGGGAGGCATGGGAACTTTACTATCGCATGGTGGCGATGGTAGAGGAACACTCGGTGTCACCCATGTCCCCGGTCCGGTCTGTTACCCATGTCTTCGGTCTGTACTCCCGGACCACCCCCCTCCTGTCCTCCCCCCATCCCCAACCGCCCCCCGCCCAGGGGGGAGGGACGCGGTAGTCGGCGCCGTCTCCGGGTGTCAGGGTTCGAGAGGAAGCTGCCGATCGGGTCCCCTCCCCCCTGGGCGGGCGTGAGGGGGGATGGGGGAGGACAGGAGCGCGGTTTACGCCTCCGGGTCGACTCTTGCCCCCCTCCGGCTCCACCCGGAACGTCTTCGGGAGCCTCCGGAACGCTTCCGGATGCTCCAAAAGTCCTTCCGGAGGTTCTGGAAGCGTTTCGGACGCTCCGGAAACGGTTCCGGATGCGCCAAAAGTCTTTCCGGAGCTTCCGGAAGCGTTTCGGGCGCTCCAGAAATCGTTCCGGATGCTCCGGAAACGGTTCCGGACGCGCCAAAAGTCTTTCCGGAGGTTCCGGAAGCGTTTTGGATGCTCCGAAAGTCGTTTCGGAAGCTCCCGAAGACGTTCCAGACGCTCCGGAAGCGTTTTGGAAGGTCCCGAAGGATTTTGGAAGCTCCGGAAGAGGTTCCGGAGGCTCGGGGAAGCGTTTTAGAAGCTTCCGGAGCTCCGGAGAGGCCCGCGCTTGCCTCCCCTCCCGCCCGGGTCCTATACTCTGAGTCTGGCCCCCTTCGGGGGAATCCTTCCATCTTGCAGAATCGCCGCTCGCCGGCCGTGCCAGGGCACGGACCGGTATCCGCTCGCCCGGAAGAGCCGGGAGGAGGAACGATGATCGTCTCCGTCCATGGTGCAGAGCTGTTCTACTCGACGTCCGGTCCCCACGGCAACGGCGGCCCTGAGCGACCCGTGTGCCTGGTGCTGAGCGCCATCGGCACCCTGCCCTACGAGCGCCAGATGTTGCCCCCGCTGCGCGACGCCCTGCAGCTGGTCTTCGTCGACCTGCGCGGCGGTGGCCGCTCGACGGGCGAGCCCGCGGACCTCACCTTCGACGTGCTCGCCACCGACCTGGAGGCCGTCCGGGTCGATCTCGGGGTGGCGCGGATCGCCGTCCTGGGCCATTCGATCCTCGGCATGCTGGCGATCGAGTACGGCCGGCGCTGCCCGGAGACCGTCTCGCACGTGATCACGGCAGGCGCCTCGCCCACCGGCGACATGGCCCATGTGGCGGCGGCCGCCGGCGCGTTCTTCCAGGTGGATGCGTCGGAAGAGCGCAAGCAGATCCTGCACGACAACCTGGCCCGGCTGGGACCGGGAGCGGCCCCGGGCCAGACGATGCTGGCGCAGACGCCGGCACGCTTCTTCGACCCGCGTTTCGACTCCGCCCCCCTGTTTGCGGGGGCGGTGTACAAGCCGCGGCTCCTTCAGCAGGCGATGGGGACTCTCTCGCTGGGCTGGGACGTCACCGTCGGCGCGAGCTCGCTTCGCGTGCCGCTCTTCCTGGCGCATGGACGCTACGACTACATCGTCCCCTACACCCTCTGGGAGGGCCTCCCGGAGAGGCTGCCCAACGCCACGCTGCAGCTCTTCGAGCGGAGCGGGCACCAGCCGTTCTTCGAGGAGCCCGACCGCTTCGCCGCCGCCGTCACCGACTGGCTGCGCCGCCAAGACTGCTAGACTTCTTCTGCAGGATGCCACCCTTGCCCGATCTCGCCACGAAATCCGCCCTGGTCGTCGCCCATCCCGGGCATGAGTTACGCCTCCACGGCTGGCTGGAGCGGGCGCGGCCGGCGGTCTTCGTGCTCACCGACGGCTCGGGGCACGGCCGGGGCTCGCGCCTCGCCTCGACCGCCAGGCTCCTCGCCGCCGCCGGGGCCACCGCGGGGACGATCTTCGGCCGTTTCACCGACCGCGAGATCTATCGACTGCTATTGGACGGCGAAACCGGGGGCGTCCTGGACCTCGCCCGGGAGCTGGCCGACGCCCTGGTCGCGATGGAGGCCGAGGTGGTGGCCGCCGATGCCCTGGAGGGGTACAACCCCGGCCACGACCTCTGCCGGGTGCTGACCGACGCCGCGGTCACCCTCGCCACCCGGCAGGGCGGCCGGCCCATCGCGAGCTACGAGTTCCCCCTCTCCGGCCCCTCGGGGAACGGCGCCCCGGACCCGGGCGCCCTGGGGCTCATCCTCGACGACTCCGCCCTGGCGCGCAAGCTCGCGGCGGCCGAAGCCTACCCCGAGATGGCGGAGGAGGTCGCAAGGGCGCTCGCCGGGCACGGCGCGGAGGGGTTCCGGGGCGAGCACCTGCGGCCCACCGATCCGGCGGCGACGCTGGCGGTCCTGGAAATGCGGGCCGGTTCGCCGCCCTTCTACGAGACCTATGGCGAGCGGCAGGTCGCGGCCGGCCACTACACGCGGGTGCTGCGGCTCGCGGAGCACTTCCTGCCCGCCGCGCGGGCCCTGGCGGAGCTGGCCTCTCTGGTACAATGTTGAAAGATTCAACAAGAGGAGCTGGTCCATGCCCATTACGACCGTCAACTTCAGCGTCCCGGAGGAGGTCAAACAGGCGTTCAACGAGACTTTCGCGGGCGAGAACAAGAGTGCCATCGTCGCCGGCCTGATGCAGCGGGCCGTCGAGGAGCGGAAGCGGCAGCACCGGCGCTCCGCCGCCATCGACGCCCTCCTCGAGCTGCGGCGCCAGCAGCGCCCGGTCACCGACGCGGAGGTGGCCGCAGCCCGCCACGAGGGACGTCCTTGAAGGTTGTGGTCGATGCCAGCGTGATCGTGAAGTGGGCTCTGCCCGACTCCGACCGCGAAGCGAACGTGCCCCAGGCGCTGCATCTCCTGGCGGAGATCCAAGCCGGCAGGGTGGAGCCGATTCAGCCCCCCCACTGGCTGGCGGAGGTCGCCGCCGTCGTGACCCGGCTTCGCCCGGAGATCGCCGAGGAGACCCTCGATCTCCTGGATGCCATGGAGCTTCCGGTAGCTGCGGACCTGGCGATCTACAAGCGGGCGATCCGAATCTCGGCCGAGTTGCGCCACCATCTCTTCGACACCCTCTATCATGCGGTGGCCCTGGAGTCCGACGCCACGCTCGTCAGCGCCGACGGCCCGTACTTTCGCAAATCACAGCATCTCGGCGCGATCCTGGCGCTCGAAGACTGGGGCGAGGCCGTGGGGTAGGCTCAGAGGCTGTGAAAAAATCGGCCCGCTACCTCACGGGCCTTCGTAGAGACGTCCCCAGCCGCCGTCCGGAACCTCGCCGGAACCACCGCCGTCGGGGCGTCTCCGCAGGCCGGGAACGCCTGGGTCCCGGCGGCGTTGGAGACGGCCTGGTGTTCGAGGTCACGGCAATGGCTGGGGTAGCGGCTGGCCGTCTCTACAATCCCTCCCGATCGCAAAGTTAGCGCCTATGGGGGCCGGGGGTGAGGGCCGCCCTTGCCCACCCCCCGCCCCTGTCCTATGCTGCCACCCTGACCCGTCCGGGGGAACCCCATGCCCTCTTCCACCACCTCCAGCATCATCGCCTTCCTCTCCGCCCGCGACTTCCTGCTGGCTCGCCGGGAGGACTACGAATCCGCCTACGCCGGCTTCCGCTGGCCGGCGCTCGACACCTTCAACTGGGCGCTGGATTACTTCGACCTCCTGGCGCGCGGCAACCATCACACCGCGCTCTGGCTGGTGGACGAGGCAGGGCACGACCTCAAGGTGAGTTTCGCCGCCATGGCGGAGCGCTCGAACCAGGCCGCCAACTACCTGCGGGCCTTGGGGGTGAAGCGCGGCGACCGGGTGCTCGTCATGCTCCCCAACGTGCTGCCGCTCTGGGAGATCACCCTCGCCGCCATGAAGCTCGGCGCAGTGACCAGCCCGGCCACCACCCTGCTCTCGACCGCCGACCTGGCCGACCGCATCGACCGCGGTGAGATGCGCCATGTGATCACCGATCCGGCCGGGGTCGAGAAGCTCGCCGGGATCTCCGGGAGCCCGACGCGGATCGTGGTGGGCGGCACGGAGAAAGCACCGCCGGGGTGGCACGCCTATGGGGACGTCCAGGGCGCCTCCGCCGAATTTACCCCCGACGGCCCGACCCGCGCCGACGACCCGCTCCTCCTCTATTTCACCTCGGGGACCACCGCCAAGCCCAAGATGGTGCTCCATACCCACCAGAGCTATCCCGTGGGCCACCTTTCGACGATGTACTGGATCGGTCTGCGCGCCGGGGACGTCCATTTGAACATCAGCTCGCCGGGGTGGGCCAAGCACGCCTGGAGCTGCTTCTTCGCCCCCTGGAACGCCGGAGCCACCATCTTCATCCCGCCGCAGGGCCGCTTCGACCCGCAGAAGACGCTGGAGGCGATCGTGCGCTGCGGGGTGACCACCCTGTGCGCCCCGCCCACGGTCTGGCGCATGCTCGTGCTGGAGGACCTGGCCGCTTACCCGGTGAAGCTGCGCGAGGTGGTGGGGGCCGGCGAGCCGCTCAACCCAGAGGTCATCACGCGGGTGAAGGAGGCCTGGGGGCTCACTATCCGCGATGGCTACGGCCAGACCGAGACCACCTGCCAGATCGGCAATTCGCCGGGGCAGCCGGTGAAGCTCGGCTCCATGGGGCGGCCGCTCCCCGGCTACCGCATCGCCCTGGTCGACCCCGAGGACCACGAAGGCGAGGAGGGGGAGATCGGCATCGATCTTCGCGAGCGGCCGACCCCGCTCATGGCCGGTTACCTCGACAGCCCGGAGCGGAGCGCCGAGCTGCTGGGCGGCGCCTACTACCGCACCTCGGACGTGGCGACCCGCGACGCCGACGGCTACTACTGGTATGTGGGCCGGGCGGACGACGTGTTCAAGAGCTCGGACTACCGGGTGAGCCCGTTCGAGCTCGAAAGCGCCCTCCTGGAGCACACGAGCGTGGCCGAGGCCGCCGTCGTCCCCAGCCCGGACGCCATCCGCCTCGCCGTGCCCAAAGCGTACGTGATCCTGAAACCGGGCCTCGCCCCCTCCCCCGCCGCCGCGCATGCGCTCTTCCGCTTCTCGCGCCAGCGCCTCCCGCCCTACGCCCGCCTCCGCCGCCTGGAGTTCGCTGAGCTGCCGAAGACGATCTCGGGGAAGATCCGCCGCGTCGAGCTGCGCGCCCAGGAGCAGCAGAAGCACGCCACGAACGTCCGCGGCGAGCAGGAGTACTGGGAGGACGATTTCCCGGATCTGGAATAGGCGGCCTCAGCCGCTCACCGCCACCTCCCCATCCCCCACCACCCCCTCGACGTAGAGCATCTTGACGCCGACGAGGATCGCCGCGAGGAGGGGCACGGCCACGACGAGGCCCAGGAAGCCGAAGACGAGGGCGAGGAGGGCCTGGCCCATGAGGGTGAGGACGGGCGGGAGGTTCATCCCCTCCTTCATCAGGAGGGGGATGAGCAGGTGCCCCTCGATCATCTGGATCGCCGTGTAGACGATGACCACGAGCAGCGCCTTCTGGGGCGAGTCGAGGAAGCCCATGGCGATCGCCGGGACCGCCGCGAGGAGGGGGCCGATCGTGGGGATGAACTCGAGGAGGCCGGCGATCACCGCGAGCGAGAGGGCGGCCTTGACCCCGATGAGCGCCAGGGCGATGCCCCAGATCGCCCCGATCGAGACCATGGCCACGAGCTGAGTGAGGAGCCATTTACGGAGAGCTGTGGCGATGGCCGCCAGCACCTCTCTGGCGCGCGGCCGGACCGTGCCGGGGAAGAGAGCGAGGAGACCCCCATGGTAGAGGTCGAGCTCGGCGCCGACGTAGATGGCGACGAAGGTGATGAGAAGAAGCCCGGCCAGGATCTCCAGGGTCGAGGAGAGGAAGGGAAAGAGGAAGCGGCCGACCGTCCCCAGCTGGCGAGCGAGGGCGTTGCGCAGCTGGGATTGCCCCTCCGGCAGGGCGGGCGGCGCGGACCGCGGGCGGGGAGCCGGGTGCGACGCCGACGGCCGGGCGCCCGGCGATCCCGCCGCTGGCCCCGGTACCGCCGGGGCCGGAGCGGGCGCCTGCGCCGCCCCGGTCGCGCTGGTGAGCACCTGCCCCAGAACGCCGTCACGGTGCGTCGCGAACCAACCTTCCAGCTTGTCCGTGGCCTCCGGGAGCCGGGTGCGAAGCTCGCCGAACTGCGCCGAGAGCTTGGGCGCCGAGAGGGCGAAGATGCCAAAGATCAGCCCGTAGGTGCCGAAGACGAGGAGCGCCGCTCCCAGGCCGCGCGGGATGTGGAGGTGCTGCAGGAAGTCGGTGCCACGGGCGACCGCGAGCCCGAAAAGGAGCCCCAGGAAGCCGGTCAGGAAGAGCACGTGGGCCAGCCAGAGCAGCTGCAGGACGAAGTAGAGCCCGAAGACCAGGGCCGCGCCGCGCAGGATGTCGACGCTCTTCCACCCCGGCTGCCGCCGGCCAGCTGGGGCCGGAGGGGGTGGCGGGGGCTCGCTTGCCGCCGGAACCGCCGGCGACTCCTCCTTCGCCGAGGACCGGGACCGCTTCGCAAAGAGGGCCATAGATGGAGGAAAGCCTAAAGCAAGGAATGTGCCTGAAGCGAAAGGCGCGAAGCTCAGGTAGAGTACGCCACCGACGAAGGGACGGACGACCCGTCGCAGTGCCCACAGGAGGGGAAGCCGGATATGGCGTCGGACATCGAAATCGCACAGCAGGCCAGGCTCGAGCGCATCAACCGGGTGGCGGACAAGCTGGGGATTCCCGAGGAGCAGCTCGAGCCCTATGGTCACTACAAGGCGAAGGTCTCGCTCGACTACATCGAGAGCCTGGAGGGACGGCCGGACGGCAAGCTGATCCTGGTGACGGCGATGAGCCCCACCCCCCCCGGGGAGGGGAAGACGACCACCACCGTCGGCCTCGGGGACGCGCTCAACCTCATCGGCAAGAAGACGATGATCTGCCTGCGCGAACCGTCGCTCGGACCGGTGTTCGGCATGAAGGGCGGGGCCGCCGGCGGCGGCTACGCGCAGGTCGGCCCGATGGAGGACATCAACCTCCACTTCACCGGCGACTTCAGCGCCATCGCCCTCGCCCACAACCTGCTCGCCGCGCTCCTCGACAACCATCTCTTCCACGGCAACCCGCTCGGCGTCGACGTGCGGCGGGTCACCTGGCGGCGGGTCATGGACATGAACGACCGGGCGCTCCGCGAGATGGTCGTCGGCCTGGGCGGAGTCGCCAACGGCTACCCGCGCCAGGCCGGCTTCGACATCGTGGCGGCTTCAGAGGTGATGGCGATCCTCTGTCTCGCGAGCTCGGTCGCCGATCTCAAAGAGCGGCTGGGCAACATCGTCGTCGCCTCGACCGCGGACCGCAAGCCGATCCGCGCCCGGGACCTCGGGGCGCACGGCGCGATGACCGTCCTCTTGAAGGACGCGATCAAGCCGAACCTCGTGCAGACGCTCGAAAACAATCCCGCCTTCGTCCATGGCGGACCGTTCGGCAACATCGCCCACGGCTGCAACTCGGTGATCGCCACCCGCGCCGCCCTGAAGCTCGCCGACTACGTGGTCACCGAGGCCGGCTTCGGGGCCGACCTGGGGGGCGAGAAGTTCGTCGACATCAAGTGCCGCAAGGCGGGCCTGAAGCCGGTCGCCGGGGTGGTCGTCGCCACCATCCGCGCCTTGAAGTACCACGGCGGAGCCGACTTGAAGACCCTCGCCCAGGAGGACCTGGCGGCGCTCGACAAGGGCCTCGCCAACCTCGAGCGGCACGTCGACAACGTGCAGGAGAACTACGGCATCCCCTGCGTCGTGGCGGTCAATCGCTTCACCTCGGACACCGACGCCGAGCTCGCCCTGGTCGAGTCGCGGATGGCCGGGCTGGGGGTCAGGACCGTCCTCGCCAACCACTGGGCGGAGGGCGGCAAGGGGGCGGTCGACCTGGCGAAGGCGGTGGTCGAGCTCGCCGACCGCGAGTCGACGGTCCAGTTCGTCTATGACGACGACGAGCCGCTGTGGAAGAAGATGGGGAAGATCGCGAAGAAGATCTACCGCGCCTCGGAGGTCACTGCGGACACCAAGGTCCGCGAGCAGATCGCCCGCCTCCAGGACGGCGGCTTCGGACACTACCCGGTCTGCGTCGCGAAGACCCAGTCCTCGTTCTCGACCGATCCCCAGCTCCGGGGAGCGCCGACCCACCACTCGATCAACGTCCGCGAGGTCCGCCTCGCCGCCGGCGCCGAGTTCGTGGTCATGATCTGCGGCGACATGCTGACCATGCCGGGCCTCCCCAAGGTGCCCTCGGCCCAGGCCATCGACATCGACGCCACGGGCAAGGTGGTCGGGCTGTTCTGAGCCGGGCCGGCGTTCTTAGAGGACGAGCCCCAAGGCGTAGTAGCAGACCGCCGACACGGCGGCGGCGATGGGGATGGTCAAGACCCAGGCCCAGACGATGCGGCCGGCCACTCCCCATTTGACCGCCGACAGGCGGCGGCTGGCGCCCACCCCCACGATCGCCCCGGTGATCGTGTGGGTGGTCGACACCGGGATGCCCCAGAGAGTCGCCCCGAGGAGGGTGATGGCCCCCGCCGTCTCGGCGCAGAAGCCGCCGAACGGCTGGAGCTTGGTGATCTTCGTCCCCATCGTCTTGACGATCCGCCAGCCGCCGAACATCGTCCCCAGGGCGATGGCCGCGTGGCTGATCAGGATGACCCAGAGCGGCACCTTGAAGTGCTTGATCTGCCCCGAGGCGACGAGGAGGCCGGTGATGATCCCCATGGTCTTCTGCGCGTCGTTGCCGCCGTGGCCCAGGCTGTAGAGGCCGGCCGAGACCAGCTGCAGGCGGCGGAACAGCCGGTCGAGCTTCGAGGGGCGCCAGCGGCGGAAGATCCAGGTGACGAGGATGGTGAAGCCCAAACCCAGGATCATCCCGATCAGCGGGGCGAGGACGATGAAGAGGAGGGTCTTGACCCAGCCGCCGGGGACGATGGCCGCGAACCCCGCCCGCGCCACCGCCGCCCCGGCGTAGCCGCCGATCAGGGCGTGCGAGGAGGAGACCGGCAGGCCGTAGTACCAGGTGATGAGGTTCCAGAAGATGGCCCCCAGGAGGCCGGCGAGGATGACCTGGTGGGTCACGATCTTCAGGTCGATCATTCCGTTGCCGATCGTCTTCGCCACCGAGGTGCCGAGGACGAAGGCGGCCACGAAGTTGAAGAAGGCCGCCCAGAGGACCGCCTTCTGGGGGGCGAGCACCCGGGTCGAGACCACCGTCGCGATCGAGTTCGCGGCGTCGTGGAAGCCGTTCAGGAAATCGAAGGACAGGGCGACGAGGATGATGAAGATCAGAAAGCCGGAGCCTGGAGGCATAGGACGGGGTCTCGGGTCCGGTTAGGAGTTCTTGACCAGGACGTTGCCCACGGCGTGCGTGTAGTCCTTGCACTCGTCGCAGGCGTCCTCCAGCCCCTCGTAGACCTCTTTCCACTTGAGGATCTCCAGGGGGTTCTTGCCGTTGCCCTTGAACAGGTCGGCGATCACCGTGCTGTAGAGCCGGTCGGCCTGGTTCTCGAGGTCGGAGATGCGGACGATGGCCTCGTGGATCCGGCGCTCGTTGGCGAGGTCCCAGAGGAGCGCCGTCATGCGGTCGATCTCCTGGGTCATCTCGACCAGGATCTCGGCGAACTGGCGCAGGGCCACCGGCGACTCCGCCAGCTCGAAGAGGACGAGGTTGTGCGCCACCGCCTCCAGGTAGTCGAGGATGTCGTCGAGGTCGGTCGCCAGCTCCCGGATGTCCTCGCGGTCGAAGGGGGTGATGAAGGTCGAGTTCAGGGCGTCGAAGACCAGCCGGGTGATGCCGTCGCCGTCGTGCTCGACCGATTTGAGCTCGACGTGCTGGACCCGGCGCTCCTCGAGGCTGCCGGAGATCGCGATGCCGGAAAAGAGGCGGGCACCCCGGACCAGGTTGGCGGTATCTTTGGCGAGCAGCTCGTGGAAGCGCTCTTCCTTGGGCATCAACCACTTGAGCACGGCATCGGCGCGCATGAACCCCCTCTTTTTCTTTCTTCCGGCGGCGGGTGACGTTCTTGTGACGCCGGTGTGACGGTGCGGATCGTAGCAGATCCGGTGTAACTCTCCGCCTCCTCGCGCGTTCTTACCTGTGAGGGGCATCCCTTCGCTTCCCTCCTCCCATGCGCGACTACCGGAACACTCCCGCCTACCAGCTGACCCGCTCGCTCATGGCGAGCGTCTACGAGGTGACGGCGCGGCTCGACCTCGCCGGGGAGGGCTCGGGGCCGGCCCTGGCCCTGCGCCGGGCGGCGATCGGCGCGGCGGCGAGCCTGGTCCAGGGGAGCGCCCTCGCCAGCCCGGCGGACTACCGGCGCCACCTGGGCACGGCGCGGGCGGCCCTGTCCGAGTTCCCCCGCCAGGTCAACCTCTGCCAGCTGCGCGGCCAGCTCACCCCCCAGGCCGCCCGCGCCCTCCTGGCCGAGCAGGCCGAGGCCAGCGCCGCCCTGGGGACGCTGATCGAGGAGGCGAAGGCGCTGGCGAGCTAGAATCCCCCCTCGTGCCGACCTTCAAAGATCACTTCTCCGGCCACGCCGAGGCCTACGCCGCCTCCCGCCCCGCCGGCTATCCTCGGGAGCTCTTCGAGTTCCTCGCCACCTTGACCCCCGGGCGGCGCCGGGCCTGGGACTGCGGGACCGGCAACGGCCAGGCCGCCCTCTCTCTCGCCGAGACCTGGGAACAGGTGGTGGCGACCGACGCGTCGGCCGAGCAGCTCTCCCATGCCCTCCCCCATCCGCGGATCGAATACCGGCTCGCCCCGGCCGAGGCGTCGGGGCTCGCCGACGGCTCGATCGACCTGGTCAACGTCGCCCAGGCCCTCCACTGGTTCGACTTCGATCGCTTCTACGCCGAGGTCCGCCGCGTTCTCGTTCCCGGCGGGGCGCTCGCAGTCTGGACCTACAACCTGGCGCGGATCACCCCGGACCTCGACCGGTGGATCGACCGCCTGGCCGAGGAGATCGTCGGCCCCTACTGGCCGCCCGAGCGACGGTGGGTGGACGAGGAGTACCGGACCGTCCCCTTCCCTTTCCACGAGGTGCCGGCGCCGGCCTTCGAGCTCCGCGAGCGCTGGGACCTGGAACGCTTCGTCCGTTATCTCAAGACCTGGTCGTCGTCGACCCGCTACCAGAAGGCGACCGGCCGCGATGCGGTCGAGGAGTTGCGGGAGGAGCTGACCCGGGCCTGGGGCGATCCGGCGGAGCTCCGGACCCTCCGCTGGCCGGTGTATCTGCGGGCCGGCCGGCCCTAGCTAGAGGCCGGCAATCCTCCTGGCCGGTTTCCGCCTCTCGGCGTTTTGCGGTAAATTGTTGTCTAGCTATGATTACCGCGTTCATCTCCCGCAAGGGGGGCGTGGGCAAGACGACGACCGCCGTCAACCTGGCGGCGGCGCTCACCGCCCAGGGCTTCCGGGTGCTCCTCGTCGACCTCGACAGCCAGGCCTCGGCGTCGCTGTCGCTGGGGGTGGAGCGCGGCCGGCTCGCCCCCTCCTCGGCCGACGTGCTGCTCGGCGGGATGCCGGCGGCCCAGGCGGTCCGCGCCACGGGGGTGCCGCGGCTCGACCTCCTCACCGCCTCGGTCGACCTGGTGCAGGCCGACTCGGAGGTGGGGAAGCTCCGCGGGCGCGAGGGGCGCCTGCGCGCCGCCCTCGCTCCCGTCGCCACCCACTACGACTTCATCTTCCTCGACTGCGCCTCCTCCCTCTCTCTGCTGCCGATCAACGCGGTGGTCGCCGCCGACCACTTCATCGTGCCGACCGCGCCGCAGTTCCTCGCCGTGACCGGGGTCGAGAACCTGATCGCCGCCGCCGAACGGCTGGCCTGGGACGCCGGCCGCCGCGTCCGCGCCCTGGGGGTGCTCCTCACCATGGTCGACTACCGCAACAAGGCCATGCGCACCCACGTCGACCGCATCCGCGCCGAGCACGGGCCGCTCGTCTTCGCCATCGAGATCCGCACCAACACCCGACTCGCCGAGGCGCCCGGGCAGGGCCAGACCATCTTCCAGTACGACGCCAAGGCGACCGGCGCCGCCGCCTACCGCCTGCTCGCCGAGGAGTACCTGATCCGCTGCGGGGTGGCGGCGCCGCGGGTGGAAGCCCCGGTTCTGCCGCCGGAGCTCGCGGCGACAGGAGTCGCGCGCAGCCCCGCCACGGCCTCGTGATACCGTCCTCGGCATGCAGGAGATCGTCGCTTTCTCCCTCTTGCGCCGCGCCTTCCGGAACCTCCAGAGCGCCCCCGGCTTCACTCTCCTCGCCATGCTCACCCTGGCGGTGGGCATCGGCGCCACCACCGCGGTCTTCAGCGTCGTCGACGGCGTTCTCCTGCGCCCCCTCCCCTATCCGCAGCCGGACCGCCTGGTCTCGATCTTCCAGATCGCCCCGGGCCTGGGGCTGGGGCAGAGCCAGATCCCGCAGTCGATCCCCCTCTATCTCCTCTACCGCCAGCGGGCGCACCGCTTCGCCGACCTCGCGATCTACATGCCGGGGACCGCCAACCTGAGCGGCGGCGAGGCGCCGGAGAGGGTCCCGGCGGCCCTGACCAGCGCCTCCTTCCTGCGGGTGCTGAAGATCACCCCCCGGATCGGACGGGCCTTCACCGCCGAGGACGAGCGGCCCGGCGCCCCGGCGGTCACCCTGCTCTCCGACCCGCTCTGGCGGCGCTCCTTCGACGCCGATCCGAAGGTCGTCGGCCGCACCCTACGCATCGACGGGGTGCCCACCCGGGTGGTCGGCATCCTACCCGCGAGCTTCGCCTTCCCCAGCCCGGGAGGGATCGGCGCCACGGCGGACGTCAGCCTCCTCTTCCCCCTGCCCATCGATCCGCTGCGGGCGCAGGTCGGCAACTTCAACTGCCTGGGGATCGGGCGCCTGCGGCCGGGCGTCAGCGCGGCCCAGGGGCAGGACGACCTCAACGGCCTGCTCGCCCAGCTGCCGCGCCTCCTCCCCTCCGAGGACAGCGAGGCGCTGGCGAAGGCCCATCTCTCCGCCGTCGTCGACCCGCTGCGCGACGTGGTGGTGCGGGAGGCCGAGAAGGTCCTCTGGGTGCTCTTCGGGGCGGTGGGATGCATCCTCCTCATCGCCTGCGTCAACGTCGCCAATCTGCTCATCGTGCGGGGCGAGGGGAGGCGCAAGGAGATCGCCATCCACACCGCCCTCGGGGCGCCGCGCCGCCGGCTGATCGGCGCCGTCCTCGCCGAGAGCCTGCTCCTCGCCCTGGCCGCCGGGGCGCTCGGGCTGCTCCTCGCCGAGGGCGGCCTGCGGCTCCTCCTCGCCTTGAAGCCGGCCCACCTGCCCCGCCTCTCCGAGGTCCACCTGGACTTCCGGGTGCTCGCCTTCGCCGCCGTCGTCTCGCTGCTGTCGAGCCTCCTCTTCGGCCTCCTCCCGGCCTTCCGCGCCACTGGTCACCGCGACCTGACGGCCGAGCTCAAGGGGAGCAGCCGGACGGCCACCCTGGGGCTCGCCGGCCGCCGCCTGCGCCAGCTGCTGGTGGGCTTCCAGCTCGCCCTCGCCCTGGTCCTCCTGACCGGCTCGCTCCTCCTGCTGCAGAGCTTCCTGCGCCTCCTCGCGATCCAGCCGGGGTTCGCGACCGACCACGTGCTGACCGCCGCCGTCGACCTGCCGGAGGCGGAGTATGCGGATGATGCCCGCGCGGCGCGCTTCTGGAGCGACCTGGTCTCCCGCCTGGCGACCCTGCCGGGGGTGATCTCGGTCGGCGCCACCTCGTCCCTCCCCCTGACCGGCAGCGGGCCGGGGACCGGGCACCTGTTCGCCGACGTCCCCCTGCCGGCCCACACCACGCCGCCCATCCTCTACTTCGACTACGTGACCGACCGCTATTTCGACACCCTGGGCATCCCACTCCTCGCCGGCCGCGGCTTCACCCCGGCGGACGGCGAGGGCCGGACCGGGGCCGTGATCGTGAGCGCCGCGCTCGCCCGCCACTACTGGCCGCACGGCAGCCCCCTCGGCCGGCGCCTGCGGCCGGCCAGAGAGAGCGGGCTCGCCGATCCGTGGTACACCGTCGTCGGCGTGGTGGGCGACGTGCGCAACCGGCAGCTCGACCAGGCGCCGGACGAGCTCATCTACTACCCCCCGCTCGGCAAGGCCAAGGGGGAATGGACAGCCCGCCAGATGACCCTGGTGCTCCACACCCGCGTGCCGCCCGCCTCCCTCGCCGGCGCCGTCCGGCAGGCGGTCCGTGCGCTCGCCCCCGACCTCCCGGTCGCCCATATCGCGACGATGGAGCAGGTGGTCCGCGACTCCCGCGGGCGGTCGGCCTTTTCCGCCCTCATGCTCCTCCTCGCCACCGGGGTCGCTCTCGTCCTCGGGGGGGTGGGGATCTACGGCTTCGTCTCCTACCTGGTCACCCAGCGGACGGCGGAAATCGGGGTACGTGTGGCGCTCGGCGCGTCGGCGCGCCGCATCCGCTGGATGATCCTCTACGAGGCCCTGGAGGTCACCGCGGCCGGCCTCGTCCTCGGTCTCGTGGGGGCCGCGCTCCTCACCCGTGGGCTGTCGTCCCTCCTCTTCGAGGTGAGCCCGCTCGACCCGGTGACCTTCGTCAGCGTCCCGCTGCTCATCGCCCTCCTGACTCTGATGGCCAGCTACTTCCCGGCCGAGCGCGCGGCGCGGATCGATCCGCTCCGGGCGCTGCAGCAGTTCGAATAGGGACGGCCCCGGAGGCGCTGGCCCGATCTATCACTCGCCCACCTCGGCCAGCGCCGCCTCCAGAATCTCGTTTCCCAAGAAAAGGCCATGCGTCCGAAGCGCTTCCAGCAAGGGCCGGGCGAGAGGAATCAGTCCAGCGATCCGAGCCCGTAGCACGACTCCAAGCGTACCGATGGTGGCAACGCCCAGCGAGCCAGCGCACCTCCGACCGGCACGGTCATCAAGGACGACCCAGGACCCCGGGGACGCCAGAGCGTGCGCCAGCACCTGGGACTCGCCGGGATCCAGATCCCACGCCTGGATGGATGGGGGGACAGGCAGGTCGGGGATTACTTCAATGCCCTGGGTGGCCTCGACCATGGAGGCCGCAACATCCAAATGGGAGCCAGCCCGAAGCTCGCCAAGCACAGTGCCCGGCACGAGGACCCCGATGAGCCAGAGCTGGCAGGAGCTCCAGCCGACCGACCCGCGAGAGCAGGATGAGAGGTGAGGAATCTGCGACGAAGGAGTCAGCCACGACGGATTTCGTCGCGGAGCTCATCGAGGGTCGTCTGGGAGGCCGAAACCCGCCGCCGCGCCAGCTCGTCGAGGAACTCCGCGCGGCTGAGGCCGGCGATCCCGGCGGCCTTACCCTGGGAGACAACCCCCTCCGCGTACCACTCGACAGCCGCAGCAAGGCGCATCTCCCGGGCGAATTCGTCGGGCGACTTGCGCAGAGCGGAGAAAACCTCTGCCGGGAACTCGAAGGTGATCGTGGGCATGGGCCGGACTCGACCCCCACGAGTGTGCTCTCGAAGTGGAGGGCAACTAGGGGGGCCAACGTGAACTGTAGGTCATGGGGCCGGGTAGCGCAACTGGCGCGCCGTCAGCGAGCGGCCCGCTCGGCGAGGTCGCGGATCTCGGCGTTTTCCAGGACCTGCCCGCGCAGGTTCTCGGTCGTCGCCTGGAGCATTGCCCGGCCCAGATCCTCTCCGCGCACATAGAGGCTGCGGAAGGGCCGGAGCAGGGGGAACAGCAGCCGCAGGTACCGGTACGCCCGCGGGCTGCTCGCGGAAGGCTCGGCGTCGATGGCGGCGGGCCGCCAGCAGACGGCCCCGAAGCGCGCCATCAGCTCGCGCTCCGTCTCGCCCTTGACCCGCGCCCACATGAGCCGGCTGTCGGGATTCGTACCCTGGCCGCTGATGAAATGGAAGACGGCGTTGGGGCTTGCCGCATGGAGAGCGGTGGCGGCGGCGAGAGCGAAGCCCTGGGTGATCCGGCGGTACTCCGCTTCCCCCGAGACCTGCGTCGCGGAGATCCCGAGGCAGAAGAGGCAGGCGTCCACCTCCCGGAACGCGCCGGCGGCATCCGCGTAGTCGAGGAAGTCACGATGCAGAATCTCCTGGAGCTTGGAATGGGTGAGCCCGAGAGGCCGCCGGGTAATGGCCCGCACCGACTTCACAGCCGGCGAGGCCAGGCAGGCGGAGAGGACGGCGCCGCCCGCCGTGCCGCTGGCGCCGAAGAGGAGAACTTTCATAGGTACTGGAGTCTAGCGCAGGTACCCTCTCCCCGTCCTAGCGTCCGGTAGCGTCCGGCCGTACTCATTCAAACGTAGCACTAGCGTCCATCCGGACGCTAGACCACTGCCTCCACCCACCCTTTCAAGAGCTCAGATCGGTTCGCCGGTCGCGGCCGTCCTTCGCGTCGCTCCGCCGCTTGATCCTTTAAAGCCTGTAGACAGAGAGCTTAGTCCGATCCCTGAGTCTCCTGGAGACGGCGAGAGCCGAGCGGCCGCGAACCGCTCCCAGCGGGGGAAGGAAGCCTCCCTTCTGGACGCTAACCGCCTCGGCCCTGGACGCTACGGGCCCTTTCTGGACGCGAAACAGAACCTTTCGGACGCTAACAACGAGCATCCGGACTCTAACAAGAGCTTTCCGGACTCCAAGATGAAGCTCTGGACTCCGAAGCGTTCTATCCGGAGTCCGATCAGCTCTATCTGGACGCTAAGAAGAGCTTCTCGGACTCCGAGAAGCTCCTTTTGGAGTCCAGTAGGCTCTTCTTGGAGTCCGAACAGCTCTTGGTAGCGTCCGGAAGGCTCTGTTTCGCGTCCAGAAAGAGGCTCTAGCGTCCGCTCGTGGTCGTTTTCGCGTCCGGAAAGCTCGCGCCGGCGCCTTGCAAGAGGCTCCTACGTTCCGTATTCGACTTTTGCGCTTCAAGTGAGCTATGCGTTGCATCATAGGTCGCGAAGTTGAGATATTGGTTTCAATCTTGCCACTGATACCTGCATGTGCTACCGTGCGTGCTCACAGTGCACAGAGCTACACGTTCGCGATGTTGACCATCGCCGTGCTCGCGATTTGTCTCGGGGCCATGGCCGTAGGCACCGAGACTTGCGCGAAGAATAAAGGTCCAACTACATAGGGGGGCTGGGAGCATGCACCAACAGAAACGATTCGCGCTGTTGACCTTCGCTGTACTCGCGACTGCGCTCGGAGCTTCTCGGGCGATGGCGGCAGGTGCCGACACCTGCTCGAAGGATCTGACGGGAACGGTCACCTGCACGCTCGCGAGCAGTGCCTCGTCGATCGATGTGAGCGCCGTGCTGAGCGACGCGCAGGCTCTCAACTCGGCCCTCTCGGGCTCGGCGATCGTCATCGCCGCCTTCGGCGGAGCCGGGGGAGCCGGGAATCAGGGAGGCAAGGGCGGCGCGGGGGGAAGCGCGCAGATGGCGACCTCGCTGGCCGATCTCAAGACCCGCTACGGCACGACGAAGATCTATTACTACTTAGGCGCGCAGGGCGACACCAGCCACCCCGGCGGCAAAGGGGGCTCGGCGACGATCGTCTCGGCGGCCGATCTTTCTTCGACGGCGGCGACGACCGCCAACGTGCTGCTCATCGCCGGCGGCGGTGGCGGTGGCGCCAAGGGTGGGAAAGCGGGCGGGAGCGGTGGAACGGCGATCAGCTCCTCCACCGCGGCCGGGGCCAACGGTGAAGGTGCGGGCAGCAACGGCAATGGCGGCGGCGGAGCCGGCGGCAACGGCGGCAAAGGTGGAGCCGGCGGCAGCGGCGGCGAGATGGCCGGAACGGCCGGCAACGCCGGCCTGGGCGGCCAGGGTGGACCGGTGCACGTGGGGAGCGGACCTTCGACGGCGACCGGCTGGTTGAACGTGAGCGGTGTGCCCACGGGGATTGGCACCAACGGCCAGGGCGGACTCGGTGAAGAGCGCGACAACGCTCCAGAAGGTGGTGGCGGCGGCGGTGGATATGGCGGCGGCGGCGGGGGCGCCGGAGCCGCCCTCGCAGCCCAAACGGGCGGCGGCGGGGGCGGGGGCGGGAGCTACACGGCCGCAGCCGCAGCTTCGGGATCCTCCACCTCCCTCACCGTGCCGAGCGCCGGCAACGACGGTACCGTGATGATCATTTTCCTCTGAGAGGACCCGCCATCATGCACAAACAGAAACGGTTGGCGATGTGGACCCTCGCCACGCTCGCGGCCTGCCTCGGGCCGTCTCGGGTCCTGGCGGCAGGCACCGAGACCTGCTCGAAGGATGCGACGGGAACGTCGGTCACCTGCACGCTTTCCAGCGGCGCGTCGTCGATCGATCTGAGCACCGTGCTGAGCGATGCGCAGGCCCTCAACTCGGCCGTCAACTCGAGCTCGCCGATCGTCATCACCGCCCTCGGCGGGGCCGGTGCAACCGGGAATGGCGGAGGTAAGACCGGCCCGGGGGGCAGCGCACAGATGGCAACCCGGCTGGCCGATCTCAAATCCAGCTACAACACGACCAAGATCTACTACTACGTCGGCGCGCAGGGCTCCAACGATCATCCCGGCGGCAAGGGGGGCACGGCGACGATCGTCTCGGTTGCCGACCTCTCCTCGACGACGGCGATGACCGCCAACGTGCTGCTCATCGCCGGCGGCGGGGGCGGGGGAAGCGCCTCGGGGTCGAGCGGAGGCGGACATGAGGGTGGGAGCGGTGGGGCGGTTGTCAGCACGGTGGGGGCTTCGGCCACCGCCGCCGGGGCAAAGGGTGTCAGCGACGCGGACGCCGGCAGTGGGGCCGGCGGAGCTGGTGGCACCGGCGGAGCCGGCGGCTCCGGCAAGGATTGTGTCAACGGAACGGCTGGCAACAGCGGCCTCGGCGGGCAGGGTGGGCCGGTGCACGTGGGGAACGGGCCCTCGACGTCGACCGGCTGGTTGAACGTGAGCGGAGTCCCCACAGGGATTGGCACCAACGGCCAAGGCGGCGAAGGTGAATACCGCGATGGCTATGGGGCAGAAGGTGGCGGGGGCGGGGGTGGATACGGTGGCGGAGGCGGCGGCGCCTGCGGAGGCTCATTCACCGGTTTTGCCAATGGCAAGAGTGCGGGCGGAGCCGGTGGTGGTGGCGGGAGCTACGCGGCCGCCTCTTCCGTCTCGACCGGCCTCACCGTGACGGGCTCCGGCAACGACGGATCCGTGATCATCACGATCCTGAAAGGTCCAACCACGTAGGGAGCAGCGGAGAGAAGACGCCGCGGATGAGCAAGGCGCCGGCAAGCTCCGGCGCCTGCTCTCTATTCTTCCTCGCCCATTCTTTGGGGCTCGCTCCAGTACGACCGACGCGCGAACGAGGTTGCTACAACGAGGACTTAGACCTGGTAGGAAAGCGCGTCCTCTGCCTCCGAGTTCAGTTCGGCCGCGTGAGCATTGATGATCGCCAGATCCGCGGCGTCTTCACCGCGGCGTGGCCACGCCAGATAGGCTCGAAGCGCTGCGGCGACGAGCTCGTCGCGCTCCGGAGGGTTCGGGGCACGGCGATCCAGGTCGGCCTTGAGATCATCTGGAAGGGTGACGAGCGTTTCTACCATGGCGTCAGAAAAATCGGTCTCCTACCTCACAGGCCTTCGTAGAGACGCCCCCAGCCGCCGTCCGGGACTTCCCCGGAACCACCGCCGTCGGGGCGTCTCCGCAGGCCGGGGACACTGAGATCTCGGCAAGGTTGGAGACGCCCCGACGGCACGGTAACGGCAAGGATTTCGATAGCGCGAGGGGCGTCTCTACGGAGATTTCCGCGTGCGATCGATTTTTTCACAGCCGCTCAGTGCAACGCTTTGCCAACCTACGCCCGCTGCGCCACCTCTTCCTCCGGCGCATCCATCTGCGCCGCCACCAGATCCCGGTACCTGCCGCCCTTGATCAGGAGCTCGTCGTGGGTCCCCCGCTCGACCACCCGGCCCTGGTCCATCACCAGGATCAGGTCGGCGTTGCGCACCGTGCTCAGGCGGTGGGCGATGATCACCCGGGTCGAGCGCAGGGTGGCTAAGTTGGCATGGACCCGCTGCTCGGTGATGGCGTCGAGCGCACTCGTCGCCTCGTCGAGGACCAGCACCCGCGGCCTTCGGACGAGGGCGCGGGCCAGGGCGATCCGCTGGCGCTGACCGCCGGAGAGCGAGGCGCCGCCGTCGGCGAGGAGCGAGTCGTAGCGCATCGGCAGGGCCATGATGTCCTCGTGGATGCACGCCATCTCGGCCGCTTCGATCACCCGGGCGAGCGGCATGGCCGGATCGGTCAGGGCGATGTTGGAGCGGATGCTGGTGCCGAAGAGGAACGGGTCCTGGGCGACGAAACCGAGCTGCGAGCGCAGCCAATGGAGATCGAGGTCCGCCATGTTGGCGCCGTCGTAGAGGATGCGCCCGGAGTCGGGGCGGTAGAGGCCGGCGAGGAGTCCGGCGAGGGTCGATTTGCCCGAGCCCGAGGAACCGACCACCGCGATGATGCGGCCGGGAGGGACTTCGAGCGACACCTCGCGCACCGCCGGGGGCGACGAGATGGCGTAACGGAAGGTGACCTCCTCCAGAGTGATGCGGCCGCTCAAGCCCGCCGGCCGCCGGCGCTCGCCCTCCTCCTGCTCGCGCGGCGTGTCGAGCACGTCGTTGGCGCGCTCCAGATAGCTCCCCAGGAGCTGGAGCTGGAAGGCGGTCTGGATCAGGGTGGTGAGCGGACCCAGGAAGCCGGCGGCCAGGGCGGAGAGGGCCAGCATGGTGCCGAGCGACATGCCGCCGTTGATGACCATCTGGGCGCCGTAGAGAAGGAGGACGAGGGGCGAGCCCACCGACAGGGTGTCGAGAACGGAGTTGACCACCGCGTCCAGCCGGCCGCGATCGAGCGAGACGTTCAGGTCCTGCACGAAAAGATCGGACCAGCGCTGGACCGCCTCGCGCTCGGCGCCGGCCGCCTTGACCGTCTCGATGCCGGCGAGGAGCTGGAACTCGTAGCTCCGCGCCCGCGCCTGGGTCTGGAGGGAGCGCGACATCAAATCGCGCTGGCGGCGGCGGGCGAAGAGGAAGAGGACGATGCGGAAGGCACCGAGCAGGGCGACGAGGAGGCCCATCTTCCAGTCCGCCACCAGCACGAGCACCAGGTAGAGGCCCACCATGGCGCCGTCGAGCGCTCCGGAGAGGGCGCCCGAGGTGAGGATCTCGCGGATCGTCGTGTTGCTGTTCAGGCGCATCACCAGGTCGCCCGCCGAGCGCTGCTGGAAGAAGAGGAAGGGCAGGTCGACCAGGTGATCGAGGAATTCGAGCGACATCTGCGCGTCGAGCCGGGTGCGCAGGTGGAGGAGGAGGAACGAGCGGACGAGGGTCGCCAGGAGCTTGAAGCCGATCAGGCCCGCCGCCCCCACCGCGAGGACGGTCAGGAGGCGCAGGTCGCCGTGCGGGACGACCCGGTCGACGACCAGGCCGGTCAGGAGCGGCACGGCGAGGGCGAAGACCTGGATGAAGATCGAGGTGACGAGGACCCGGGTCAGGAGCCCCGACTGGGCGAGGAGGCGGCGCAGGTAGCGCATGGCGCCCTTGGGGGTCGCCGCGGCGGGCTCGAAGTCCTCGCCCGGCTCGAAGACTAGGGCGATGCCGGTGAACGAGCGGTCGAGCTCGTCTTTCGGCAGGAACTGGCGGCCGGAGGCCGGGTCGACCACCCAGGCGCCACCTTTCTCCAGGTGATCGAAAACCAGGAAATGGCTGAACCGCCAGTGCAGGATGGCTCCCGGTTCGAGGAACTGGAGGTCGTCGATCTCGGCCACCTGCACGCCGCGGCCACGCAGGCCGAAGTGGCGGGCGGTTTCCAAGAGCGTCATGGCGTTGGTGCCGTGGCGGGAGACGCCGGTCGACTCGCGCACCTCGGAGAGGGTGACCGCCTTGCCGAGGTAGCCGAGGACCATGGCGAGGCTCGCCGCCCCGCAGTCGGTCGCCGCCGTCTGCTGGATGAAGGGGATGCGCCGCCGCCGCCCCCAGGTCAGCCGCGAGAGGGCGGGGAAACGTGCCGTGAGCGACGGCCGCTCGGGCGGGACCGGCGGGACCGGGGAGCCGGCCTGGGGAGATTCCGCCATCTCAGTGCTCCCGCTCGAAGACCGACTTCAGGGCCGGGATCAGGGTGAAGAGGATGCGCTCCGAGCGCACCCGGACCTCGGCCTGGCCGTGCATGCCGTCGTGGTAGCGGTAGGTTTTCCCCTCGGCGGTGAAGCTCGTCGAGGGGAGGTGGGAACGGACGATGACCACCGGCCCGGAGACGGTCAGCGCGTCGGCGACTCCGGGGGCCAGGTAGCGCTGCGCCTCGGCGGGGCCGATCACCTCGTCGCCCACCGAATCGACGGCGAGCTTCTGGTAGGCATAGCGATAGCCGGAGATCTCCAGGCGCATCGGCATGCCGCGGCGGATCTGCGGCCGGTACTGCCCGGGCAGGAGCACGGCCACCGACGGCCCCAAGACCCCCGAGCGCGCCGAGGCCCCGGAGACCCCCGGCGTCCCGGCGAGCGACAGCACCACCTGCCCCGGCTGGAGGTACTGCCCGGCCCGCACCCAGACGTCGGCGACCGTGCCGTCGGCCGGGGCGCGGAGGGCGCGCCGCTCCAGCTGGGCGCGGGCCAGCTCGCGCTGGGCGCGGAGCGAAATGAGCGCCTGCTCGGCGTTGCGATCCGCCGGATCGCGCAGGCGGTTGACCAGCTGCAGGGCGAACTCGCGCTCCGCCCGTTCGAGCTCGGCCCGCTCGCGGGCGTCGTCGAAGCGGACAAGCACCTGGCCGGCCCGCACCCGCTGCTCGGGGGCGGCCTCGACCGCTCCCACCGTGCCGCTTTCGAGGGCGGTGAGATCCGTCCGCCCGCCCATCTCGACGATCGCGGTGCCCGCGGCGTACTCGTCCACCCGGCCGAGCAGCGAGTAGACGAGGAAGGCGGCGAGGGCCGCCACCAGCACCCAGTAAGAGACCCGGGTCCAGGTCGGCGAGATGCGCAGCGGGTCGGCCTCGGCCTGCGCCGGGCGGAGCATCTGCTCGATGACCTTGCGGCGGAAGAGCCCGGGCTCGGGCGAGCCGAGCGGATCGCGGATCAGCACGCCCTCCCCCTCGGGCAGGAGGGCGGTCAGGTAGGGCGAGGCCTGGGCCGCCAGGCGCTCCAGCTCGACCTGGTCGGCGGCGTCGAATTCTGGCCGCGACGGATGGCGGGTGACCGCGAGCACCGCCGCCACCTCGCCGCCCTGGCGACCGTGGAGATCCCGGAGGTCCCGCAGGTCATGGCGGAAAATGGGCACGGCCAGGAAGCGCTCCCGCCCGTCTCCCGCCGGATCGTCGGCCTCGCGCTCGTAGCGCGGGTCGTCCCCGGCATGGGCGAGGCGGGCCGGCAGGCCGCTCCTGAGGACGAAGCTCACCAGGCCCACCGCGGCGCTCTCGTCGCGGCGCGAGGCGCTCGTCGGATCGCGCGCCCAGAGGGTCTCGCGGCCGGCGTCGTAGAGCAGGCAGTAGGAGCGGTCGGCGGTCACCCGGTCGAGCGCGGCCTCGGCCACCAGGGCGGCGACGTCCTCCGGCGCCTCCTGGTAGGAGAGGTGGCGCAGCAGGTCGGAGGTCTCGCGGCTCCGGGAGGCGGCCGCCTCCCCGGGCTCCAGCGGGGCGCCGTTGAGCAGACGGTACCGGCGGACGGCGCTCCGCACCAGGGCGTCCAGCTCGCGCGGCGGCGGCGGCTCCTGGCTGAGATAGAAGACGCGGTCCTCGGCGATCAGGTCGGCGAAGAGGGCCGGATCGGGGCCGGAGCGCAGGACGAGGTTGATGGGACCGGGGGGCCTCTGGGCCTCCTGCACCCCCGGGGAGCCGGGCGGACCGGAAAGGCGCTCCGCCGCCTGCTCGAGGAGCTCCCGCGCCGCCGCTCCCGCGATCCCCTCGCCCAGGCAGAGGACGGCGACCTGCCCGGCGGCGAGGAGATCCCAGGCCTCGTCGCGGGTGGGGACGGCGACGACCTCGTAGGCGCCCGCCGCCACCGCCCGCAGGGCCTGAGCCTCCGCCTCGGCGCTCCCGGCGAGGAGCACCAGGCCGCGCGATCGGGGGCCGGCCGCGGGGTGGGGTTGGCGGTCGAGGGCTCGGGAGAGATTGGGCATAGGGCGAAGGTCGGGCGGTGGCGTCCTAAATCTTTGTAAGAAATAGGGTAGCAGGGCCTCGGAGGGGGGGCAAGCCCGGCGGGTTCGTGCCGACTTGGCCTACGCCCCGGGTAGGGGGGTGAGGGGACAAGGGGTTGCGGTACCATACGGGCATGAAGCGCGGCATCACGATCGGCCAGATGGGTCCCCTCGGGCTCTTCTTCCTCGTCGGCCTCCTCGCCGGCTGCGCCCGAACCCCGGCGGGAAGCGCCGGCGGCACCGCCGCGCCGCCCTCCCCCCGGCCCGCCCCCGCCGCGGCCGCCGTTCCAGCCCGCTATGTACCGCCGACCGGCAACGCCCTGCCCACCGATGGCTATCTCGCCGTGATCGTGGCGCGCCATGCCGTCGAGGTCACCGCCGAGCTTGACGGCGAGCTGCGCCAGCTGGACGTGAAGGTCGGCGACCGGGTCGAGCCGGGGGCGCGGATCGCGACCATCGAGACGCGCGAAATCGCGGAACAGCTGGCGAGCGCCCGGGCGGCGCTCACCGCCCTCGAGGCCGAGCACAAGCGGTCGGAGATCGAGCTCGAAGCGGTCAAGAACCAGTATGACCGGCGGGCGGCCTACAAGGAGCTCTACCCGCGGGAGGAGCTGGAGGAGCTATTGAGCAAGGAGAGGGCCTCGGCGGCGGCGGTCGAGACCGCGGCCGCCCGGGTGTCGGAGGAGCGGGGCCACGTCGCCCAGCTCGCCGGGCGGCTCGGCCACGCCGTCCTCACTTCCCCCCTCCGCGGCACGGTGGCGGCGCGCTACCTCGACCCGGGCGCGATCGTCCGCTCCGGCACACCGATCGTGCGCCTGATCAGCGACGGCTCGTTCGTCGTCCGCTTCGCGGTGCCGCCCGAGTCGTCGGCCCGCCTGCGCCTCGGCGCGCCGATCGACTTCCGCCCGGCCGATGCCGCCCACATCGAGGGAGCCGACCTCCCGGGGACGATCTCCCAGATCTCGCCCCAGGTGGACACCGCTTCCCAGATGATCTTCGCCGAGGCCGAGCTGCGGGTCCCGGCCCCCCAGGCCGGCCACCTCCAGGACGGGCTGGTGGGGACGGTGCGGGTCGGGGCCTCCTCCCCCAACCGCTGAAAAGGCGTATCATGCGGCCCTTGCGCCCGCGCCCGATCCTTCCGCTCCTCCTCCCCCTCCTGCTCGCCGCCCTCGGCTGCGACCGTGGCGGGGGGACCGAGATGAAAGCCGTCGCTCCCCGCCTGGCCGGCGAGTGGCGGGCCACCCTCGGCTCGCCAGGGGGCGAGCTGCCCTTCGGCCTGCGCCTCACCCGCACCGGCCGCCGACTGCGGGCAGTCGTGGAGAACGGCAGCGAGCAGGCGCCGTTCTCCGCCGTCGAGTCGTCGCCGGGGAAGCTGGTCCTGCGGTTCGACTGGTACGACTCGCGGATTGACGCCACCGTCGCGCCGCAGGGCGACCGCCTGGAGGGCGTCTGGACCCGGACCGAGCCGGGCGGACTCAGCCGGATGCCCTTCCACGCCGAGCGCGGCAAGGGACCCCGCTTCACCCCTTCCCAGGCCCCGGGCGGCGACAAGGCGGCTCTCCCCTCGGTCTCCGGCCAGTGGGCGGCGCAGTTCGTGGATGCGGACGGCTCCTCGCCGGCCGAGGGCGAGCTCCAGCAGGAGGGTGAGCGGGTCACCGGCACCTTCCTCACCCCGACCGGCGACTACCGCTACCTCGAAGGGAGCTACGAGAGGGGCCTCCTGCGCCTCTCGACCTTCGACGGCGCCCACGCCCTCCTCTTTACCGCGCGGGCGCAGGCCGACGGGACGCTCGCCGGCGATTTCTGGTCGCGGGACCGCTACCATGCCACCTGGACCGGCCGCCGGGTGGCGGCGGGCCAGCCGGTCCTCCCCGACGCCTGGAAGCTGGTGGGCCTGACCAACGCGGCGGGGCGCTTCGGCTTCCACTTCCCCGACCTGGACGGTCACGACGTCTCCTCGGCCGACCCGCGTTTCGCCGGCAAGGTGGTGCTGGTCAACGTCTTCGGCTCCTGGTGCCCGAACTGCAACGACGAGGCGCCGCTCCTCGCCGACTGGTACAAGCGCTACCGCGATCGCGGCCTGGAGATCGTGGGCCTCGCCTACGAGTACACCGGCGACGCAGCGCGCGACGCCCGTTTCGTGCGCAAATACGCCGCCCGCCACGGCATCACCTTCCCCCTGCTCCTCGCCGGCACCTCGGACAAGAAGGCGGCGGCCAAGACCCTCCCCGACCTCACCGCGGTCGTGGCCTTCCCCACCAGCATCTTCATCGGTAGGGACGGCAAGGTGCGCAAGATCTACACCGGCTACGCCGGCCCCGGGACCGGCGAGCACCATCAGGAACTGGTGGCGGAGTTGGAGAGGTTGATCGAAGGTCTGCTGGGGGAGCCGGTATCCCCTATGGCACCCCACCCGCCAAAATCGTCGTGAGTTTCCCGACATCGATGTTGCCGCCGGAGATCACGCAGACGATCTTCTTGCCCTCGGTGATCTCGGGGAGTCCCGCCAGGGCGACGGCCACCGGGGTGGCGCCGGCCCCTTCGGCGATCACCCGGTTGCGCTCGGCGAGGAGACGGAGAGCCTCGGCCACCGCGGCCAGAGGGACGACGCGGGCGCCGTCCACGAGGCTCTTCACCAGCGGCCACATCTCGTCGAGCACCCGCTTGCCGCCAATGCCGTCGACGAAGCTCGGCCGGTAGTCGACCGTCTGCGGGCCTCCGGCGGCGAGGGCGGCGGTCAGGGGCGCGGCGGTCTCGACCTCGCAGGCGTAGACCCGGGTGTCCGGCTTGCCGGCACGGATTGCCGTGGCGATCCCGGAGACGAGGCCGCCGCCGCCGATGGGGACGAGCACGGTGTCGACGTCCGGCAGGTCCTCCAGGATCTCCAGGCCGATGGTGCCGTTGCCGGCCATCACCGCGGTGTCGGCCACCGGGTGGATGAAGAGGCCGTCGTAGCCGGGGGCGCCGTGGTCGGTCAGCACCTGCCACCACTGCTCGAAGGGGACCTTGACGTACCGGCCGCCCAGCCGCTCGATGGCGGCGAGCTTGGTCTCCGGCGCGTGCTCGGGCACGACGACCGTCGCCGGCACCCCGATCTGCCGGGCGCTCCACGCCACCCCCTGGGCCATGTTGCCGGCGCTCGCCGTATAGACCCCCTTCGCCAGCCGCTCTGGCCCGGCCAGGCGCATGGCGTTGGCGGCCCCCCGCAGCTTGAAGGAGCCGATCGGCTGCAGGTTTTCGAGCTTGAGATAGATCTCATTCGGGCCGTCGACGTTCAACCGCACGAGCGGCGTGCGCAGAACAACCCCGGCCAGGCGCTCGCGGGCGGCGCGGATGTCGTCGATCGTGGGGGCAGAGAGCGTGCGCATGCGGGGTCTCCTCCTAAAGCTCCAGCCGAACCCCCCGCCCCGCCGCCAGTGCCTTGGCGTAGACGTGCTGGGCGGAGGCCAGGTCCTCGACCGCGATGCCCAGCGATTCGAAGACGGTGACGTCTTCGGGCGCGAGCCGGCCCTGGACCCGGCCGAGCAGGAGGTCCCCGAAGTCGCCCAGGAGGTGGCCTTCGGCGATCGATCCCTCCTGGAGGGGGATGAGGAAGTCGCCGGCCTCCTTCAAGACCGACTCCCGGCGATCGCCGAAGAAACGGGCGCGGCGGACCGCCGCGGTGTCGAGCTCGCGGGCGGCCGGCGTGCAGGCCCCGACCGCGTTGACGTGGGCGCCCGGGGCAATCCACTCGCCGCGGAGGACCGGCTCGCGGGAGGCGGTGACGGTGCAGATCAGGTCGGCCCCGACAACCGTAGCCTCAGGGGAGGCCACGGCCTCGACGGCAACGCCGTGGCGGGCCGATTCGGCCGCGGCGAAACGCCTCCCCCGCTCCAGGTCTCGGCTCCACACCCGCACCCGCTTGACGGGACGGACCTCCTTCAAGGCCGCCAGATGGTTCCGCGCCTGCACCCCGGAGCCGAGGAGGGCGAGGTCCGCGGCGTCCTCCCGGGCGAGCAGTCGGGTGGCGAGGGCGCTCGCCGCCGCGGTGCGGATGCCGGTCACCGAGGAGGCGTCCAGGATGGCGAGCGGCTCGCCGCTCTGGCCGTCGAAGAGGAGGACGAAGCCGAGGTGGGAGTCGAGGCCCCGGGCGTGGTTGCCGGGAAAGAGGGTCAGCACCTTCATGGCCAGCGCCTCCTGCCCCGGAGGCCCCGAGCGCTCCGAGGGCATCCAGGCCATGAGATTGCGCCGGGGCTCGCCGGGCAGCCAGAAGAGCGAGCGCAAAGGTTGGCTCGCCTCCCCCTGGGCCAGGGCGGTCAGGATGTCGGCCATCCGTTCGATGCACTCCCCCATGGGGAGGAGGTCTTCCACGTCGCGGCGGTTGAGGAAGAGGAGCGGCATGGGGTCTCCGATCGGGTCGGCGCGAGTATACCGTCCCTACGCCTTCCACATCCGCGGATCGAAGGAGAACGCCTCGGGCGCCAGGAGGCGGAGGCGCGGGAAGTCGGGATGGAGCGGGTTCAGGAGGATGTTCCGCTCGTGGGGGATCACCGCCGAGGGCACCGAGAGGGCGACGCTCACCCGCGAGCGCGCCCAGCCCGTCCCCAGGTCCTTCAAGCGCTCGGGGGCCGGGTAGCGGCGCCAGCCGGCGGGCAGGTCGGCGAGCGACAGGATCGGCACCCGGATGTCCGCCGGCAGCTCGGCGGAACGGGCGGCCAGGCGATCCGGCGCGATGTCGGGCTCCAGGTGGACGAAGTACTCCAGGGCGGCGAGCGACAGGGTGTCGGAGGTGTAGACGAGAGGGCTGCCGGGATGGTTCCAGCGGCCGCCGTAGAGGCGGGCTCCCTCGCCCGTGTAGGCGCGGTCGACGTAGCGGATCGCGGTCAGGCGCCAGACCAGGCGCCCCGGCTTTGGCGCCTCGGTAGGCGCCTCCATGGGCTCCGCCATCAACTATAGACGCCGTGCTCGATGCGCCCCAGGACCTCCTCGACCTGGCGGGTACCGAGATCGGTGTCGAGCAGCTCGATGGGCGGGTGGCCGCCCAGGGCGCGGTTCTCCCGTCGCAGCCAGAGCGAGGCGCGCTCCTCGCTCCCCAGGATCTGCACCGCCTGGGCGGCGATGCGGACCAGGCGGAAGAGGCGATCGGATTCGTCCGGAGAGAGCCGCTGCTCCTGCTTGCGCCGGGCGAGCGTTCGCGGCGGCAGGTGGAGCGCCGAGGAGACCTCCTCGCGCCGCAGGTCGAACTTGACCATGACGGATTCGAGCGAGGCGTACGGCAACCCGGCGCGGAGTTGGGCCGAGAGATCGGCGGGGCTCTCGACCGGCCGATCGAGCGCCGCCCGACCTCCCAGGGCTTCAACGATCACAGACGTAGCAGGCATGGTGACCTCCCCTCCTAGGCCATCTGGCAAGAAGTATACCGCCAATTGGCAGGGAATGCCAGTCACCCCATCGGTCGAGTCATCGTAGCCCGGGTCCGGGCGGGTCCAGGCGATTTACACGCGATTCGGACCTATAATGACGGGATCGAGGCGGCGCCCGAAGGCCGGGGGCCACCGCTGGCGAACCCGCTTCACCGGGCGTCGTGCCGGGCTGCTGCCCAACGCCTGTGCTCCTTGACTTGACGCCTGCGCTACCAGACACAGCGATCGTGCTACTAGGCACAGCAGTTGCGCTGCCAGACACAGCCGCCGCGCTGGCAGCTCAGCAGCTGCGCCTCCTGAATCTGCCGTGAAGCTCCCGATTCTCGGCTGGATCCATGGATTTCGGCCTGGCGTTCCACAACCCGGGCTTGGATCTCCCCTATTGTTCGTTCGATCTCCCTACTTCTGGCGTGGAACTCCCTACCTGTCCGCCTGATCTTCCTCCTTCTGTCTGAAGCTCCTCATTTCTGGGGTGGCGCTCCCCGACTCGCAACCAGACCCTGCTTCACACGTCCTGGATCTTCTCTGCGGTCAACATCTCCAGGTAGGCGCCGATCTCGGCGTCCAGGTCCCGCTCGGCGCGGTCGCGGTGGCGCCAGTTCTTCCACAGGCTGGCAAGACGCGGCAGAAAGGCCATGGTTCTCCCCTTACGTGGCGCGCAGGGCGCTGGCCATGGCGAAAGAGATCCGCTGCCAGCGCTCCGCCTCGGTCGCGAGCTGGCGCTCTCCCGTCCGGGTGAGCCGGTAGTACTTGGCGCGGCGGTTGTTGTCGGATTCGCCCCAGGAGGAGGCGAGCCAGCCGGCCTCCTCCATGCGGTGCAGGGCGGGGAAGAGGGAGCCGGGCTTGACCTGGAACGTCCCCTGGGTGATCTGCTCGATGCGCTGCGAGATGCCCAGCCCATGGAGCTCGCCCAGGGCGAGCGCCTTGAGGATGAGCAGGTCGAGGGTGCCCTGGAGGAGGTTTTCCTGGCCCATCTCCGATCCTTTCCCATAGAGTCCCTATAGGAAGGGTAGCACCCTTCCTATAGGGTGTCCATAGAAAGCCTGGATCGCCGTGCCTACCGCACTTTCGCCGGCCGCACCAGCACCGTCCCCCGCTTCTTGCGCAGATCGACCCGGAGGTCGCCCTTGATCCCGGTGGGCAGCTGATCGGGATCGAGGGTCAGCACGTAGTAGCCGGAGATCGTCCGTACCAGCTCGCGGATGGCGAGGTCCGGCTCGTCGACGGTCTTGGCGTAGGTGCCGCCGGTCGCGTCGGCCACCGCTTCGAGCCCGACCGCGAGGTCGTGGGCGCCGGCGTCGGTGACGTCGAGGACGAAGACCGAGGTGTGCGCCCGAGCCAGCTCGCGGATGGCGGGGGTGAAGCCCGGGGTCATGGTCGTCCCTCCGGCGCCGAAGCGGCCGAGGCCCCAGCCCAGGAAGATCAGGATCTTCTCGCCGCCGAGCGGCCGCAGGGCCGCCGCCGTCGCGGCAAGGGCGCGCTCCGGCGAGGCGATGTCCTTCGCCTTTTCGACGTCGAAGCTCTGGGCGATCGAGGGCGGCTCCCCGAGAGGGACCACCGGCGGGGTCGCGCTGAAGCGGACCGCCCGTGCGATGGCGGCGTAGGTGGTGTCCCGATCCGAGACGAAGTCCTGCCAGAGCTTCAGGTGTGAGTCGAAGGAGACGACCGCCAGCCGGTCCTCGTCGTCGAGGGCTCTGAGCAGCCGTTTCACGTAGGGCAGGGTCTTCAGATGCCCGCGGGTGCGGACCGCCGAGTTGTTGTCCGCCTGGACGAAGAAGACGACCAGCCTGCCGGCCGGGAGGGGAGCGGGAGCGGCCGCCGGCTCCCCGGAGGTGGGCTCCGTGGCAGGAGAAGGCTCGGGCGGCTTCGGGGGCGCCTCGCCCGCGGCGAACCAGTCGACGGCGACGACGGGGACCTCCTTCTTCCCCACCCGCACGCGGAAATCCTGCGGCCCCAGACCCCGGATCGGCTCGCCACGGCCGTCGACCACCCGCAGGACGATCGTCGAGATGCGGACGTCGATCTCTTCCTGGAATTCGGTGTCCTTGGCGGGCGGCGGAACGGAGGCCAGGAGGGGGGGCCAGGCGAGAAAGGTGAGGCAGAGGAAAGCGGCGGCGGCACGGGTAAGCATCGACATGAGGATAGCCCTCTTCAGGCGACCTGCGCTCCGTGAGCGTCCGTTTGCCCAGCGCTCTTATTCTCCGGCGGCCTGCAGCACTTTCTGATAAAGGCTCTCCTCGATCCAGAAGCCCGCCTCGGTCCGGATCTTGTCCAACTCGACGCGCAGCGATCCGATTCTCCCTTCGAGTTTGGCTCGAATCAGGACGCCGATGGCGCCCGTTTTCTCAAGGCTAAAGTCCGCGGCAATCCGCCGGGCCTCCACTTCGTCCAGGAGCACAAGGCTCGCTTGATGCTGCACTGCAAGGGCGATGACCGCAGCCTCCCCCTCATCGAGCTCGTGCCGAAGCGAACGCAGCAACGGCTCGTTACCGGGGGCCAGGATCTCCAGCCACTCCTCACAAAGCGCAGCTTGGAGCTCGGCAACGCCGGTCCGGTTTTTTCCCTGTTCTACGACCTCACTCCAGACCGCGGGCGGTACGGTCAACTTGCCATAGAGATCTTTGAGAAGAGTGAGGCGTCCGATCGCGGACAGATGGATCAGCGTCGAGGAGTCAACGATGACCATGCGCGTGCCGAAGGTCTTCCTCGAGCTCCGTTTCCGAGTAGTGGCGAGGGATCCGGCGCTCGCCGAGCAGCTGTTCGAACTGCCAGCGGCTCATCTGCGCCAGGACTCGCGCCTTGCCAACCGAGAGGGCTCCCCGGCGATAGAGCGCCAGCGCCAGCTCCTTGAGCAGCTCGCCTTCCACCTCGGCCGGTGGAAGCTTTACGGCATCAACGACCTCTGGCGGAACTTCCAGTGTGAGCTTTGCCATCTCGATTCCTCTCGCCTCATTGTCGCAGGTTTCCCCGCTTCAGGCGAATCCCCCCTTCATTCGATCCGCAGCACGATCTTCCCCCGCGCGTGGCCGCCCTCGCTCGCCTCGTGGGCGCGGCCGACGTCCTCCAGGAGGTAGACCCGGCCGATCGCCGGCCGCAGCTTGCCGATCTCGACCAGGCGGTTGATCACCTCCAGGTCCTGGCCGCTCGGATGGGTGATGATGAGGCGCGCCAGGCGGCGCCGGCCGAGGAGGCGGCCCAGGCGGGTGAGGACGGACCAGGCGAAGAGGCGGGGACCCACCTGGGTGCTCACATAGACGCCGCCGTCGGCCGAGAGCACCGCCGAGCAATCGTCGAAACGGCTGCCCACGACGTCGAAGATCACGTCGTACTCTTCGTCCTCGCCGGTGAAGTCGACCTCCTCGTAGTCGATGGCCCGTTCGGCGCCCATGGCGAGCACCATCTCCTGGTTCCGGCCGCTGGCGACCCCGGTGACGTGCGCCCCCAGGGCCGCCCCGATCTGCACCGCGAGGTGGCCCACCCCGCCCGCGGCGCCGTTGATCAGCAGCCGCTCTCCGGGGGCCAGCTCCCCCAGGTCGCGCAGGGCCTGGAGGGCGGTGAGCCCGGCGACCGGCAGGGCGGCGGCCTCCTCGAAGGAGAGGACATCGGGTTTGGCGGCGAGCGACGACTCGCGGACCACGGCGTACTCGGCGTAGGCGCCGCCCACGCCGTCCAGGAGGGCATAGACCGCGTCCCCCGGCGCGAAGCGGGAGACCTCGGGACCGATCTCCACCACCTCGCCGGCGACGTCCAGCCCCAAAATCGCGGGGAAGCGCAGCCGCTTGACCAGGCGCAGCTGCCCGCTGCGGATCTTCCAGTCGAGAGGGTTGACCGAGGCCGCCCGCACCCGGAGCAGCACCTGCCCGGGACCCGGCCGCGGCGCCGCGACCTCCCGCAGGACCAGCCGCTCGCTCCCCCCGTAGCCGTCGATCACCGCCGCTCGCATGCCCCCTACTTGCGCAGGCGCACCCGGATCCCCGCCGGCGCCTTCTCGATGCTCTTCAGGTCGTACTCCCAGTAGAGGGTATGCCCCTCGCGGCGGGTGGCGTTCGACTCCACGACCTCCATGGGGGTGTCGAGCTTGAAGGCCATCCGGAAGCCCTGGAAGGCCTCCTCCATCTGCTGGCGCATCTCCGGCGTCAGCTCGGGGGCGCCGCCCCCCTTCTGTGCATCCTCCTGCGCCTTGCGCGGATCGACCAGGGCACTGGTCAAGAGGACGGTCTTCCCCTCGTCGACGACCTTGAGGTTGGTGAAGGGCTCGTCGTAGGGGTTCTTGGGACCCGGCGCCTGCTGCTTCTCGGGCGAGCTCATCTGGAGCTTGGCGAGCTTCGCCGCGTCGTCGAAGCGGACCTTGAAGTGGACGCGCATCTTCAATCCCTGGTCCTCGGCCCCGGCGTCGATCAGCTGGACGCCGGGCGGCAGGGTCTTCTCGAACTTGGCCTTCTCCGCCGCGAAGTCGTCGGCCGGGGACTTCTGTCCCTTCTTCGAGGCGAGGAAATCCTGCTTGGCCTTGGCGATCTCGGCCGGGGTCGGGTCGCCCTTCACCCCCGCCATCTCGCGCTGCATGCGGAGCATCATGAGGGCCATGGGCTCGAAATTGACGGTCATCGTGAAGCCGGCGGTCCCCGAGAGGTCCTTTTGCAGGGAGAGCGTCTGTTCGACGTCGAAGCAGCCGACGAGGAGGGCGGCGACCAGGGCGAGGCCCGGGAGGGCGCACAGGCGGATCGTCTTCATGGCGGGCTCCTTTGCCGGCGGTGCCGGCGGACGGGGTCCAGCGAAACGGCTTGGCTGGGCGCAGTCTATCCCGGTTTGCCCGTCCGCCGGAGCCGGCAGGAGTCTTGCTAGAATGCCGCGCGGGAGGACACGCTCATGGCCGGTCAGGGTTCCGCCGGAAACGTCATCGCCGCGCTCGCCAGCTTCTTCATCCCGGGTCTGGGCCAGCTCCTGCAGGGGCGGATCGGCACGGCGCTCGTCCATTTCGTGCTCGGGATCGTCCTCTGGTTCTTCCTGCTCGGCTGGGTGGCTCACCTCTGGTCGACGATCGAGGCCGCCCGCTACAAGGGATAGATCAGGGCTTCTTCGGCTCCTCGCCCAGGATCGCCTTCACCCGTCCCACCTGGCCATCGGCGAGGCGGACCTTGATGCCGTGCGGGTGGCTGGGCGAGGGGGTGAGGATGTCCCGCACGATCCCCCGGGTACGCTTGCCGGTCCGCTGATCCTGTTTGAGGACGATCTCGACGGCGAGGCCGGGGCGGAGGTCCTTGCGCTGGCGGCCGTCCATGACGGCATCCTATACCGGCAGGATCTCTTCCAAGGAAGGCCGGGCGCGGCGAGAGGAGGCTCCGAAACGACTGCCGGAAGTCCCGGAACGCTTTCCGGAGCATCCGGAACGACTTCCGGAGGTCCCGGAACGTCTTCCGGAGCTTCCGGAACGACTTCCGGAGGTTCCGGAACGCTTTTCGGAGCGTCCGGAACGATTTCCGGAGGTCCCGGAACGCTTTCCGGAGCATCCGGAACGATTTCCGGAGGTCCCGGAACGCTTTTCGGAGCGTCCGGAACGATTTCCGGAGGTCCCGGAACGCTTTCCGGAGCATCCGAACGACTTCCGGAGGTCCCGGAACGCTTTCCGGAGGCTCCGGTCACTCCCGCGCTGGCAGCACCGCCCGGAGCATACCGTTCAACAGGATGCCGAGCGTAATCGCGATCACGACCCCGTTCCCCAGGAACAGCTTCGCCGAGGGCGGTAACACCGCGAACCATTCCTTCCTGGCGGTAGCGGCGAGGGGCAGGGTGAGGGCGGCCATCAGGGAGATGGCGGTGGTGAGGAGATAGGCCTCGTCCTTCCTGCCGCAGCCGAGGAGGCGCAGACCGACGGTCGCGATCATGCCGCAGATGACCAGGAAGACGGCGCCGACGATGGGCCGGGGGATGAGCACGAGGAGCGCCCCGAGCTTCGGCGACAGCCCGTAGAGAAGGAGGAGGAGCGCCGCCACCTGCACGACCCGGCGGCTGGCCACCCGGGTGGTGGCGATCACCCCGGTGTTCTGGGCGTAGGTGGTGAGCGGCAGGCCGCCGAAGAGGGGGCCGATGGCGGAGGCGATCCCCTCGACCGTGATGCCGCGGCGGATGTGGCGGACCGTGTAGGGAATGCCGGAGACGGCACAGGTCCCCGCGTAGTCGCCGATCGACTCGGCGATCGAGCCGATGACGCCGACGATGACGCCGACCACCGCGCCGCCCGCCAGCTGCCAGCCGAGACCGGGGCCGCCGAAGGCGAAGAGACGCGGCAGCCCGAACCAGGGCGCCCGGGCGAGAGCCGAGAAGTCCGCCACCCCGAGAACGCCGGCGGCCCCGACACCCCAGAGGAGCAGGCTGAAGAAGATGGAGCCGCGGGCCAGAACCCCCAACCCGAACCGGTGGCCGACGACGGTGAGGACGACGATCGAGAGGACGCTCGCCCCGGCGAGGCCCAAGAGCACCGGGCGAGGATCGGCGAAGACCCAGCCGCCCGCCACCCGCGCCAGCGAGATCCCCAGGGTGAGCACGACGATGCCGCAAACGTAGGGGGGCAGGAACCGGCGCAGGGGGGTGAGGAGGCCGCTCGCCCCCACCACGGCCTCGAAGATCCCGGCCACGAAGCCGGCCATCCACATCGCCGGAGCGCCGTAGATGGCGCCAGCCGAGGCCATGGCCCCGGTGTCGGTGGCCGAGGGGCCGAGCACCGAGGGCAGGCGGTTGCCCCAGGTGACGTTGACGAAGGTGGCGATCCCCATGAGGGTCAGGCAGGCGGAGATCATCGCCGCGGCCTCCCGGGCGCCATACCCCACCGCCCCCGCGACCATCAGGGGGAGGACGTAGGGGGAGACGTCCACCAGGGTGTGCTGCCAGGCATAGAGCAGCGTCTCGAGCGGCGGCGGCACGTCGTCGACGCCGTAGTAGGGCGGCAGGAGCTCCAGCTCCTCGGCCCACACCCGCTCGTCGCGGCGCTCGTCTTCGGAGGGGGGGACCGGCGCCGCCCGTGTCTCCAGGCTCTCGACGCCCATGGCAGGAACCTCCCGGGGATCGGTGATCGGGGGATCATATCCCGACCCCGGGAGCGGTGGGCGGAACGGCCGCACCCGATCAGCCGTTGCCTGATTTCCGCAGAGGACGGAAGAAGGCGCGGAGGTCCTCGGCGAGCAGCTCCGGCTCTTCCATCGCGGCAAAATGTCCACCCCGTGGCATCTCTGTCCAGCGCTGAATGTTGAAGAACCGTTCCGCCCATTCGCGGGGTGGCGGCAGCAGATCGCGCGGAAAGCTCGCAAACCCGGTCGGGACGTTCGACGAGCCGGTCCACTTCTTGATCATCTCGGCGATCCAGGTCAGCGCGCCCGCATTGGCCACGTCGTAGTAGAGCCAGAACGAAGAATGGATCGTTCCGGTTGCCCAGTAGACCATGATGTTCGCCAGCAGCTCGTCCTTGGTGAAGCGCGTCTCCACGTCACCCTGGCAATCGCTCCAGGCGCGGAACTTCTCGACGATCCACGCCGCCAAGCCCACGGGCGAGTCGGTCAAGCCATACGCCAGAGTCTGGGGCGCCGTGCTTTGAATCATCGCGTACGCCCCTTCCTTCTGCTGCCACTTCTCGCTCTCGGCGATGAATTTCTTTTCGCTGACGGACAGATCCTTGGGCTGTTCAAAAAGATGAGCAAAGGGAACGTCGGTAAGATGAATTCCGACGAGGGCATCGGCATGGCTGCGCGCCAGGTGTTCGGTGACCGTGCTGCCCCAGTCTCCACCGTGCGCCCCGAAGCGTTCGTAACCCAAACGTTGCGTCATGAGGGTTGCCCATAGATCGGCAATCCTGAAGAGGGCTCCCGGTTTCTCCGGCTGGTCGGAAAATCCGTACCCGGGCAGGCTGGGAACGACGACGTCGAAAGCATCTGCCGGGTCACCGCCGTAGGCTGCCGGGTCGGTCAACATCGGAAGGATCTTGGCGAAACGCAGGAAGGAATCGGGAAAACCGTGGGTGAGGAGGATCGGCAGGGGATGTTCGCCTTTTCCTCGCTCGTGGATGAAATGAAGGCCGGTACCTTCGACCTCGGTGCGGAAATGCGCCAAGCGGTTGATACGTTCTTCCTGCGCCCGCCAATCGAATCCTTCTCGCCAATACTGCACAAGGGTCTTCAGATAGCCCAGATTCGTCCCGTAGTCCCAGTCCGCGCCCGGCATTTCATCCGCCCAGCGCGTGTTGGCAAGACGCTGCCGCAGGTCGTCCAGCGTTTCCTGCGCGACGTCGACTGTAAAGGGCCTGGCAGTCATTGGGGGCTGATCTCTTTTCGCGCCGACAGCTGCTTCATGAGCCCGAGCGCCCGCTGCACCAGCCGCACCTCGTTCTCCTCGAAGTACGACGACTCGCAGCGGGTACAGACCCAGGCGGGGAGGCCGTCCCAGGCGACCCGGTAGCCGTTCCGCTCGATGTGGACCGGGGCGGTCCCCTTCTCCATCCGCCCCTCACAGCGGATGCAGCGCACCTGGGGCTGCGCCGTCGGCGCCGGGCGCACCCGGCGCAGGGGGAACCAGGGCAGGGTCTCGTTGAGGTCGAGCTGGGAATCCCGCGGCGCCGCAGGCAGCATGGACTCGACGGGATCGTAGTGCAGGCGGACGCGAATGCTCATGGCAAGTCCCTCTCCTCCCATCTTCGTAGGAGCGAATGCAATTCACTTGCCTGATAGCCTGCGGCTGACGGAAAATCGCCCATGCGCCCGAAGCTGCAGCTCGCTCCCCTCCTCCTGCTCCTCGTCGTCACCCCCATGGCGGTTCCTGGGGCGCCCGGCCAGTCCGCGCCGCCGGCCGGTGCCACCTCCTTCCCCAAGGGCCAGCTGATCCCGAAGGTCGACTGCCCGGCCGCCCCGGGCGAGAGCTACGCCCTCTACATCCCCACCCGCTATGACCCGGCGCGCCGCTCCCCCATCGTCTACGCCCTGGACGCCCGCCGCCGGGGCGAGATCCCGGCCCGGCTCTTTCTCGCCGGCGCCGAGAAGTACGGCTACCTGGTCGCCAGCTCCTACAACTCGGCGAGCGACGGACCGCTCAAGCCCACCCTCGACGCCATGCAGGCGATGTGGAACGACACCCACCGCCGCTTCGCGATCGACGACAAGCGGGTCTACGTCGCGGGCTTCTCCGGCACCGCCCGTGCCGCCTGCTACATGGGCCTTGCGCTCCCCGGCAGCCTGGCTGGCATCGTCGCCGCCGGGGCCGGCTTCCCCCCCGACCAACCGCCCACCCCGGCCACCCCCTTCCTCTATTTCGCCACGGTGGGCAACGTCGACTTCAACTACGACGAGGTCGAGGAGTTGGCGGATCGCCTGGCCGAGCTCCACCTCCCCCACCGCCTCGCGGGCTTCGCCGGCCCGCACCAGTGGATAACGGAGGCCCTGGCGACCGATGCCCTGGCCTGGCTCGACCTGCGGGCCATGCGGGCGGGGACCCGGGCCCAGGACCCGGCGGAGGTCGAGGCCCTCTGGCAGCAGGACCTCGCCCGGGCGAAGGGCGAAGAAGCCGGCGACCCGATCGTCGCCTGCCGCCTCTATTCCGCCATGGCCGACGACTATGCCGGCCTGCGCGACGCCGCCGATCTCGCCCAAGCCGGGAAGAAGGCCGCAGAGCTCGGCGCCTCGAAAGCGCTCCAGGCCGCCCAGAAGGAGCGGGAGGCGCGGCGCCGGCGCGATCGGCACCAGCTGGCGGAAGCGGAGAAGAAGCTCGCCGCGATCGGGGAAAACCAGGACGTCCTGCCGCTCGGGAGGGTGGCCGGCGACCTGCGCCTCGCCGAGCTCCAGGCGAGGGCCGCCCCGGAAAAGGGGGAGAGCGCGGACGCCCTCTCGGCCCGCCGTATCCTCGCCGGCCTCTACGCGCAGACCGCGATCTACCTGCCGCAGCAGGCCCTGGACCGCAAGGAGTACCGGCTGGCCGCCCTCTACGTCGGCATCGCCGCCGAGATCCGCCCGACCTCGCCCGCCCCCCTCTACTCGCTCGCCTGCGTCCACGCTCGCGCCGGAGAGAAGAAGAAGGCGATGGACGAGCTCCGCCGCTCGGCCGACCTGGGCTGGGGCGACCCCGGCCAGCTCGAGAGCGACCCCGACCTGGTGTCCCTCCACGGCGAGCCGGGCTGGGGGGAGATCCTCGAGCAGGTGAAGAAGCGGGCGGCGGAGGGGGGACGGAAGGACGGTTGAGGCCCCGTGACACTGCGCCACGGGGCCGGATGGAACCGGGGCTGCGAGATCAGGGCTGCCAGCCGCCGCCGGAGGTGATGCAGTCGGGGCCACCGAAGCCATAGCAGACATGATGCGTGGCGGTCTGCGTCGGGCCGTCGGAGCACCAGACCTTGAGGATCACGGTGTAGCCCCCGGTTCCCGGGTAGGTGTGGGAGATGGTGGTGGACGAGGTGAAGGTCTGGCTGCCCGCAGGGTCGCCAAAATCCCAGCTGTAGAGGATCGTCGCGCCACCGCTGCAGGACGAGCCGGGCGAGGGACGGGCCGCATCGAAGTTGCAGGTGAACGTGCTATTGCAGTTCCCCTGGAACGAAGCGGTGGCCGTGGCTTGGGCCGGCACAGAGTAGGCGGCAAGCGCGAGGACGAAGATTGCACACGAGACGACTCTTTTCATCGATTCCTCCTGATGGACTGGGTGGAAGTCGCAGGCCTTGCGACTTCGCGTTCTGTTTCCGATGCTTCCTCAAGCATTATATTCACACTGAGGCCGCCTCCGCCAGTCTCTCCGGGAGCCGGCCACTGGAGATCCGGTTCGCTTTGCGATAGACATCCCTCCCATGCCGCTCCCCATCCTCCCCGATCCGGTCTTCGCCCGCGCCCTCGCCTTCTTGACCGACCTGACGGCGATCTCCTCGCCGAGCGGCGATCCCGCCGGGCTGGAGCGGGCCGCCGGCCTCCTCGCCGAGGCGCTCCGCGCCCGCGGCTTCGCTCCCGAGGTGCGGGAGGAGTCGGGGCTCCCTCTCCTCGTCGCCGGCCAGCCTGCCGCCGCGGACGGCTACCTCCTCCTCCTCGGGCATCTCGACACGGTCCTCCCCGCCACCCCGCCGCAACTCGCCGGCGACCGCCTGCTCGCCACCGGCGGCATCGACATGAAGGGGGGGTTCGCCGCCCTGGTGGGCGCCCTGGACCTCCTTGCCCACCACGGCGTGGAACCCGCCGCCGACCTCCTCGTCGTCGCCGTCCCCGACGAGGAGGTCGGCGGCGAGCTGTCGCGCCGCGCCACCGCCCGCTGGGGCCCCGCGGCGCGGGCCGTCTGGGTGCTGGAGCCGGGCGAACCGGTACCAGCAAAAAACGGCGGCACCGCGGGCGAGACCCTGGTCGCCGGGCGGCGGGGGATGTTCGACTGGCGGGCCACGGTGCGTGGCCGCGCCGCCCACTCCGGATCCTACTACTGGGAGGGGCGCTCGGCCCTGGACGCCGCCGCCCGCCTGGCCGTCGCCGCCCAGGGTCTGTCGCGGCAGGGCGGCGGACCGACGATCAACTGCGGCCGTCTGGTGGCCGGCGACGCGAGCTTCGTCGAGGAGCTCGCCACCGCCCATGGCCAACTCGGGACGGACCGCCAGTTGAACGTGGTCCCCGACCGCGCCCTGCTCGAAGGGGAGGCGCGCTTCCTCACCACGCACCAGGGGGTGAAGCTGGCCGGCCGGCTCGCTGCCCTCGCCGGGGAGATCGCCTGCCTGACGGAAACCGCGATCGACTTCCGGTCCGGCCCCGCGATCCCGCCAGTCGATCCGAACGGCCCGCAGCGCACCTGGTGCGAACGGGCGGTTGCCCTCGCCGCCCGCCGCGGCTGGCGGCTCGACCTCGAAGAGGAACGGGGCGGCATCTCCTTCCCCAACTTCCTCCCCGACCCCGGCCGCGTCCCGGTTTTAGACGGCCTGGGCCCCACCGGCGGCGGCATGCACACCCGGGAGGAGTTCGTGGATCTGACGTCGCTCCGCCGGCGGATCGTGCTGCTGGCGGACATGCTGGCCGCGGATGCTAAGGCGCAGCTCCCTGATTAGCGAAGCGAAGCTGTTATTCACTAGCCTCCTGCCCCAGCAACAATTCCTGCGAAGCTCTGGTGCTTCTGTCCATTATCTACCAGCTTCCGATGAAATTAAACATCTATTGGTCCCCTCGCATTTCGTCCTCGAGGAAGGTTAACTCTTCCCATCTACCATCAGCGAAAACATCAGAAAAATCTGGATCTGTTTTAGCAAAATTTCTTAACGCGGGATTGCTCTCAATCGCTGCCGCGAGGAATCTGAATCCATCATCTACTTCATCAAGTAGCATGCACGCACAAGCCCGATCATAAAGCGCCAACGAATAGCCATGAATATCGCTCAAGATGCGCGCCAGGATCTGCTCCGCCTCCCTCAATTTTCCTTGGCGCACAAATCCTCTGGCAAGAGATTGCCGGAGCAGGATGTTCGACCCATCGACACTTAGACCACGCTCCGCTACTTCAATCTGTCGCATAAACCATTCCTCTCGTTTAGCAGGATGATCCGTCGACAGCCCGCGCAAATAGTAAACGTCAGACAGGAGGAAGAACGCATCAACATCTCTCGGATGTCTATCGATTGCGTTCTCCAAAATGCCAGTCGCCTTTGCCAAATCAGCAACTTTAATAGAAGAGATAGCGGTTTGGTTCCTAGAGCGATCCCTCATGAGAGCTATTTCTTCTTCGGAATAACGGCGCTTAATTTTTTCATCCACAAAATGATCATCTGGTATTTGAAATACCTTCCTCAGTTTCTTCTCCAAATCGATCCGGAATTTCGCCTCCCACGCAAATACTCCAGGAACTACCGAGACGATTTCATGGGTCTTGAGCATAGCTGGTATAGAATCCGGATTCCCGGCCAAAATAACCCTCTTGCCAGCACCAGCAGCGACCCCGATTTCGTAAATTACATTGTCGTGCCTAGCCGTGGTGAAAAATGCAAGGATAGCCGCGGCTTTCGTGCTGATGTAAGCAGTCACATCCCGCGGGAATTCATCCATGTCAAGCGCCTTTGCGTCGACCGTCCTAAGACGAGGAAGCCTCCTAGACACACTCCGTGAAACACTAACAAGTGTGTCAGCATTATCATCGTTGAAGGCGTAGGAGAGAAACATGAATCTATCCGAACCTTGACTCTCATCCATACGTGGTTACCTCGAGAACGATAGAGAGGATCAGGCCATCACCTGGCCGAATCGGGTCCGCTGGCGGGCGTCAAGTCGATCCTCGATGTCCCCCACGAGCGTCCCGCGGCCCGCACCTGCGGCAGCATTGGCGAGGCCGAAGACCCAGACCCGGTCACTGGCGTTTCCACCCTGGTTGTCCCAGAAAGACTGGCCTGCCGTAGCCTCGTTGTACATGTCGAACAGAAGATTGCTCTGGCGGAAGGTGAGCGGATCGGCGACGTCCGCTTCCAGGGTGATGTTGTCGGTGCCGTCGTGCAGGATGACCGCCGCGGCGTGAAAGTCTCCCGAGGTCCTGGAATGGACCACCATGTAGAACGCGCCGACCGCCGGCTGGGCAACCCAAAGCGCCGCTCGTCGACCCTCCAGCCCGGTAGTTCGGCTCCGGCAGGCCGTCGAGGTTGGCCAGATTGGCGCCGGCGTGACTACGCACTCCGCCGGCGATGATCTGCGCCGTCTTGATGCAGTCGCTGGGCAGCGCCACCCCGGTGGCGTTGGCCTGCGTTGCCTTGTACGGTTGATACTGGATCCCATTGATCTGGACCTGAGCACCGTTAGCCTGCCAGGTCCAGTTGTAGATTCCCGGCCCCGCCGCCCCTGAGCCCACACGGATGAAGAGGTGCCAACGGTTGGTGCTGCTCACCGCATAGTTGGTGCTGGCAGAGACCCGATAGTAGCCGTGCTGGGTGTACGGTTGGAGGACGAAGCCACCAGCGAGGGGACGCCGGGCGTTCGCCGGCGGGGGTAAGGGAAGCCGGCCGGCCGGGGATGGCGCCGGCCGCGCCTGCAGCGCACCCAGCGGTGCGCGCGACGCGGTCCCGGGAGGGGGGGGACACGATCGGGTGCGGCACAGAAACGGTGGGTCCCGGCAGCCGAGGCTGGGCTGCGGCAGGCGTTGGCACGGGAGCGGCCCCGGAACCCTCCGGGCATTCTGGTCTGGGCGACGGCGGCCTGCACGTGGGCGGCGGCCGGACGCTGGCCTGCAGCCGGAGGGTCCGGCCGTCTCATCTGCGCCGTGGCGGCGATCGCCGCCCGCACGTGGGGGGCCTGGGCCGGCGCAGCGGGCCGACCGGGCAAGGGTCGATGGGCCGGGTGAGGAGTCATCGGGTTTCGCCTGGCGGACGCTTGACTGGGGAGCACTATAGGTATGCGCCCTTACGCTGTCAAAGGAGCGAGGTCTGGCCTCTCCCTTGCATCCCGGGGCCTCTGGAGGCTCGCTGTCCTGACCGTTCGAGCCGAACGGAGCCTCGAAGCGCAGCGCTATCATCCATCCCTGGAGGAACTTGCCATGATTTCGACTCGACCCAGCTCCCGTGTCGTCGGCCTCGCCGCAGCCCTCCTGCTGCTCGCCGTAGCACCGCTCCTCGCGGCGACCGCCAACGTCATCTCCTGCCCGTTCTCCGGAGCGGGGGACTCGATCGACCGCGGCTTCTACCTGAGCTATTCGGCCAACAACCTGGCCGGCGTCACGCTCGCCTACACCACCGACGTCGCCGGCCCCTACTCGATCACCCTCGTGGCGCGCGCCGGCTCCTACAACGGATCGCTCGTCGGCGTTCCCCAGACCGTGAACGTCAACCTCTCCCCAGGCCTGATGACGCCGGTCACCTTCAACTTCGGCGGCGCTCCGGTGACTCCGGGAAGCACGCTCGCCTTCACCCAGTCGGCCACCGGCGGCAACGTGTTCTTCGACGTGGGTCCCTGCAACCCCGGCTCCTGCTCGGCCTGCCCGGGGGTGGTCGAGACCGTGGATACGGCCCCGCCGCTCTCGACCGTCCGGCGGGGGAGCGTGGGGGTGACCGCGACCCAGGAGGTGGTGTCGGGCACCGGCTGCACTCCCAGCGACACCGTCCTCTGCATCGACAACAACCCCGGCGACAAGCGCTTCCAGATCTCCGTCACCTACGCGACGACCCAGAGCGGTGGCCTCTCTGGCAACGGCCACGCGATCGCGCTTGCTCCGCTGGGAGTCAGCCAGGGCGGCATCTTCTGGTTCTTCGACCGGAACAACCCGGAAATGCTGGTCAAGGTGTTGAACGCCTGCACCGTGAACAGCAAATTCTGGGTCTTCTTCTCCGCCGGCACCAACGTCGGCTTCCGGGTCACCGTGCTCGACACCCAGACCGGTCACGAGCGGATCTACGTCAATCCGGACCTGAGCGCCGCGCCGCCGCTCCAGGACACCAGCGCCCTGAGCTGCCCGTAAGCCTCTCCTCCCCGAGGGGGCGCCAGGGACCGACCTGGCGCCGCCCGCCCTACCCGCCCGCCTTGCCGGCCCCCGGCTGGAGGTACTTGAGGGGCGAATCCGCGAGGAGGGCCTTCAACTGGTCGATCTGCTCCTGGGTCGAGGCCTGCATCCAGGGTTCGGGCGCCGTGGCATAGGCCTGGGCGAGCCACTGTTCGCCCTCGGTCCCGTCTCCCAGGCCCCAGCAGGCCTCGCCCATGGTCGCGAGGACCCAGTAGCGGCCCGCCTCGTACTCCTTCTTCGCCGGGGCGCTCGCCTGGCCGTCCGGCGCCGGGTGGGCGGCGAGCCACTCCTTGCAGATCGAGAGCACCTCCTGGCGCACCCGCCGCGCCGCGACGAAATCGGCGATCGCCTCGGCCGGGTCGGCAGCTTCGGCGGCCCGCAGGTTGAGCAGATAGGCGAAGTTGATCCCGTTGTAGTAGTCGTTCCGCAGATAGAAGCCGCGCTCGTAGCCGCGCACCGCCTCGTTGAGCTGGGCGACGTCCCGCTTCAGCTGCCAGAGCCGCTTGTGCACGGCCCCCCAGAGGCCCAGGGTCTCGGTGTCGTTCGAGGTCTCGGGATGGAGCGCGGCGAGCAGGTCGTGGGCCTCCAAGAGCGCCGCCTCCTCGGTCGGGTACTTGCTCTTGTAGGTGAGGAGCGCCAGGCGCTGGACGATGTAGGGGTCCTCCGGCCGGTCGGCCGACTCCGCCTTCATCATCCCGCGGACCAAGGAGAGGTAGTTCTTCGCCGCCACGAAGTCGCCCTTCTTTTGGGCCTCGTCCACCTGCTGCATCATCATGCTGTGGGTGGCGGCCGCCGCCCGCCGCTCGCCGCTGTCGGACGCCCCCCGGGGCGTCGCCGCCGCCTGGGCGGCGGCCTGCACGGCGGCGGCCAGGGCGGGTGGCGTGAGGCCATTCAAAAAAGTGTAGACCGGGCTGTCCTTGTCCCGCGGCTGCTTCTTGCGGATCTCGACGATGGCCTGGGTGAGCAGGGCGCGGAATCGCATCACCTCGTCGAACCCGATGTCCTCGCCCAGGTGGTGATACTGCCGGACGGCGACGTGGTTGACGTCGAAGGGGAAGGTCTTGATCCCGTCCTCGGCGATGACCACCGTGGTGTACGGGCGCAGGGCATGGCGCACGCCGAGCTCGTAGAAGGCGTTCTTGTTCGAGGTCGAGAGATCGGCGACCACCACGTCGGCGGTGAGGAGCTGCTCGTACATGGGAACGTCGATCAGCCCCGAGTGCACGATCTCGTCGGCCCGGATGCACTGGAGCCCGGCGGCCAGGGCGGCCGGCTTGATCATGTTCCGGTAGGACTTGTCGAGGTCCAGGGTGCGACCGGTCTCGAAGTCGGTCTTCTTGCCGAATCCCATGACGACGAAGCAGGTGCCCGTGGGATCGGCGGACGTTTCTGAAGACATCGGCGCGCTCCTTTGGAAGATCAAGGAGAATGCTATCAGGTTCTCGCCTCCCCTCCGGTCCTCCTCGCGATGGGCGGTCGCGGACCCGGAGAGTTGCAGGGTTCCAGGGCTTTCTCGCCGGAAGGCGCGCCACGCTGGACGAGAGCGAGGCGGTATACCTGGGGACTCGGCTCCCCACCCCCGGGAAGACGCACCCGGGCGAGCGCTCCCTATCTCCCTCGCTCGGCGACACGAAGCCGCCGCACTCGTGCTGCAAGTGACATAACCGAATTCTCTTGTGTATTATAGTAGAGCAGATATCGAAACGAGCGGGGCGGATGGCGTTCCAAGGTTTCGGCACAGCTATTGCGTAGATTTCGCCATGAGCCCCTCAGCTCCTGGGATTGGACGTGCGCACGGATGGCCCTGTGCTTCGGCGTTGCGTCGAAGCGGGCCGGCGGGCCTGCCGGGCTTTGGGGACTTCCTCGAAGGAGGTTGGAATGGCGAGCAACAGGAAGTCGGAGGTGGGCGGCGAGGGCGGCGCGGCGCGGCGGGGCGGCATCTTCCGCAGCCTGGGAGGTTTTCTGGAGCTCCTCTCCGACCTCTCCGAAAAGGAGGGCGGCGAGATCCACCGCACCGGAGAGGTCGGCAACGACAAGGGGGTCAAGGCGGTCTATGGCTTCTCGGTCCGCATGGGGAGCGGGGGCAAGCCGCAGGTCGAACAGTTCGGCAACGTCAAGGACGTCGGCAACGGCGCGGTGGTCGAGGAGACGCGCGAGCCGATGGTCAAGAAGGCGTAGGCCGGCTCGAGAAAGGGAGGGGACGATGGCTACGGCGGAAACGGCGGTTGCAGGCAATCGGGTTTTGTATCTCTATGGGGTCATCCCCAAGGGTCAGAGTTACCCCAGCGAGGAAGGCGTCCCGCTGCAGGCGGTCATCCATTCGGACCTGGTGGCGCTGGTCGAGCCGGTCTGCGCCCAGGAGTTCTCGTCCGAGACCCTAGATGAGCGGCTGGAGGACATCGAATGGGTCTCCCGGCTGGCGCGCCGGCACGAGGCCGTCCTCGAGGGCGCCATGCGCTATGGGGTCGTCGCCCCGGCGCGCCTGTGCACCCTGTTCAGCAGCGCTCTCGCCCTGCGGCTGTCGCTCGCCGCCAACGAGGAACGGTTTCTCGCGGCGCTCGAACGGATGCGGGGCCGGGAGGAATGGGGGGTGAAGGCGTACTGCACCGAGAGCCGGATCCGCGCCCAGGTCGGCCAGGATGACGCCAAGGTCCAGTCCCTGGACTCGGCGCTCGCGACCGCGGCTCCGGGCTACGCCTATGTCCTGCAAAAACAGCGGGAGACGCGGCTGGCGGAGCTCGCCGCGGCGCGCATCTACGACGTCACCGACGAGGCCGGCGAAGCGCTGGAGCGGGAGGCCGTCGACCTCCGGCTCCTGCGCCTGCTCCACCCCGACGAGGCCGCCGGGAAGGGTGGCGAAATCATGGTCCTGAACCTGGCCGCGCTCGTCGAGACGGCGGCGCGCGAGAGCTTCTCGTCGGTCGTGACGCAGCTCGCGGAACGCTTCCAGGAAGACGGCTTCCGGTTCGAGGTGAGCGGTCCCTGGCCACCCTACAACTTCTGCGCCCAGGACGAGGACGGCCCGGCGACCGGCGCCTTCGAGGCGGCCGGGGAGGAGATCTAGCATGCATCTCTACGCCGTCGTGCCGGCCGCGGAGGCGGGGAAGCTCCCAGAGAGGCGGAGTATTTCCACTCTCGCCTGCGGACCCGTCGCGGCGCTCTTCGACCCGCTGCGCCCCAGCCGCCCAGGTGCCCCCGGAAATCATGCCGTGCGCGTTGCCCTCCGGCACGACCGGATCGTCGGTCTGGCCCTCGCCGCCTGCTCCTCGGTGGTGCCGTTCCGGCTGGGACTCCCGCTCGGCTCCGCGGCCGAGCTCCTCGCCCTCCTCGACCTCAACTCCCGGCAGCTCACGGACCAGCTGGCGAGATTCCGCGGCCGGGTGGAAATGGGGCTCAAGGCCAGGCTCTTCCCGTCGGTGGCCGATCCTGCCGCCCTCCTCCCCCCCTGCGCCACCAGGGGCACCTGGGCCCCGTCATCCTGCTCACCGCGCATGGGACGATCGAGACCGCGCGCGAGGCGATGGCGCTCGACGCCTATGACTACATCACCAAGCCGTTCCGTCTCGAATTCCTGAAGACCGTTCTGCGGGAAGGCCTCGCGAACCGCGCCGAGGAACGGAGGGACGATGTGTGCGCGCATTGATCTACGTGCCCATCGTCCATTCCGAGGTGGACATGGGCAGCATGGCCGAGGAGCTCAAGCGGCGCTTCGCGGAGGCGTTCGGGTCGGCCGAGTGGGCTCGCCGGTACTCCTCGGTCGAGGCGATGTGGGGACGGGCTGCACACCAGGCTCTTCGCCCTGCCGCTCGTCTGGGAGCGCACGCGCCTCTACCAGGACGGCCTTCCTGTCTGTGACCGGGAGCGGGCGATCGTGGACGAGCTCGCCGGCAAGGGAGGTCGCAACCACCAGTTGCTGGTCGAGCTGATGGAACGCGGCGCCATCCTCATGGGCACGGAAGATCCGGCGTTGATGGTGGCCGAATACCGGCGCATCCAGAAGCTGCTCCATGCCGCGGAGCGGCACGCGCCCGATTCGATCGTCGAAACGCTCCGGCAGGAGGGTGACGCCATCCTCCGCGGGCGGGACGCCTTCATCGCCCACCGCATCGACACGACGCTCCAGGAGGGGGAGATGGGCATCCTCTTCCTCGGCCTTCTGCACCGCGTCGACGAGCTCCTGGCGGGGCGATTCGAGGTTCGAAATCTGATCCACAACCTACCGTTCGGGGCCGACCCGTGGCGAAAGCTGAAGGAGCGCTGTCATGGCTGAGGAAAGAAAAAGTGAGGCCGTGGCAGGAGATCTGTCCCTGCGGGTCGCGGAGGCTTTGGGCAAGGACGTGGGCCGGGGTATCGCCCGGCTCGACCCCAAGGACCTGGGACGGCTGGGAGCGACGGTGGGCGACATCCTCGCCATCACCGGCGAGCGGCCGACCGTCGCCAAGGCCATGCCCGCCTTCAGCGACAGCCGCGGCAAGGGGGCGATCCAGATCGACGGGGTGACCCGCGTCAACGCCAAGGTCGGGCTCGACCAGCGGGTGAAGGTGGAGAAGGTCACCGCCGTCCCGGCAAGCAGGATCGTGATCCGTCCGCTGGGCGAGATACCGGCCGCCAAGAAGGGCGACGACAACCGCTACCTCGGGCGCCTCCTGGAGGGGCTGCCGCTGGTCGTCGGCGACCGCGTCCGGGTGACGCTCTTCGCCTCGCGCTCGCAGGATTTCGAGATCGTCCAGACTTCGCCCCGGGAGGGCTGCGTGGTCATCCACCCGCAGACCGAGATCACCCTCGAGGCCGAGCCCAAGAAGGGGGTCAAGCCGACCGGCATCTCGTACGAGGCGATCGGCGGCCTGAGAAAGGAGATCCGCCGCGTCCGCGAGATGATCGAGCTGCCCCTGCGCTACCCGCAGCTCTTCGAGCAGCTGGGGATCGACGCGCCGAAAGGCGTCCTCCTCCATGGCCCGCCAGGCACCAGCAAAACCCTCCTCGCCCGGGCCGTGGCGCACGAGACCGAGGCGATGTTCATCTCGGTCTCCGGCCCCGAGGTGATCCACAAGTTCTACGGCGAGAGCGAGGCGAAGCTGCGCGGCCCTCCTCTCGAAATACGTCGGCGAGAGCGAAAAGGGGATTCGCGAGGTGTTCAAAAAGGCGCGCCAGGCCGCGCCCTGCATCCTCTTCTTCGACGAGATCGACGGCCTCGCGCCGGTGCGCGGCGGCGACGCTTCCGATTCGGGGGTGTCGCGGCGGGTGATCAGCCAGCTCCTGACCGAGATGGACGGCGTCGAGGAGCTCAAGGGAGTTCTGATCATCGCCGCCACCAACCGTAAGGACATGCTCGACCCCGCGCTCCTGCGGCCCGGCCGCTTCGACGTCCTGCTCGAGCTGCCGCTGCCCGACGCCGCCGATCGCGCGGCGATCTTCCGCATCCATCTGGCCGGCAAGCCGGTGGCCGAAGACGTCGACGTCGACGAGCTCGCCGCCCATACGGAGGGATTTTCGGGCGCCGACGTCGAGCGGGTCTGCCAGCGGGCCACCCTGCTCGGCGTCCGTGATTTCATCGCCAGAAACGAGGCGAACGGACTCGATCCCGCCCAGTTCAGAGTGACGCGCGACAAACTGCTCTCGGCCTTGAGGGAGAAATGATCTGGCTCAACTACCACGACGAGGCGGAGCGCGCCCAGGCGCTGGTCTCGATGGCGCGCGGTTGTCAGCGGCTCGATTCGCGGCTCGCCTTCCTTTCCTCGGAGGCGATCTGTGAATCGACGCGCGAGGCGGTCTGGCAGATCGAGGCGGCGCCTTTGCCGCAGCTCAGTTTCCGCTCGATCGAATTCCCGACCGACGAGGCGGCTGACGACGCGGCCTGGGCCGATACGATCGAGATCATCAAGACCGCGCTGATCGAGACCTCCGGCGTGGGCAGCCCGATCCTCGCCTGGGTCGAATCGCCGCTGCCCCGCAAAGGGGCGGCGCGGGTACGGGCGCTGCGCGATTATCACGAGGCGCTGACCGCCCTCGCCCCGCGGGCGGTGACGATCGTCAACGCCTTTCGGCTGACCGACGTCTCGGCCCGGGCTCTCCTCGCCATCCTCGACAGCCCGAACGCCCTGGTGAGCGCCAAGATGACCCTGCCGCGCTGCCCCTCGTGGCTTTTGTCGCCGATGAAAAACGACCTGGCGACGGCGACGGCCATCGCGCCCTCCCATCACAACCCCGAGTCGATCTTCACCGCGATCTTCCAGGCCGAGAAGCTCGCGGCCTTAGGGCAGCTCGGGGCCGGGGTCGCCCACGAGCTCGGCAACCCGCTTTCCATCATCAGCTCCTCCCTGCAATACCTCTATCAGCGGCTCGCCGCCAACAACGACCCGGCGAGCGATTTCGCCATGGCGGCGCTCCACAACGTCGAGCGCATGCACGGCCTCCTGCGCAGCATGCTCGATTTCGCCAGCGCCAAGAAACCGCGTTTCGAGCACGTCGACTTGAAGGAGGCGATCTCCGAGGTCCTGCGGTTCACCTCGGGGGAGTTCGCGCAGCGCGGCATCGCCGTCGAGCTCTCCTTCGATCCCTTCCTGCCCAACGCCTGGGTCGATCCCTTCGGCGTCAAGCAGATCCTCTTGAACCTGGTGAAGAACGCGCTCGACGCGATCACCGAGGGCGGCGGCGGCAACACCATCCGCCTGCGCACCGGGATGGACGCCAAGCGCCGGGCGGTCATCGAGGTCGAGAACAACGGCACCGCGATCCCCGCCAACGTCCTGCCGAACCTGTTCCGGCCGTTCTACACCACCCGGGACGGCGGCACCGGGCTGGGTCTTTATCTGTCGCGACAGATGGCCAAAGATCACGGCGCCTTCACCGGCGCCACGACGGCGCGTATCGGGCGGCTCGAGCTGGCGCAGGGCGGCACCCTGTTCCTCGACGAGATCGGCAACCTGCCGGTCGAGTTCCAGGGCAAGCTGCTGCGCGTCCTGCAGGAACGGCAGATGGAGCGGGTCGGCGGCCGCAAGGTCATCCATCTTGACGTGCGCCTGGTCTCGGCGACGAACGTGAATCTGAAAGAGGCGATCCGCAGCGGTACCTTTAGAAAGGACCTCTACTATCGTCTGCAGGGCATGACCATCCACCTGCCGCCGCTGCGCGACCGGAATGGAGACATCCGGCGCATCGCGGAAAACCTGCTCACTTTCTACGCGCGAAGCATCGGCTCGACGGTCCAGGGTCTCTCCGACAGCGCCCTGCGGGCGCTCGAGGGCTACGCCTGGCCCGGCAACGTCCGCGAGCTCGAGAACGCCGTCAAGTCCGCGGTCGTTCTCGCCACGGACTGGGTGCTCCCCAAGCACCTGCCGCCGGAGATCTCCGGGCCGGCCAGTGTCCGGCCGGCGGCTCACGCGGTAACCGACGAAGACGGCGACGACCGCCTGCTGCGACTCGAAATCGTGGTCGAGCCCGAAGCCGCCCAGATCGATCTGAAAGCCTTGAGTGCGCAGGCGGCGGAGCTGGCGGAGCGGACGCTCCTGCAGACCCTGGTCCGCCGCCGGTGGATGAGCGGCTCCCAGATGGCGAGGCTCCTGGGGGTGGACCCCAAGACCTTGCGAGCCAAGCTCCGCAGGTATGGGGTCGAGCCCGGCCCCAACGAGGAGGGACACCCGGTGAAGGGCCGTATCCTGATCGTCGACGACCAGCCGAACATGTGCTGGGTGCTTTCGAAGCTCCCGTCGGAGCGCGGCCACGAGGTGCGGACCGCCTACCACGGCGCCGCGGCGCTCGGCGCCCTGGCGGAGTACGACTGCCAGGTCGCCGTCCTCGACTATCGCCTGCCGGATACCGACGGCATCGAGCTCGCGGCCAGAATGGTCGAACGCCTGCCGCGGCTGCGGGCGATTCTCATGACGTCGTACGGCAGCTCGGCCTTGCGGCAGAGCGCGGCGGACGAGGGTTTCTTCGCCTACTTGGATAAACCGTTCAACAACGATCTCATGATCCGTACGATCGAGGACGCCATCCAGGCGTCTAAATCGGGCGACGATTCCCTCCCGTCGGGAAGCGGTTCCCAGACGCGATTTCCCGGCCGTGCGTTATCTGAATCGTAAAGTCCATGATGGTTCTCGTATGTCTCTCCGGCGGGTGCGGGACATCGACACGATGCTCGCCGAGATCGACGAGGTCATGCGCCAGCATCAGGCGGCCCTGGGGCTCCAGGATGCCGCGGCCGGCCCCTCGGCAGAAGGGTCGCCGGCGCCAGAGGGGAATGGAGAGGCGGCGGCCCCGAAGCGCCGCGTCCTCCGGTATTGAGACCGAGCGGTAGCCATGCCCGCCTCTTTCGGCGGGTCAAGAAAGGTCGTGAGTCATGAGAATCAAACTGAACTGTCTCTCCTGCGGACACCTGATGGTCCTGGGCGAGGCCTATGAGAGCTACCAGGGAGAGATCCGCTGCTGGGGTTGCCGCGCCACTCTCGACGTCACGCTGGTCGAGGGGCGGCTTCATTCGATGAAGCTGCACGACGAGAAGCCGGTGGTCCCGGTTCCCCCGCCCGTCCTGCACCCAGAGCTCGAAGAGCTCGCCGGCGCCGGAGAGAGGAAGACGAGGTGAGGCGATGGTGACTCCAGGCCGCTACGTCTACGGGCTCATCCGGATCGCAGAGGACTTGGACTACGGCTGCATCGGCCTCGAGCACGACGGCAAGCCGGGGCGGGTCGCGACCCTCCGCATCGACTCCGTTGGCGCGGTAGTGAGCGACTACGCGGCGCGCGACAAGGTCCTCCCGGTGCGCAAGAACCTGGAGCCGCACCACCGGGGCATCCGCGAGGTCATGAAGGCGACGACCATCATCCCGATGACCTTCGGCCATGTGGCGAAGAACGCGGCCGCGGTCGAGCGGACCTTGCGCGAGAACCGTGACGAGATCGAAGAAGAGCTCGATCGCGTCGACGGCAAGGTCGAAATGGGTTTGAAAGTGCAGTGGGACGTCGACAACATCTTCGAGTACTTCATCGGCGCCGACCCCGGGCTCGCGGCTCTGCGGGACGAGATTTTCGGCCGCTCCCGGGCGCCCGTGCCGGCCGAGAAAATCGAGCTAGGACGCCGGTTCGAGCAGCGCCTGAACCAGGAGCGCGAAGACCAGACCGACCGCGTCGTCGAGGCGTTCCGCCCCTACTTCAGCGAGCTCAAGGTGAACCCGCCGAAGAACGAAAAGATCGTGATGGACCTCGCGTTCCTGGTCGAGCGCGGGCGGCTGAAACCCTTCGAGGAGCAGGTCTACCAGGTTGCCGGGTTGTTTCCGACGCAATACCTCTTCGACTACGGCGGCCCCTGGGCGCCGTTCAATTTCGCCGAGCTGGACCTGCGCGCGGCGGCGGCGTGAGGTGGGTATGGGACTCTTGAACGCACCCCTGCAAGGGCTGTTTTTCGTCTTCCGGGAGATCGCCGATCGGGCGGAAGAGGAGCTCAACGACGACGGACCGGTCCGCAACGAGCTGATGGACCTCTACAAGTGCCTGGAGGCCGGCACGGTCTCCGAGGACGACTTCTCCCGCCGCGATGCGGAGCTCGTCGAGCGGCTTGAGGTGATCGAGCGCCGGAAGAAACGGCGGCATGGCCATGGAACCCACTAGGAGCCTGCGCGCCAGGAAATTTTGGGGAGGATCTACCCTCCCGGCGCTGCCTGGCGGTTGGGAGCTCCAAAAGCGGGTCGGGCTCGTACGAGCTTTGTTGAAGGACAACGGGCGGTACTCAGGGCGTGCCGCCACCTCCTTTCGCCTTATTTCCACTCCATCCGAGGGTTCAGCTGCTTGAGATTGAGGGCCAGACAAACTAACGTCCACTCTCCTGCCACTTTCGCCAAACCTCTGAAACTGAATTGCCGGAAGCCGAGCAC